>OKZD01000023.1_pt1 | contig 68192 bp, 61 predicted proteins | sample 1609011 | NCBI WGS metagenome assembly OKZD01 (sample SAMN02675044, study PRJEB24791) | human gut metagenome, SKBSTL002 | isolation source: stool | host: Homo sapiens | place: USA
GTCTGTCTGTCTGTCTGTCTGTCTGTCTGTCTGTCTGTCTGTCTGTCAAGATTGTCCCCGTTTTAGCTGTTTGTGTCAAGTCTTTTTCTGCGTTTTTTGTATAAATTTGTGTTGTAATTACAGCATCCTTGTCTTTGATTAATCCATGAGCTTTTATCGGAGTATCAGGGTTTGTTCTTATGTCATTTGCGTTAATAATTTCAAATTGGTCTGGGTTATACTTATCGGTATATGTAATTGGCACAGCCATATATTCAAAATAATCACATGGTATATCCGCTGTTTTGTCAACATTGATTGCATCATAGTTATCATATTTAGGATATTCTTCTTCATTACCATAGTATTTTTTGTAAAGCACCAATTCTTCATGTCTTTTGGTATAATCCAAATTTGTAAACCACCTTACTCCCTTAACACGAATAAACTTTCTTCCATTTTCATCTTCCCCACAACCTGAAGCTTTTAGAGGATAATCATCCGGAACATAAAACTTTCTATCTCCGCTATGTATGCTTGCACCAAGCCACATTTTATTATCTTTTATTAATGGAAAAATTTCTTTGTATGTTATAGCATTAACATTACCTATTATTAAAAAATTTTTCTCGTATTCTATAAGTTGTGCCACATATTCTCTAAAAAGACTAAAAGGCGGGTTAGTAATGACGACATCTGCCTGTTTCATATATTCTATACATTCATCAGAACGAAAATCGCCGTCACCTTTTAATTTTTTTACACCACTATTTTTAGATTTTAATAAACTATCAATATCGCTGTCCGAAACACCTCTGCCGTTAGCCATCGGAACTTCGGAAATATCCATTACATAACCATTACCTCTTTTTATAGGTTCTTCATTCCACCCAACCAAAGTAAGTTGTTGTCCGACTATGGGAGATGTGCTATACGAAGTACAGATTAATCTCTTTAATTTTAAATAATTGAAATTTCTTAAAAAAAATTTACAGAAATTACTCTCAAACGGATCATCACAGTTACATAATACGGTTTTATTTTTGAATTTATCTTCGTAATGATTAATTTCCGCTTGGATGACTTCATAACTGGTATAAAATTCATCTTTTTTTGCATTTTTCGCTTTAGATAAGCCACTATTCTTTGCCATGTCTTTCCCTCTATCCGTTATATAAATTCCACAACACTATAGGGTTACTATAGCACACTTTTTTCGTTATATCAACAAATTTAGTGAATTTATTTCACTAAATTATACTATTTCGCCAATGATTGTGAAATATTTTAACATTTGTATCAAAACAATGGCATAAAAAAACGGTGAGCAGATGCCCACCGTTTTTGTGTTTAGCTTTTTTAATTTGAAATTAGTCTGAAGATAATCAAGCTTTTAAAATTAAAATATTTAACCTCAGTTACGAGAAATTAAACTAAAACAATAAAAATTCAATTAATTATTCAGCTGCTTTTCTTTTTGCAAAACATTCGCTGCAATAGTAGCTTTTGCCTTCAACAGGCTTGAAAGGAATCTTTGCAGTTCCGCCGCATTCAGCGCAAACGGTTTCAAAGAATTCTCTCTCTGTCTTGGCAGCATTTTTACGAGCCTGTCTGCAAGCCTTGCAACGCTGCGGTTCGTTTGTGAAACCCTTTTCAGCGTAAAATTCCTGCTCTCCTGCAGTAAAAACAAATTCGTTTCCGCATTCTTTGCAGACAAGTGTCTTATCTTCGTACATTGGTATTTACCTCTCTTTTTCTACCTCTCGGAGGTTAGTTTGTTGCCCCGTGCGGAGTTGCACCGCAATACTGTTAAGGACAAATATTAATTTTCGGTTCACCGCTCAGCCGACATTCAGACCGCCGTGAACCTTTTTCCTTGCTCTTTGCAAGGCATTGTCAACCGCCTTTTCGGTTACGGAAAGCTTTTCTGCAATTTCCTTATAACTCAAGCCGTTGCCGTAGAGCATAAGAACATCGTATTCGGACTTTGACAGCACACTTTGAAGTCGCAACAGCAACTGGTCAAGCTGTTCTCTGCACATCAAAAGTTCTTCGGGAGTTTTGGCGGAATCTTCAATTGACTCGCCCACATCGTCCATCGGAACAATGCTTGATGAGGGAATGGCTTTTTTCTGCTCTCCCCGTCTGATTATCGAAATAAATCTTCTCTCAACAACAACCGACATATAGCTTTTAAAGCTTGCACCGCCGTTTTGGTCAAAGGCTTTGCAGGAACAAAGCAGTCCCACAAGTCCTTCCTGAACAAAGTCATTGTGTTCATAGCCCTCTGCCGAAAACTTTCGTGCAATTATGCTGATTGTGTCAAGATATCTTACGACAAGCTCATCAAAAGCACGGTCATCACCAAGACTCACAAAATTTGCAAGCTGTGCGTCGGATAAAGTACCGTAGGATTTTTGCAATTCGGTCATAACCTGCCCCTAATACTTATTCTTATACGCTTAATAGTATAACAAAAACGCACAAATGTCAACAACCCGAATGCAATTTCTGTAATATTGCATTATGATATGGAAATTATTTGTGCAAAATAGCTGAAATAAAGTCGGAATTACATACATTATGAAACTTGTTAAGAGAAGCAGAAAATGTTATACTTTATATTATTAATTTATTACGATTTTTATTTATCGGTTCGGGGGAATTTTTATGGTTGTTACCTGCAACAGTTTTGGCGTGAGCGGTATGGACGGCTACAAGGTTGAGCTTGAGGCGTCAATGTACAACGGCACACGGGAATTTGATATGGTCGGTCTGCCCGACGCCGCCGTGCGTGAGAGCAAGGACAGGGTTCTCAGTGCATTAAAGAACTGCGGATTCAGATATCCTGCCGCACATATGACCGTGAACCTTGCCCCTGCCGATATCAAAAAAGAAGGGCCTATTTACGATTTGCCGATTGCGGTTGCAATTCTTATACTGCTCAATCAGATTAAGAGCGACATCTCCGACTGCGCATTCATCGGTGAGCTTTCGCTTTCGGGAGAAGTCAGAGGAATCAACGGAGTTCTGCCCATGGTAATCAAGGCGAAGGAATGCGGTATAAAGAAAATTTATGTTCCGAAAGCCAACGCAAGCGAGGGTGCTGTTGTTGACGGAATTGAAGTGTATGGTATTGACAACATTCTTCAACTGAAAGATTATCTCAATCACATTCTCGAACCTGCACCCGCAAAGCCGAATACACATTCTCCCACGGAAGAACGGGACTACATTCCGGATTTCTCCCAGGTAAAAGGTCAGCTTGAGGTGAAGCGTGCGCTTGAAATTGCCGCTGCCGGCGGTCATAATATTCTGCTCATAGGCCCTCCGGGTTCGGGCAAAAGTATGCTTGCAAAACGAGTTCCGTCAATTCTGCCTGATATGAGCTTTGACGAAATGATTGAAACCACAAAAATCCACTCAATTGCAGGAACGCTAAAGCATGACGGACTTATCACAACACGGCCGTTCCGTTCGCCTCACCACACGGTAACGCCCGTAGGACTCGGCGGAGGAGGTACGGGAACTATCAGACCGGGTGAGGTTTCACTTGCAAACAACGGTGTGCTGTTTCTTGACGAGCTGCCCGAATTTTCAAGGACGGCGCTTGAGGTACTCCGTCAGCCGATTGAGGACGGCTCTATCACAATTTCAAGATCAGGTCAGAAATGCACCTATCCGTGTTCGATTATGGTGGTTGCCGCAATGAACCCATGTCCGTGCGGATATTATGGTGATCCGACAAAAAAATGCACCTGTTCGGAACAGAAGATAAAGCGCTACCTCAACCGCATTTCGGGCCCGCTTCTCGACCGTTTTGATATTCATGTTGAAGTGCCTGCCGTGAAATTTGAAGAACTGCGTGACGCTTCATCTGCCGAATGTTCAGCCGACATCAAAAAGAGAGCCGACAGAGCAAGAGAAATTCAGCGAGAAAGATTTAAGGGCAGTAAAACAACCTGCAACGCAAAAATTAACGCAGAGCAGTTTGAAAAGGTCTGCATAATTGATAAAGAGGCTGAAAAGACGCTCAAGGACGCTTTTGAAAGTCTTGGACTTACCGCAAGAGCGTATGACAGGGTTTTGAAAGTTGCAAGAACCATTGCCGATTTGGACGAGTCGGAAATAATCCGCTCCGAGCATGTTCTTGAGGCGGTTCAATACCGCAGTCTTGACCGCAAATATTGGGCAAAATAAGACTTATACCTTACACAAAAATTTAAAATATCACTTTTAAAAAGTACGGCTTTATGCTATACTACTATAGTGCGACATCAACGCGATGTTGCAGTTTCATGACACAGGAGGTTTTTTATAATGGAAATTACAAAGAATTCAATAATCGGTGATGTTCTTGATCAGTACCCCGACACAGCAGAGCTTTTCTTCAGCATCGGTATGCACTGCCTTGGCTGTCCTGCATCACGAGGCGAAACGATTGAAGAGGCTTGTATGGTACACGGTGCAGATGCAGACGCACTCGTTGCAGACCTTAACAAAGCAATTGCATAATGAACGGCGCATCTGATTTTTCACTTGATAACCGTCTTGCGCTTTGTGCAGACTTTGTGCGTGACGGAGCAAAGGTTGCCGATATCGGCACAGACCATGCCTATCTTCCGGTGTGGCTGTGCCGTATTGGCAGATGCGACACAGCGATTGCCGCAGACATCAACCCCCTGCCCCTTGAACGGGGAATTGAAACAATTAACAACAGCGGTCTTAACAATCGAATTGAAGCAAGACTTTCAAACGGTCTTGAAAAAATTTCGGGCGATGAGGCTGACGACATAATAATTGCAGGAATGGGCGGAGAACTCATTTCGCAGATTATCGAAAACTGGGAGTATTCAAAGGACAGGTCAAAGCACTTTATTCTTCAGCCTATGACCAAAAGTGAAGAGCTTATGCGTTGGCTGTTTGCAAACGGTTTCAGCGTTATCAAGCGTGACTGCTGTACTGCCGCAAAAAAGTGCTACACTGTAATTCTTGCTGAATACAGCGGTGAGGTTCGCACGGTATCCGAAAGCGACCTTTTTCTTTACGGGCTTGATCCGAAAAACAACTCCATGCACCGCAGATTTATTGAAGGCTGTGTGCGCAGACTTTTAAAACAGGCTAAGGGCAACCCTGTCTGTGCCGAAACCGCACGCATTCTTGAGGAGAGTTTTAAGTGAAAACCATAAACGATATACTTAATTTTTTTGAAGAATTTGCGCCCTGTGCAACTCAGATGAGTTTTGACAACGCAGGGCTTATTGTGGGCGACAAATACACAGCCGTAAGCCGTGTGCTTGTCGCTCTTGACATTACGGAAGATGTTGTGAATGAGGCGGAAAGTCTGGGATGTGAGCTGATTATCAGTCATCATCCCGTAATTTTTGCCCCTATAAAAAGGCTTTCAACCTCTTCCGTTCCCTATATGCTTGCACAAAAGGGCATTTCCGCCGTTTGTATGCACACCAACCTTGATCTCGGAGAAAAGTTCGGAGTGAACATCTGCCTTGCAGACGCACTCGGAGTCAAAAATCCCGTGCTGTCGGAGTTTGGCGAGTGTATGTTCACGGGCGAGCTTGAAAGCGAAACCGATATTCACGATTTTGCAAAGCTTGCAAAGAAAAATCTTGACTGCAAGGGACTTCGCTACACCGACATTAAAGACAGGGTTAAAAAGGTTGCCGTATCGTCGGGTGCAGGCGGTTCAAATGTGTTTGATGCGGCTTTGGCGGGTGTTGATGTGCTTGTCACGGGAGAAATCAAGCACCATGAGATTATCGCCGCAAATTCACTCGGAATTGACATTATTGACGCAGGTCACTTCAAAAGTGAAGATATTGTAATTTTACCGCTTGTAAACAAGCTTTCAAAAGAATTTTCCGAGATTGTTTTTACAAAATCGCAATCCTGTGACGATATGATTAAATTTATTTAACCTGTAAGCATCATTATCAAAATATTTGTTGCATAATTTGTTACAATTTGATATAATGATACGGTAAATTACTATATGTGGTAGTGCGCCGTCTGTACGCACCGCAAAATGAGGTATTATGAGAATCAGAAAAAAGAAATGGGCAGAACCGGAGCTTTCCGTTTGCAATTTTTATGTAAAGAATCCAGAAGAAAACGCCGGGAAATGGATGCAGGCTTTCAAAAAGGAACAGCCGTTGTATCTTGAAATCGGCTGCGGCAAGGGCGGTTTTGCGGGACAGCTTGCGCTTAAAAATCCCGACAAAAATATTATCGCACTTGACATCAAGGTTGATATGCTCGGCGTCGGCAGAAGAACAATTGTAAAGCTTTTTGAGGACGCCGGCAAAACGCAGGATGATATTACAAATCTTTTACTTGTAAAATACAATGTTGAAATGCTTGACAAAATCATTACGGCTGACGATAAGATTGACAGACTTTTCATCAACTTCTGCAATCCGTGGCCGAGAGCAAAGCACAAAAAGCGCAGACTTACATACTACAAAAAGCTTGAAATGTACAAAACATTCTTGAAGCCTGACAGCGAAATCCGTTTCAAAACCGATGATGACGAGCTGTTTGACGAAAGTCTTGAATACTTTGAGCAGAGCGGATATGAAATTTTGTATCTCACCCGTGATTTGCACGCAAGCGATGTTACCGATAATATTGAAACAGAGCATGAAAAAATGTTCTCCGAAGAGGGCATAAAAATCAAGTATCTTATTGCAAGACAAAAGCCTTGACAGCCCCATAAATAAAGACGGGAGGGATTTTTGTGAAGATTAAAAAGCTGATTTCGGCTTTGGTTCTCGGTTCAATGCTTGTCGGTTTGAGCGGTTGCAACATCACGGATTTCAGCGCAGAAAATCTTCTTCGTCCTCCTAAGGCAGTCGGAGATGAGGCTGAAATTGAACAGCTTATTGCCAAAACGGCTGACAGCGGTTATACGCTGAAATATCCTAAAAACGGAAAATTCCGCAGTGCAATCATCATGACCGACCTTGACGGAAACGACAGCAACGAGGCTGTTGCGTTTTTTCGCAACAGTGTCGAAACTTCTTCGGTTCATATGCTTGTCATGTACTCAAAAGACAATTCGTGGGAGATTGCGTCCGACAATATCTTTGAAACCACCGATATTGACAGCGTTGACTTTGCGGATTTAACCGGCAACGGAAAGGCTGAAATCATCGTTAATTCAACAACCTACACTCCGAATGTCGGCAAGCTTTCCTGCTACTCCTACTCGGAAGGCAAGACAAACGAAGTGGGTTCGGGACAAAGCTGTTCAAGCTTTGTTACGGGGGATTTTGACAATGACGGAACAAGCGAGATTATGTCGCTTGTTCTCTACACAACCGAAAACGAGGCTCTTGCGTCAATGCTTGATTACAACGAGGACAGCAAAAGCCTGTATGCCAAAGCGATGGCAAACATGGATCCGAATGTTGTAAAGTACAAGAACATTGCCGTTACAAAGCTTGATAACGATATTACGGGAATTGTCGTTGACGGAACTTCCGCAAATGAGGTTACGAACACACAGGTTATTTTTTACAGCCGTGACCTTGCAATTCTGCGTAATCCTCTTTTTAAAGAAAAAGCAAAAAATATAACCCGGCGTTCATCGCAGGTCATCTGTTCGGACATTGACAAGGACGGAAAGCTTGAAATTCCCGTTACACTTGATCTGCCGAAACAGAGCGGTGACAGCAAAAATATTTATGCCGACAAAATCATTTGGAACAGCTTTGACACACCCAAGGAGGCGCTTGTTGCAAAACAGGCGGTAATCATAAATTACGATTATATGTTTATGATGAACTATGCCGATAAGTGGAGCGAAAACAAGGTTACGGCAATTACCGACCTTGAAAGCGAAACCACCTCATTCTATGCATGGAACGGCACTAAGCTTGACACGGAGCTTTTTGAAATAAAGGTGTTCCCCGTCAGCGAATGGGAATCGGGCAAATCGGATGATTTTACGCTGATTACAAAAGACGATAAATATGCATACACATTTAATAATATAAATCCCGACACACAGATTTCGCTAAGTGATGACGAAATCAAGACAGGTTTTTCCACACTTGATCAGTCGGGAATCTGATCATAGCAACGGAGGTTTTGATATGAAAAAAATTCTTGTTTGTGAGGATGAAGCGGCAATTCGTGACTTTGTCGTTATCAATCTTACAAGGGCAGGCTACGATGTAGTTGAGGCAGACTGCGGCGAGGCGGCTTTGCAGAAATATGAAGAAAACAACGGCGATTTTGATGTTGCGATTCTTGATGTTATGATGCCGGGTATTGACGGTTTTCAGGTTTGTAAGGAGCTGAGAAACCGCAACGGCGGAATCGGAATTATTATGCTTTCGGCAAAAACTCAGGAAATGGACAAGGTAACAGGACTTATGCTCGGTGCAGACGACTATGTTACAAAGCCTTTCTCACCGAGTGAGCTTCTTGCAAGAGTTGATTCACTCTACAGAAGAGTTGCGCTTGCGCAGTCACATTCCGAAAACAACTTTAAAGAAGAGCTTAAATCGGGCGAGTTCACACTCAATCTTCGCAACCGTGCGCTTATGAAGAGCGGAAAGATGATTGAACTCACACAGGTTGAATTCCAGATTATGGAGTACTTCTTCTCGAATCCGGGTGTTGCTCTTGACAGAATCGACATTCTCAACCATGTATGGGGAGATGCTTATGTCGGCGAGGATAAAATTGTCGATGTTAATATCCGCAGACTCAGAATGAAGGTTGAGGACGAACCTTCAAATCCTAAACATATCATCACGGTTTGGGGACTCGGCTACAAGTGGGATTCAGGCGAATAACTTTGCAAAACAGCCTGTATAAAATTTATACGATCTAAAGAGGAGGGCGGCAACAATTTTTAAGGGTATTTCAAAAAGATGGATGCTCAACACATTGAGTGTTATACTGACAATCATAATCCTTATTGTTGTCAGCCTTATTTTCATTGTTACATATATTTTTCAAAACAGCGTTGAACAGAACCTGAACACAACAAGCAGCGAACTTTCACTTGTCTTTTCGGGATTTCAGAGCGACAGTTCAACCTCGTTTACGGCGTCTGCCCGTGATTATGTTGAAAACTTTGACAAAAAAGAAGAAATGGAGGTTCTTGTAATCAATTCCTCCGGCAGAGTTGTCATGACTTCAACAGGATTCACCCCCGATGACAACGAGCAGATTCCCGATTTTAATGACGCACTCTCAAACGAAAACGGCTGTGCATATTGGAACGGCAAGCTTTCATCGAACGAAAGTGCAATGAGCCTGACAAGAATCATCACCAACGAAAACGGGACCTGCGTAGGTGCGGTAAGATACATTGTTTCCATGGAACAGGTCAACACGGCAATTGTGCTTGTTTCTGCGGCAGTTATCGCGTGCGGTCTTGTTATCATCGCCCTTGTAATATTATCGGGACTTATGTTTATCCGTTCAATCGTTACCCCGATAAGAAAACTTTCGGAGATTTCAAGCAAGATTGCCCACGGCGATTTTTCACAGGCAAAAAAGATTGAGTACAAATACGATGATGAAATCGGCGACCTCTGCGATGCAATAAGCGATATGGCTCTTGATTTGCAGACAGCCGATCAGATGAAAAACGATTTTATTTCACGAGTATCACACGAGTTGCGTACTCCGCTTACGGCGATTAAGGGCTGGGCTGAAACAATGCAGCTTTCCGAAAGAGGAAAGCTTGACCGCAAAACCTTTGACCGTGGTATGGGAGTTATTATCAGCGAAAGCTCACGCCTTACAAGCATTGTAGAAGAGCTTCTTGACTTCAGCCGTATTCAGAGCGGAAGAATGAAGCTCATCAAGGAAAAGCTTGACATTCTTGCCGAATTTGACGATGCGGTTTACTTCTTAAAGGAAAGAGCCGTTACAGAGGGCAAGCATCTTCTTTATGATGAACCCGAGGTTGTTTATCCTGCCGTTTACGGCGATAAAAACAGGCTCAAGCAGGTTTTCCTCAATGTGCTTGACAATGCGTTGAAATACACACCAAAGGGCGGTGTTGTTGCCGCTCAGGTAATCTACAGCAAAGATGAACCCGATATTATCAAGATTGTAATAACCGACACGGGTTGCGGAATTTCTGCCGAGGATCTTCCAAAGGTTAAGGAAAAATTCTACAAAGCAAACCAGACTGTCGGCGGTTCGGGAATCGGACTTGCGGTTGCCGATGAGATTATGAACCTCCACAACGGTTCACTTGATATCGAAAGCGGAGAGGGTGTCGGCACAACCGTAACGCTCACCTTCCCTGTGTATAAAGAGGGCAGTGAAAACTCACTTCCCGAAAACATTAAGCTTTAATCTTATTTCTCTGTGCAGCCTAATACAGAAAGGAACAGCTAATGGCTAAAAATACTACTAAAAAAATCACCTCAATCGGCGGCAGCGCCCTGATTGAAGGCATTATGATGAGAGGTCCGAAACGCACAACCGTGTGTGTTCGTACCGCACCCGACAAGATTTACAGCGAGGATATAAGCATAAACACAATTCCCTCAAAATGTAAGCTTTTCAAGCTTCCGTTTTTAAGAGGAATCGCAGGTCTTATTGACTCAATGCGACTTTCCTACAAAGCGCTTATGCTCTCTGCCGATAAGGCAATTGAATCAACCGAAATCGAAGAAGAACCGTCAAAGTTTGAAAAATGGCTTGACGATAAATTCGGCGACAAGCTTGTTAAGGTTATGATGGTAATTGCGTCAATCCTCGGTGTTGCGCTTGCCGTGGGACTTTTCTTCTTTGTCCCCTCTTTCCTGTTTGACCTCAGTGCAAATGTTGTGCCCGCTTTCAAGGGTGACGGCGGAAACGCTGTTTTCTGGAAGTCTGTTTTTGAGGGCTTTCTCAAGATTATTCTTTTCTTACTTTATATTATAGTATGTTCACAAATGACAGAAATGAAAAGGGTGTTTATGTACCACGGTGCCGAGCACAAGACAATTTTCTGTTACGAAAACGAAGAAGAACTCACAGTTGAAAATGTTAAAAAGCAGAGCCGTTTTCACCCGAGATGCGGAACAAGCTTTATGGTTCTTATGCTGATTGTCGGCATTCTTGTCGGTCTTTTCGTTCCTGTTGCACCTTTCGGCATCGGATTTTTAAGACCTGTATTCAAGATTCTTCTTCTCCCCGTTTCATGCGGAATCGGTTACGAGCTTATCAAAATCTGCGGTAAGCACGACAATGCCGCAACAAGAATCATTGCCGCTCCCGGACTTTGGGCGCAGAGAATCACAACAAAAGAGCCTGATGACACTATGATTGAAGTTGCAATTGAGGCTATCAAGGCTGTTATCCCCGAGGACGGCTCGGACATTGTAAGCAAGTAATGACTGTAAACGAAATTTATCAAAGCGGACTTAAACTGCTTGAGAATAATAATATTGAAAATTCAAAATTTGAGGCGCAAAGTCTTTTACAAAAGGCTTTTTCGCTTGACAGAATCGGCTTTATCATGCACAAAACTGATAAAGCCGATGAAAACTGTTCACATAACTTTTTAAAATTTATAGAAAAACGAATTTCAGGCGAGCCGTTGCAGTATATTCTCGGCGAATGGAGCTTTATGGGATTCGATTTTAAGGTGGGCAGAGGCGTGCTCATTCCCCGTGATGACACGGAAGTGGTTGTCAATCTCTGCATTGATTTTCTCGAAAACAGAACCGACAAAAAAACGGTTGACCTCTGTTCGGGTAGCGGTGCAATTGCCGTTGCACTTGATAAAATTTCGGGTGCAGAAGTTACGGCAGTTGAAATTGACGAAACCGCTTTTTCATATCTTGAAACAAATGTAAAAGAAAACAATTCGTCAGTAAAGCCTGTTATGGCTGACGCTCTCAAAATCTGCGAAACATTTGCAGACGGTGAGCTTGACCTCATTGTTTCAAATCCGCCTTATATAAAATCAGCCGACATCGAAACACTTCAAAAAGAAGTTCGGATTGAACCGAGGCTTGCGCTTGACGGCGGCGAGGACGGCTGTGATTTTTACCGTGAAATAGTGAACCGTTGGAGCAGAAAACTCAAAAAGGGCGGTGCGCTTGCATTTGAACTCGGAGAAGGTCAGGCTGACGCAGTAAAGACACTTATGACTGACAAAGGCTTTTCGGATTTTAAAATTTCGCTCGACTTTGGCGGTGTGCAGAGGGCGATTATTGGGACTTTGCTCTGATTTTAGAAAATTTGTTCGATAAAATTACCGCCAAATTATTGCATTTTCCCCTCACATATTTTATAATCTTAGTGCGAACATAACCGCCGATGAAGTGACGGTTATGTTACAGACTGAAAAACATCAGCTCCCTTTGCGGAGTACGGAGGTATATGAAATGGCAGTAGATAAAAACAAAGCGCTTGAAACTGCGCTCACACAAATTGAAAAACAGTTCGGCAAGGGTGCTGTAATGCGTCTTGGCGAAAATAAACATATGAACATTGAACACATCTCAACAGGTTCGCTTTCGCTTGATATTGCACTCGGAATCGGCGGACTTCCCCGCGGAAGAATTGTTGAGATTTACGGACCTGAATCTTCGGGTAAAACAACACTTTCTCTCCACTGCATTGCAGAGGGACAGAAAAACGGCGGCAATGTTGCATTTATAGATGTTGAGCATGCACTTGATCCGACATATGCAGCGGCTCTCGGTGTTGATGTTGATTCACTCCTCGTTTCACAGCCCGACACGGGTGAAGACGCTCTTGAAATTGCAGAGGCGCTCATCCGAAGCGGTGCGATTGATGTTATCGTAATCGACTCTGTTGCCGCTCTTGTTCCAAAGGCTGAAATTGAGGGTGAAATGGGTGACAGCCATGTAGGTCTGCACGCAAGACTTATGTCACAGGCACTGCGTAAACTCGCAGGCGCAATTTCAAAGTCAAACTGCGTTGCAATCTTCATCAACCAGTTGCGTGAAAAAGTCGGTGTTGTTTACGGCAACCCCGAAGTAACAACCGGCGGTCGTGCGCTCAAGTTCTACAGCTCCGTTCGTATTGATATAAGAAGAGTTGAAACCCTTAAATCAGGCGGTGAAATGGTCGGTTCACACACAAGAGCAAAGGTTGTAAAAAACAAGATTGCTCCTCCGTTCCGTGAAGCTGAATTTGATATTATGTACGGTGAAGGCATTTCCCGTGAGGGCGAACTTCTTGACCTTGCCGTAAAGGCTGAGGTTGTTCAAAAAGCAGGAGCATGGTTCAGCTATGACGGCAGACGACTCGGACAGGGACGTGACAAGGTCAAGGAACTTCTCAAAACCGACAAGGAGCTTGCTGCTGAAATTGAGAAGAAACTCTGGGAAAATATTGACAAGCTTTATGAACGCAAAAAGCCTGCTCCAAAGGTAAAAATTACCGAAGTTCCGTCTGCAAACCAAGAAATCAAGCCTGATTCTGCGGATAAGACAGAGAAAAAGAGCGGTGCAAAAATTGATGTTCTGGTTGACGACTAATGCTTATAACCGCAGTTGAACCACGAAGAAAGGCGATGTGTGCGCTCTACATTGACGGCGAATATGTTATGAATCTTGATGCACGCACAGTTATTGAAAACCGATTTGATGTCGGCAGAGAGATTGATGACGCGGAGCTGCACGAGATTATCAGGCTAAGCAATGAGCGCCGTGCAAAGGAAAAGGCTTTGTGGCTTATTTCATATCGTGACCACTCAAAAAAAGAACTCACCGACAAAATCAAACGCACCTGTGACGAGGAATCGGCGGAAAAGGCTGTTGAGCGAATGGAAGAACTCGGTCTTGTAAATGACGAAAACTTTGCAAGACGATATGCCGAACAGCTTTTGTTTTCAAAACATAATGCTCCGAGAGGTGCGGTAAGACAGCTTGTTCAAAAGGGAATTGACCGTGAACTTGCAGAAGAGATTATCGAAGAAATCGACTTTGATCCGTGTGACGGAATAAGGGCGGTTATCGACAGAAAATATAAAAACATAAATGATGAAAAAATAAGGCGAAGAGCCGTTGCCGCTCTGCAAAGGCTCGGATACGGATGGGATGACATTAAGACCGTCCTCAGAGAATACACAGAGGAAGACTGATTATGAATTATAAAGTAGGCATTGTATCACTCGGTTGTGCAAAAAATCAGGTTGACGCCGAGATGCTTTTGTACACACTCAAGAACAGAGGATTTATTATTGTGAACGATCCGGCAGATGCGGACGCAGTAATTGTAAACACCTGCGGATTTATCCAAAGTGCAAAGCAGGAAAGCATTAACGAAATTATCGAACTCGGCAAGCTCAAGGACGAGGGCAAAATCAAGGCAATCATCGTAACAGGCTGTCTTGCTCAAAGATATAAGTCGGAAATTTCCGAACAGCTTTACGAGGTTGACTCGGTTATCGGAATCGGTGCTAACGAAACTATCGCAGACATCGTTTTGGAAACACTTGACGGACAGAAGTGTGAAAGCTTTCCCGACAAGGTTTGTCTGCCGCTTGAGGGCGGAAGAATCCTTTCAACTCCCCCCTACACCGCTTATCTCAAAATTGCCGAGGGCTGCGACAACCGTTGTTCCTACTGTGCAATCCCGATGATTCGAGGAAGATTCCGCAGCAGAGATATTGAAGATGTTGTAAAAGAGGCGGAAGGTCTTGCTGAGCGTGGAGTCAGGGAACTCAATGTAATTGCTCAGGACACAACCCGTTTCGGTGAGGATAAATACGGCAAACCGATGCTTGCAGAGCTTCTCAGAAGACTTTGTAGGATTGACGGCTTTAAATGGATAAGGGTTCTCTACTGCTATCCCGACCGAATTACAGACGAGCTTATTGACACAATTGCAAGTGAAGATAAGATTGTAAAATATATGGATATTCCGCTCCAGCATTGTAACAAGGATATTCTCCGCAGAATGAATCGTCACGGCGACAGAGAAAGCCTTACTGCACTCATGAACAAGATTAAGGATAAAATTCCGAATGTAATCTTCCGCTCAACCTTTATTACAGGTTTCCCCGGTGAAACCGAGGAGCAGTTCAATGAGCTTGCAGAGTTTGCCGCCGATATGAAGTTTCAGCGACTCGGCTGTTTTGCCTACTCTCCCGAGGAGGATACAAAGGCAGCTGAAATGCCCGACCAAATTGACGAAGAAATCAAGCAGAAGCGTGCCGATATTATTATGGAGCATCAACAGCAGGTTATGGCTGAATACTGCGAAAGCCTTGTTGGCAAAGAGATTGAAGTTCTTGTTGAAGGCTTTGACAAGCTTGCCGAATGTTTCTTCGGCAGAAGCTATGCCGACGCCCCCGAGGTTGACGGCTGTGTATTCTTCACCTGTGACGGTGAAAAGCCAAAGGCAGGAGATTTTGTCAAGGTGCGTGTAACCGATTACACAGGCTGCGATCCTGTAGGCGAATTTGTCGGCAAAATCGCCTAAGTGGCTAAAAGACTCAGCAATTTCATAATATTTAACTTTGAAAGGCACATAAAATGAACTTACCAAATAAACTGACAGTAGGACGAATAATTCTTGTTCCGTTCTTTGTGGCGGCATTGCTTGCAAACTTTCCGCTCAACAATGCTGTTGCCCTGATTATTTTTATTGCGGCGTCACTCACAGATATGTTTGACGGAAAAATTGCAAGAAAAAACGGTCTTGTTACAGACTTAGGAAAATTTGCAGATCCGCTTGCAGACAAAATTCTTGTGCTTGCCGCATTTCTGTGCTTTGTACAGCTTGGAATATGTGACTGCGTTGCGGTCATAATCGTGCTTTTCCGTGAATTTTCCGTCACCTCAATACGGCTGATTGCCGCCTCAAAAGGCAAGGTTGTCGCCGCTAATATGTGGGGCAAAGCAAAGACGGTTTCACAGATGATTGCTATAATTGCAGTAATTGCAATGCAAATCGTGCTTGAACTGCCCGAAGTCGGACTTGATTTTATAAACACGGCAACATTTGAACCGATTTTCTTTGTGGTGGGAGAAATTCTCATCTGGATTTCGGTTGTATTCACAATCATTTCGGGCGTTGTATATATAATTCAAAACAGACAGTTTATTTCTCAGACCTGAGAACATACTCTCACGGTCTTGACAGGAGGGTGATTGCGTGTTTAAAACCCTGAAAGCGGATATTGATGCGGTTATGGAGCGTGATCCTGCCGCAAGGAGCAGAGCAGAGGTGTTTTTTCTCTACTCGGGTTTCAAGGCGGTGCGTTCTCACCGAAAAGCCAACTGGTGTTTGCGACACAACCTCAAGTTTCTTGCAAGGTGGATTTCTCAACGCAGTCGTCACAAGACGGGAATTGAGATTCACCCGGGTGCAACCATCGGCAAGGGACTGTTTATAGATCACGGAATGGGTGTTGTCATAGGCGAAACTACAATAATAGGAGACAACTGCACCATCTATCAGAATGTTACTCTCGGAGGAACAGGCAAAGAAACGGGAAAAAGACACCCCACACTCGGCAACAATGTGCTTGTCGGCTCGGGTGCAAAGGTTCTCGGTCCGTTCAAGGTTGGTGACAACGCAAGAATTGCCGCAGGTGCGGTTGTTTTAAGCGAAGTTCCGCCGAATGCAACGGCTGTCGGAGTTCCGGCAAGAGTAGTAAAAGTCAACGGTGTTCGCAGTGAAACCCTTGACCAGATTCATGTATCGGATCCGGTTGCACTTGCATTGTGCAATCTTGAGCATAAAATTTTTGAACTTCAAAAACAGCTTGATGAGCTGAAAAAGGAAAATGTAAAAAGTGAGGAATAGCAAATGATTTTATATAATTCTCTCGGACAGACAAAGCAGGAATTTGTACCGCACACACCCGGCAAGGTTAATATGTACACCTGCGGTCCTACTGTTTATCACTATGCCCACATCGGCAATCTTCGCACCTATATTATGGAAGATGTTCTTGAAAAGTATCTTCGTTTTTCGGGTTATGATGTAAACCGTGTAATGAACATCACAGATGTAGGTCATCTTTCAAGCGATGCCGACACAGGCGAGGATAAGATGCTTTCAGGCGCAAAGCGTGAGCATAAAACTGTTATGGAGATTGCAAAGTTCTACACAGACGCATTTTTTGCCGACTGCGAAAAGCTTAACATCAAGCGTCCCGATGTTGTAGAACCTGCAACAAACTGCATTGACGATTTTATTAATATGATTTCCGTTCTGCTTGAAAAGGGCTATGCCTACATTGCAGGCGGCAATGTTTACTTTGACACTTCAAAGCTCGACAACTACTATGTGTTCGGCAACATGAACGAGGATGACCTTGCTGTCGGCGTTCGTGACAGCGTTGAAGAGGATGAAAACAAGCGTAACAAGGCTGACTTTGTTCTCTGGTTCACAAAGTCAAAGTTTGATTCACAGGAGCTCAAGTGGGACAGTCCGTGGGGCGTAGGTTATCCGGGCTGGCACATCGAATGCTCATGCATCAGCTATAAGCATTGCGGTGAATATCTTGACATTCACTGTGGCGGCATTGACAATGCTTTCCCCCACCACACAAACGAAATTGCACAGAGCGAGGCTTTTCTCGGTCACAAGTGGTGTCCGTACTGGTTCCATGTACTTCACCTCAATGATGCAAGAGGCAAGATGAGCAAGTCAAAGGGCGGTTTCCTTACAGTTTCACTTCTTGAAGAAAAGGGCTACAATCCGCTTGTTTACAGAATGTTCTGCCTCCAGAGCCACTACCGCAAGCCGCTCACATTCTCATATGACAACCTTGACAACACAGCCACAGCCTACAACAAGCTTGTAAAAAGAATTTCCGCTCTTTCAAGGGACGGCGAGCCTGATATGGCAAAGGCTGAGGAGCTTACAAAGGGATTTAGCGAGGCACTTGACAATGACCTCAACACTTCTCTTGCTCTCACCTGCGTTTATGATGTTCTCAAGGCTGACGCAGACGATGCGACAAAGCTTTATGTAATCGGCGAATTTGACAAGGTGCTTTCACTCGACCTTACAAAAGTTCCCGAAAGCAACAAAGCGGACGCAGACGATGACTTTGCCAAGGAAGTTGAAGAGCTTATTGCACAGCGTACAAAAGCCCGTGCCGAAAAGGATTGGGCAACAGCCGACGCTATCCGTGACAAACTTAAAGAGATGAAAGTTGTTGTCAAGGACACAAAAGACGGCATTGAATGGCATGTTGAGGGTTAACTTGACTGCTATCGCCCAATGAACGCACCTAATTAAAACAAAATATGAATAAATAAAAATCCCCTTCATATAAATTTGGTATGGAGGGGATTTTATGCGTTTGTATATCATAACAAAACGAAATCTAATATCAATCGGATTCTGTCTTTTAATCGGAGTGCTTGCAGGGGCAATTGCAGTCACATCAACCGTTCGAGCCGTTCAGAGTGCGGCTGCTCAGCGTGAAATTCCCATTTACTATGTTGACACGGACAAAAAGCAGGTTGCCCTGTCGTTTGATGCGGCATGGGGCAATGAGCAGACAGAACAACTGCTTGAAATTCTCGACAAATACAAGGTGAAATCAACATTTTTCCTTGTGGGCGACTGGGTTAAGAATTATCCCGACAGCGTAAAAGATATTGCAAAGCACGGTCACGATGTGGGCAATCACAGCAACACCCATCCGCATATGACGCAGATGTCATCGTCCGATATGGTCGGTCAGATTCAGTCCTGCAACGAAAAAATCAAGGAGCTTACGGGCAAAACCCCCACCCTGTTCCGTGCCCCCTACGGCGATTACAACAACGATGTTGTAAAGTCGGTCAACGGCTGTAATATGTATTGCGTGCAATGGGATGTCGATTCGCTCGACTGGAAAGATCCGACTCCCGAGCAGATAAAGCAAAATATTATGAAAAAAATCAAGAACGGCAGTATTATATTGATGCATAACGGTGCAAAAAATACCCCCGAAGCATTGCCGACGGTAATCGAGGCAATCAAGTCCGAGGGCTACGAAATCGTTCCGATTTCGCAAATTCTGCTCAAAGGCGAATACTACACAGATGTTGACGGCAAAATGTGCAGTAAAACCGCCACACAACCGAGTTCGTGAGGGAACATTTTTATTAATGCCGCAAAACTACCGTCATACTGTAGGGGCGTTCATCGGACGCCCGCCAAGTAAAGGCATAAATTATATGTTAAAACAAATTTTATAAATGAAATGCAGTTACCGAAATAATGTAGCGGCGATCAGTGATCGCCAATCGTTTTGGTTTTGCAACCAAAACGAAGATAAGCATAATCTTTGCCATCTTAAAATTATATATTAATAAACAAAATATTTTCTGCGATTACTTATTCATTTCGTGTGTATTGGCGAACGAGATTCGCCGCTACATTGCATTGTAGAAAAGGTAACAATTTTACGCTCGGGCATAATTTGTGTTAAGTCGCACCGATTTTACAATCGGTACGATTGGCGGTCACTGACCGCCGCTACAGATTATACACAGTTTTCATCGCATCAAAAATTATGTGAATAAACAAATAATTTCATCAAAGCGGGCGTCCGATGAACGCCCCTACTGATTAACAATAACATTCATACAAAAACAGACTGACAGATTATCAGTCTGTTTTTGTATGCAATCATCATTTTCTTGCAATGTTAAGAATATTTTCCCACCATTCATTAGATGATATTATTGAATAGGTTGTGAGAAAACTTTCCGCTATTAGCAAACGAATGAATATGACAAATAGTATTGTTAAAAATAAATCCAATGCCATTACTAAACATATATTTAAAATATTACCGTATTCTGCATATTTTAACCTTAAAATAAATGTCGGTACTACACATATACAACTAATGAACATTAAGTCAAGAGGTATCACAAGCAACGATATAATTGAATTCAGCACATCATTATGACAAACAAAATCTATTGACCAAGTAACAAGTAACAAATAAAAAATTAACACCTTTACAAAATCAAGTATTGTAAACCCAATCGTAGATGTAACTTTTACTGATTTGAATGAATTTTTCCGAACTAAATAGAAAGATATAAGAAAAGTAATAATTAATAAAACCGCAAATATTAAATAGCAATTGTTAACAATGAAATCAGCAAATACTTCGGCTACTCTATTACTTCCACACAGATAAAATAAAAATGCAATAATTGCAAAACCACAATTACTAAATAAAATAATCATTGCGTACTCCTTAAATTATTTCTAATTAAAAAATCACTTAATGCAAAAGCAAGTTCTATAATTTTATATACTTTATTCACTTGAATTATACCTTTATTGTATAAAATTGTCAACAAAAAGTTATAATATTATACTCACAAGGTATAATTTATGGAGCGGGTACGGCAAATGCAAAGAATTAAGGAACTACGAAAAGAAAAATCTATGAACCAAATTGCATTGGGAATGGAACTTAACTTTTCGCAAAAGATAATCAGCGAATATGAAAACGGAAAGGTTGAACCGAGCATTACAACGCTCAAAAAACTTGCGTCAATTTTTAATACATCTGTTGATTATATAATTGAATATACGGACATCAGACAGCCGATTGACAAAATTGCACAGTCTAAACTTTCGGAAACGGAATGCGAACTTCTCAATGAATTTCGTTGTCTGCCAAAAGAAAAACAAAACATTGCCCTTGGTATCATTATGGGATTAAAGCACAGTTAATTGTAGCCAATATAATTTTATTCGTATCGTGTTTGCACACGAAATGATTGGTAGCCTTGCGACCGCCGCCGGTGGCGGAAAAAGGGAACAATGCGCTGTCTGAAATAACGAGCAATAGGGCGTTACTGTTTGGGTACAAAATTTACTCAAGGTTGATTTTGCCAATCCCTAAATAATAAATATGTACTTGTTGACTGCGTTTGTTGTTCTCTTTTTCTGCTTCGCAAATTTCAATTTTATCAATCAAGTCAATTAACACATTTCTTGACAGCTCTTTAATTGGAACTTCGTACATTTCAAGTTTTCTCAAAAATTCACAAATCTTTTTTGACTGAGAATCAATGTTGACCTTAATACGAGATTGGTTAATTACTGTTTGATTGAGATTTGCTTGTTCACGCAAAAACTCATTTTCGAGCTTTTTAAAAGTTTCAAGAGTGATATTTCCTCGCACTTTATCTTCATACAAGTTTTTTAATATTGCGTCAATCTCAGAAATGCGGGTTTGGGCATTTTTTAGATTTTTAACACTTGCACATTGTGCCGTTTTGGCATCAGTATGCATTTTTGCTTTTGCAAACTCAACAACTTTTGTCTTATCAGCTATAAGTTTGTTAATTTCGCTTTTAACACAATCTGATAACCTGTTTTCGTTGATATAATGCGATGAACAACCTTGTACTTTTCGAGCGGTTGAGCAAGTGTAGGAAGTTGAACCTTTATAGCGTCGCTGTGCATACATTCGATTTTTACAATCTGCACAACGCAGAAAATCCGAAAATAGAACAGGTTCGCTGTAAGAGTGTCTTACCGGTTTTTTGCTCAAACGCAATTTTTGTGCTTCTGCAAAAATTTCTCGACTTATAATAGGTTCTTGTTTATCTGGAAATATTACAAGATTATCAACATCTGAACGCTTAAAGTTAATCATATCTCCGCAATAATCCTGACAAGTCAAGATATGTGCTACGGAATCTTTCGACCAACGATATGGATTTCTCGTTTTATCAGATATTTGCAAACCGGTTAAAGAAGGAATCTTAACTTTGTTTGCAAAAAGATAATTTGCGATACTTGCCGGACCGTAACCTTTTAAATATAAATCGAAAATTTTGCGAACAACGATCGCAGCCGGCTCATCAATTATCCAATCTCCATTTTCGGCTTTTTTGTAGCCGTAAATTGGTCTTGTGGATAATCTCTTGCCCGCGTTGCCTTTGCTCTTAATTACAGCTCGTTGTTTTCGTGACAAGTCTTTTGCATACCACTCATTCATAATATTTTTAAATGGGATAAAATCGTTGATTTCATCTTTTGCAGATGTATCAAGATTGTCAGAAACCGAAATAAATCTAACTCCTTTTGATGGAAACAATATTTCTGTGTAATATCCAACTTTAAGATAATTTCTTCCGAATCGTGATAAGTCCTTAACGATTATTGTTTTGACTAAATCATTTTCAACATCAGATAACAGTCTTTTAAAGTCAGGTCTATCGAAATTTGTTCCGGTGAAGCCATCATCGACATACACTTCTGTTGGAGTTAAACTATTTTTAAGAGCATAGTCTTGTAGAATTTGTTTTTGATGTATTATGCTGTTGCTGTCCCCTTTTAGCTCGTCATCAGACGATAAGCGACAGTACAGGGCAGTAAATCGTATGTTTTGCTTGTTTTCCTGCATATGTGGATCTCCTTACGGCACTTTTTACGCAGGCAACAATTGATTTACCTCCATAATAACATCTAAAAAAATCAAGTCAAGACTTCGTGAGGATTTTATCCTCTTAAATATATTCCGCAAAATTTGCGGTTTGTCACCCAAAATAAGTAAAAAAAATCAAAAAAATTTTCAAAACTCAGAATATTGCTCTAAAAGTTTGCGTAATTTGCGTAAAATTCGGCATAACTTGTTATAATAAGCACCTTTGGACAGATTATGCTTTTCGCCGAGTTCCTCATATGTTTTTCGCTTAACATCATTGTAAAAAAAGCATTCTTCAATAATTTGCCTTTCAATTACAGGTAGGCTGTCTAAAGCTTCCGTAAGAGCGTTGTGCAAGTATCTTTGATATAGTATGTTATCAATATCTGCCTTCTCGTCTTTTAAAGCTTTGACCTTATCATTCGCAAACTCGTCCAAAGATATTATTCTTTTGCAATTGTTTTGCCGATAGTCTTTTTCGTAAAGCAAATAATGTTCTTGTCGCCAAGATTTACGCTTATGAGCTTTAAGTAATATGAGTTGTTTTTGCTCATCAGGGTAATGATTTCCGTCATTCACTAAAAGAACACTCCATTCTTTTAGCGAACGAACAGACAACTATTGATATATCTATACTATCACAATATATTTGCAATTACAAGATTTTTCTTTTCAAAAGAAAAATCTTTTTTTTATTCTCAAAAAAGAGTGACAAATAGTCTTTTTTGCGGAATATATATAGGGGGATTTTACAAAATTCGCTGATTTGTCAAAATATACCCGATTCTATAATAGCAAGCATTGCGGTGTGTCGGACATTCCGTCACACACCGCAAATTTTTAAAATCCGTCAGATTTGAAAAATTGCTTGTTAAGGGATACCCCTAAAACCCCGAAATATTAAATTTTATAATTTAAAAGAAAGGCATTTTTATGAGTAATAGCAGTAATAAAAAAATCAGAATTAGTGTACGAGTATCTGAAGATGAATTAAATATTATTGAAAAACGAGCCTTGCTTACTAATGAAAAATCGTTAAGTGCATACTTGAGAAAAATGGCAATTGAAGGTGTGATTGTAAATGTGAATTTTTCAGAATTTGCGGATTTAAAAAGAGAGTTGGCTGCAATTGGTGCTAATATAAACCAAATTGCAAAGCGAATAAATTCAACAAATCGTTTTTATGACGATGATGTTGAATACATTAAAGAGGTGAATAAAAAAATATGGCAATCTCTAAAATCGGTGGAATCAAAACTACGCTCTCTGTAGCTGTTGACTACATCTTAAATCCTGAAAAAACCGATAACAAAAGATATGTATATTGTTTCGGCTGTACGGATGACGGTAAGAAGGCTGAAAAAGAATTTTTGTCTGTTCGAAGTTTTGGAACAGGCAAAGGTAATGTACTTGCCAAACATATCAAACAATCGTTTAAAGGACAGGAAGTTACACCTGAACAAGCACTTGTAATTGGCATAAAGACTGCTGAGCGATTGCTCGAAAATAAGTATCAATACATTGTTGCAACTCACATAGATAAGGACAACATCCATAACCATATTATTTTTAATAATGTCGATTTTGTAAATTTCAGAACCTTTGAATGGCAGAAAAACCGTGGTGGAAAATCATGGGAGACATTAAGAACTATAAACGATGATTTATGTAGAGAATACAATTTATCAATAATTGAAAATCCAAAAAATCAGGGTAAATGCTACTATGAATGGCAGCAGGATTATTTGGGTAAGTCTTGGAAATCAAAATTAAGATATTTGATAGATGAAACCATAATGCAATCTGCAAATTTTGAGGATTTTCTTAATAAACTTGCAGGCTGTAATATTGAGTATAAGTACACACCTGAGAATGTCATTAAAATAAAATTTAAATTACAAGGACAACAGCGATTTTCAAGAGGTCGCACCCTCGGTTGGTATTATGACGAACCTCAATTGCGGAAACGCATTGAACAGTATCAACTGCTTAAAACAGGTGTATCCGGAAAATCCTATAAAACAAAAATCATAGATACATCTGCTGAAATATTTCAAAATTCAAAAGGCTTATTGCATTGGGCAAATATTAAAAATATGCAAGAAGCAGCCGATGCAATAAATTTACTTACATCCGAAAATTATCAAAAATTAGAAAGTTCAGCAACAAATAAATATAACGAACGGATGGTTATTGTGTCACAACTGAATGCTAAACAACATCAAATTGATGAGTTATCAGATACAATAAAGCTCATCAGAACATACGAAAAATACAAACCAATACACAAAAAATATTTATCCCATAAAGATAAAAAACAATTCAAAAAAGAAAACATCACCGCACTGAAAAAGTACGATGATGCCGTAAAAAACTTATTAACTTTATATCCGGACAGAAAATTACCACCTTTAGACAAGCTGGAGGATGAAAAGAAAAATCTGATTGATGAAGTGCGAAAAATGAATGAACACTACAAACAAATTGTAGCCGAGTTAAAAGAAATTGAATTTGCCCGTCAGAGCATTGATGATTATCTGAACAATCAAAAAAAGTCGCACAGTCAGGATTTACAATAGTGTATTACTCTCAGTATCTTCTTTGTCGAGTTGATCCATAAATAATTGCATTGCCATATTATATGCTTTGTTCAAGGTTAAGTTTTTAGTTTTTACCCAATCCTGTATTTTTACCTTCTCGCCCTTCGGAACATAGATATGGATTGTGTCATATGATAGGTTTGGATTTTGATATGTAGTTTTTTTGTACACTCTTTTTTTTGCACATTCTTCGCAAACTTTTTGATTTCCGGTTTTTAGAACAAAGGTTTTACCGCATTGAGGACAAACTTGTTCAGATCCGATTTGTCTTGCAGTACCGGATTTCAATTTATCTTGATGAGCTTGTACTCGCTCAACCTGTTTCTTGTCACGGCAATATTTACAATACTTAGCGTGATTTGCATAGGAGTGGAATTTTCCCCCACACATTTCGCAAGTGAATTCTTTTAATTTTCTCATATTATCACTCCATATTTATATTTAATAATACTACTATAAGTTTATCAGATATAACTCGGTTGTCAATATGTGAAGGCAAAATTAAAAAAATTTTCAAAAAAGCAAAAACTTACGCTTGACAATAGCACTATTCTCATTTATAATGTAACCATAGAAATTAAAATAAATTCAGGAGGTAAGAAAATGAAAATTCTACGAGTAGTCGAATATACCGACCTTGATGATGAGAACCACACGAAAGACTTTGAAAACGCAAGCGATGCAGTAAGATTTTTTATGATGATTACATCTGAAAGGCTTGTAAAAAGAGCAATCTTATCTGACAAGGTAATTGAAAATTAACTTTTGCCCCGGTGGGGCAAAAGTTGCAGATTAAAGAATAAAATCAAAGGAGCTAAAAATTATGATTAGAAACGAAGCAAAACTTATAGGCAGACTTACCGCAGATCCTGAACTTAAATACACCAAAAATTCAAACACACCGGTGTGTAATGTGGTGTTGGCTGTCAACAACATTTATAACGATGACGCTGAATATTTGCACCTCGTTTTTTGGGACAAGAAAGCAACGAATCTTTGTAAGTATAAAGGTAAAGGTGATTTGATTGCTGTAACAGGATATCTCAAAACAAGGAGTTATATTGATTCAAACAATTCTGTTCGAAACATTGTCGAAATCATCGTTGATGAAGTTGATTATCTTGGCTTCACCAAAAAGGGTATTGATAAGAGTGAAAATATTCCTGACCTTGACCCAAACCACAAGTCACAGGAAGAATATCAGATGATACATAATGCGTTGTCAGAATCAGAAGATTTACCATTTTAACGGAGGTAAAAATTATGTGCAAAATCATTTCAGTCGCCAACCAAAAAGGCGGAGTTGGTAAGACAACAACGGCTTTCAATATAGCAACTGCTCTCGCTCTAAAAAACAACAAAGTTCTTGCAATTGACTTTGACCCACAGGCTGACTTGTCAAAATATGCTGATTTTACAAATACAGACTGCAACCCAACAATGAGCGACCTTCTTATTGGTAAGGTAGGTATGAGTAAGGCAGTTGAAATAAAAGACTGCATCAGACATAACGAGGTTAATCACCTTGATTACATTCCTTGTGACATCAACCTTGCAAATGCAGACTTATTCCTCGCAGGGGTACTTTCGAGGGAAACAATACTCAAGCGTATTCTTGATAATGATATTATCAAACAGTACGATTATGTAATTATTGATTGTAATCCGTCACTCGGAGTTTTGCTGATGAACGCTCTCACGGCAAGCACCGGTGTAATTATCCCGGTACAGGTGCAGGACTTTGCCTTCGGCGGTTTAAAAACTCTTACAGGTGTTATTTCACAAATACAGGAAACCATCAATCCTAATTTAAGAATTCTCGGTGTGCTGCCAACAATGGTTGACCGCACAAACGCAAGCAAGCGTGTCATTGAGCAACTTGAAAGCATTTACAATAATGCTCTTTTTAACACTCAGATACACCGTGCCACACAGGCAGTTGAAAGCACTAAGCAGCACAAAGCATTATGCTTAATTAAAGGCAGTAAGCTCGGAGAGGAATACATAGCTTGTGCCGAAGAACTGACAAAAAGAATTGGTGTGTAATTTACGGAGGAACGACAATGACAGGCTTTAACTTTGGAGCAATGCTCTCGCAAAACAATCAAATAAAGCAAATACCGCTTGATATGCTTGTACCGTTTCACAATCATCAGTTTTCTCTTTACGACGGCGAACGCAGGGATGATATGGTTGAATCAATCCGCAAAAACGGAGTAATGACACCTATTGTTTGCAGACCAAATCCTGATGGAACAGATACATACGAAATCTTAATCGGTCATAACCGGTGGAATTGCTCTAAAATAGCAGGTCTTGAAACCATACCGGCCATTATTAAAGAGCAACTCACAGAAGAGGAAGCTCAAACTTATGTTGATGAAAGCAACCTTATTCAGAGAGGTTTCAATGACCTCAAAGTATCTGAACAGGCAAGAATTATTGCAAGACGATATTCTGAAATGTTTTCTCAGGGAAAGAGAAATGACATCATCAATGAAATTCGTGTGCTTAACGGCGAAGAAACTTCTTCCGGCAACAGCCGTGAAAAGGTGGCAGATGAGTACGGATTAAGTCGGAATACTATTGCAAGACTTGTGCGAATAAGCAAGTTATCTGACGGTATTCTCGGGTGGATTGATAAAGGTCAGCTTGCCGTCAGAGCAGGTGTAGAATTGTCGTATTTATCGGCAGATGAGCAGTCGGAATTATTCGAGATTAACTCTGCTGACGATAATATGCTAATGAAAATATCAGAAGCTCAGGCAAGAGATTTAAGAATCTTGTCAGCTGACGGTGTACTTGATGGCGATGAAATGCTGAAAGTTTTATCCGCTAAAAAGAAAAAGCCCGATAAAAAGGTGTCTATCGCTCCAACACTCTACAAGAAATACTTTGCAGGTCTTAGCAATGAGGAAATCGCCGACACAGTTGCAGCAGCTCTTGATATGTTTTTCAAAAGCAAAGAAAAAGGCGATAACAATGACTAAAGCGGTATTATTTCAGAAAAGCGGTCAGCCGGTATTGTTTACCGATTATGCGGAATATGATACCGGTACAGGCTATATAGTTGCTGAAAACAAAGAAAAAGGAATCTGCTATATTTGCAGAATCCTTGATAAATCAGAAATATTCAATTACAATGACCGAATTTTACCCATTGTAATTAAGGAAAAAGGTCTGAAAGAAATATCCGTTATACTTGTAACGGATAAATACAGGAGCATAGCAGAAGCAGAACAACACTATCCCGAATTGTTAGGAGGAAATAATTATGACAGTTAATGCTTTTTTAGAATTTTTTAATTTTGAAAATTCTATTCAGAGTAGCGAAAAAATAAATTACGGCGAAATTGAAATACCAAAATATGCCCTTGAAGAAACAGTCGATGAACCGGGAAACAAGGAATTCAATTATTACAGCTATAATTCCGAAGAGAAAGCCTATGATATGAGAAGATTGTATTGGGATGAAGGCTTTTTCACACACTACCTTTATCATTTCCGTGCTTCTGAACTTTGCAAATTACTGAATAGCGGAAATTTATATAAACACATACTTGCCGAAACACGCAAAGCTAATAAGATAATTGATGACTGCGTAGCTTTGATGGCTCAGGACAATTCTGAATGTCAGCTTGCCCTAAAAAATAATGACACGGAACATTACAAAAAGTTGCTTAACAATCTCAGATTGATAGTAAGCGAAAGCGTTTATCGTAATATGGTTTTAGTTTTTTAATAAGGAGATGAAGAAATGTTAGTTATAATTAATTTTATTTTCGCTTTAATTTTCTTTTTTATATTTTTAATAATGTTACATTTAGAGCCGAGTTTTATTAAACTGGCAATTGTATTAACAACACTTCTGATTAATATAGTGTGTGTAGTAACAATTATATCATCTTTTAAATACACAATTGATATTAAACTATCAGATGAAGTAAAAAGCAGCCAAAGTATTGTTAATTTTAAAGACAATCGTGATTTACAAGGTGGTTTTTTTATTGGGTGCGGCGAAGTAAATACTGAGCAATACTATTATTATTACTACAAAACTGATAAAGGTAGTTACAAAGCAAGCAAAATTAAGGCTGACGATTGCGAAATAATCTATACTAAGGATACTCCGCACATAGATACTATAGTAAAATCGGCTGACGAAAAAGCAACTGAAAATCCGCTTACTTTTGAACCTCTTTTGTCGCTCAGAATTTCAAGTACAGGAGAAAAGTATAAAATTTATATCCCTGAAGGCTCGATTACAACAGATTTTTCGGTTGATATGAAATAATGAAAGGAAAAACTCTATGAAGTTTGAGATTAAAAATAATAAAATTTATAGAAAGGGTGAAGAAATCAAACCCGATACAAGCGGTACAAATGGAAAGGTTGTAAGCGGAATGTCGGCACACGGCTTATGGTTTTCAGCTTCAACAAGTACCGAAAAAATTACAATTTACAAAAAGGACATCATTGACCTTGCCCCAAATGCCCACGAAGTTTTTATGAGCTATATAATTTAAATAAACAACAAAAAGGCAGATAACATCTTTTTGATGCTATCTGCTTTTACTTTTGTCTTTGTTGTGTTGTGATTGATTTTCTTGTTTGTGGGATATAATTTTTGCGTTTTGATTTATCTGCTTTCTTGATAGAGGAGATTTTGTTTTACATACATCATTCCACGACAATGATTTGCAATCCCACATTTTATTTGGAATTACTTCCTGTGCAAATGGGACTATAAATTCATACAAGTAATTGTAAACAGTATTAAAATCAGGTTTTCCTTCAATACCCTTTAATTTGTTGTATGCGTGTTCAATTTCAGCTTCTTTATTATGGAAAGCATCAAATGATTTTATTTCCCTTCCTGCTCTTTTGCAAATATCAGAAATGTCCTTAGAATACACTTCCACACATTTAGATAACAGGAAAACATCTAATACATCTTTGGCTCTGTTTTTATATATAGCTTCTCCCGACAAGACACAAATCTTATCAGCCAAAATTTCATTTGGAAGTACTCCTCTGATTTTAGTTTGTTCATAATAATAGGTTTTGCTGTCAATCAACGGCTTAATGTCTATATCCATAGTAATAAATTTTCTGCCTGTGTTTTTATCAATAACACTTATACCGGCAGATTGTTTTTCTCCGTATTGCCGTGACGCAACAGCTTTATAGCATCTTTGTAAATCGCCAAAACTGTTATTTAAAGAATCAACTAAATAGTCCATAGACGGGGGTTGACCAATCCAATTCGCATCAATATCTTTCGTGGTTCGTTGAACTGAGCTAAGACCACTCTCGTTTAAAATCAGTTTAGTTATCAAACCTCCCTTGAACACAATAGGAATATCAGAGGTGGTTATTTGTCCGAGAATTTCGTACATCAGTTTTTCCTGCTCAGTCATATTACTCCTCACAATAATATTCTATCGCCATCTGCTTCACTTGATTAAAAACATCTCTGTTTTCAGGTTTAATTTTAAGATTATCAAATGATTCATTGTTGGCGAAATAATAATTGCTCAATGCTTCAAGAAAAGCAAGCTCATCTATGTTGTCATAATCAGAAAGCATATCGTTTATAGTCTGATTAACAGTTGTACATAAAACACCGTCAAAATTGAGATACTCTATATCGTCAAATGAATTGACAATATGATATTCAATGTTATCAAATTGTCCCTCGTTCTGAGCATACACCTGTATCTTAGATTCATTGACATAACCATTGAATAATTCAAGGTACTCAAGTGCCGAAACTCCGCACAGGATTAAATCCGTACCTTGAACCACATCTTGTAACCAATCGACATTAGAAAGATATCGTGTACTTGTAATTGACATCATAAATATCACCACACTTCATTTTCTTTACATATTATTATATGTCAAAATCGGCAAATTTGCAAGTTTTAAGGACAACAAAAAAGAGCCGTTCAGAGCCATCTGAACGGCTGCTTTTTAAATTAAATAAAAAATATTTATCTACGCTATTCATTCCTCAATAAAAGGGAGCAACTGCATATAATGCAGTTGCTCCCAAAATCGTTACTTTTTGTCGCATTCTCCTGATATGGTAGTCAGACAGTAGCGAAGCACAACCTTAAAAAATATCGCATTCTCCTGATATGGTGGTCAGACGGTAGCGAAGCACAACACTAAGATGAGTAACCAACATCGTTCAAATACTATTATATGTTATAACTAAGAAAAAAACAAGTGTTTTAAAAAGAAATTCAGAAAAGAATTTCTAATTTTAAAGTGAAGTAACAATATAAAAAGTCACTTTGTTACTTCTTAAATTGTCAGCTAATAATTCTTGAACGATTTGTCTGTCTAATCCGCCTGTTCCGCAACCAAGTAAAGGTATGGCTACTGAATTTATGTTTAAGTTTTCAGCTACCGCTACTATCTTTGGAATCAGATCTTTAATTTTTTTGATTTTTGCTTTGCTACCCGGAGTACGCATAGTAACTGCGTGTATTATTTTTTTACACTCAAGATTTGGAGCATCAGTCACAAAAACAGTTCCGGGTGAATAACCAAAAAAGGAGTGTGCCTTACATTTTGCTCTTGCAAGCCGTTCGACAGCACCGCAAGATGCAAATTGAATGCTCTCTGCAACTCCTCTATGTAATTCATTAACACATCTTTTACCTCCCATATAACCAAAACCGTTGGATGCATTTACAATAGCATCTACATCAAATTTTGTTATATCGCCTTGTGCGTAAACTATCATAATTCAGGTTCACTCCTTTTAGGTTCTGATTTCATAACTTCATTATTCTGTATTTGCTTTGATGATTTCTTTTTTCCAAGAATAAAATCCTTACCAAAATAATGAGTCTTTTTGGGTTTATCTACTTTGTGTTCTGACATATCAATGTTTAAGGCAGTTGTCAACTCATCAAGCCTTTTTGTCCTGTTGTTAAGTTCATCCTCATACTCAAACGGCTTGTGAAGCATATTCTGTGCAGTCTTATAGTCAATATCAAGTTTATTGAGTTCCGATTTTTTATCGTTCAGAACATTTTCAACCTTAAAAAGCAAGTTCTCAATCTTTTTAAGATTTATAATACTTGATACGCCCAGTTCAACTGAATAAGTATAATTACCACGAAGAGTTGCGGTTATTTTATCAAGGAAATATCCGTCATTGATTACCTCAACACCAAAGTTGCCGAGTCCCCCTATGGCGATTCTCTTATTCTTGTTAGCATCCCCTTTGACCTGTGCTACAGCGTTGGTTAATGCTTTTGCAGCAACTTTTCTTGATTCATCATCTAGAAGTGAGTAAGCATCTTTTCCTATAGTAATCCCAACCCGATAACTTTCAGTTTTGACATCAAAAGGTATGTTTTTTACCGTTTCCATATCCTTGCTGATATTGCCTATATCAAGAAGTAATTTTTTGCGTTCTTCGGGATAAGCGTTCACCTTGTCCTCAAGTTCGTATCGTGTGCTGTTGTATTCAGACTTGAGTGCCTGCAATTCTTTTACTCTGTTTTCAAGAGTCAGCTTTTCACGGATACGCTCATCGCCTGTACAAAGAGCCTTGATTTCAGAGTAAGTCAATGCAGCTTGGTCAACATCTGCACATTTTCTGCCGGGCTCTTTCGAGGTCATAATCTGACTTATAAACTTCTGCTTTTTCTCCAAAAGCTGATAGCTGTAGGCATCAAAAGTGCCTTTTGTTACATAACGATAAAGATGTACCTTATCGTTGATATTACCCTGTCGAACCATTCTTCCTCGTCTTTGTTCAAGGTCGGACGGTCGCCACGGAACATCTAAATCGTGCAGAGCAATGATCCTGTCCTGTACATTTGTGCCTGTTCCCATTTTACCCGTAGAGCCGAGTAAAATTCTCACTTCACCGCTTCTGACTTTTGCAAAAAGCTCAGACTTCTGGGTTTCACTTTTAGCGTTGTGAATATAAGCTATTTCGTCAGCCGATACACCTTTTGCAATCAGCTTATCTCTAATATCATCATACACACAAAACTTTCCTGACTCTTCAAGCGAGTCAAGTTCTGCCACACTTTTTGTATCGTCATCTTTATTGCCATCAGCAGATGAGTTTTTGCTCGGAACACCCAAATCACAAAATACAATCTGTGTCAGCTTTTTGTCGCTTGTTTTTTCGTAAATATCAAAAACATTATTGACACAAACATTAAGTTTTGTACCGGGATCATCTTCAAATGACGGATTGATAAGTCGAGGATCAAGACCGAGTTTTCTACCGTCACCGGTGATTTTTAACATATTGTCTGTTGATGGATCAACGGAACCGTTGTTGACCTCATCAGCTCTGTCTGATAATTCTTCAACAAGTTCAGTCTGTAATTCTGTAGGTTCAACATCAACAATGTGTAATTCACAGTCAGGCACTTTAAGGTTAAGAGTATCAGACGTGCGGACATCTGCAATCGTTTTAAACATTGACATAAGTTCCGGTAAATTTGCATATTCTGCAATGCGTGTGCGTTCCTTGAATTTGTTGCCGGCAGGAGCAAGCTCATATTCTTTTTTCTGTACGCCAAATGTAGATACCCAGTTGTCAAAGTTTTGCATATTATTATGACTTGCAAGGAAATCATAGTTGAGATATCTCATCATTGTATGTAGTTCTGTTACACTGTTAGAGAGAGGAGTTCCTGTAGCAAATACAACACCCTTACCGCCGGTTTTTTCGTCAAGGTAACGGCACTTAGCGAATAACTCTGTCGCTCTCTGAGATGCCCTCGAAGAAATACCCGAAACATTTTGCAGTTTTGTTGTACAGAACAAATTCTTAAATTCGTGTGCTTCATCGACAAAGAGTTTATCAATACCGAGTTCCTCAAAGTACACCGTGTTGTCTTTTTTACTTGATTGTAATTTTTCAAGTTGTTGTTCAAGACTACGCTTAGTTCGTTCCATATCCTTGACTTTAAAAGAATTGCCTTCTTGGTATTTTAGTTCGGCAATACCGGCAACGATATTATCAATCTGCTCTTTGAAAATATTTTCCTGCCTTTCAGGTGATAACGGTAGCATTTTAAGTTGAGTATGACCGATGATAACCGCATCATAATTACCTGTCGCAATTTTGCTCATCAGTCTTTTACGATTTTCAGCCTTAAAATCATCTTTTGTTGCAACCAATATGTTTGCATTGGGATAGAGCTTCAAAAAGTCTGCTCCCACCTGTTCTGTCAGATGATTCGGTACAGCAAACAAGGATTTGTGGCACAAACCGAGCCGTTTACATTCCATAGCCGTTGCTATCATTTCAAAAGTTTTGCCGGCTCCGACTGAATGAGCAAACAGAGTGTTACCACCGTAAATAGCGTGAGCTATTGCATTTTTCTGATGTTCGTGCAGTTCAATATTTGAATTCATTCCCGGAAAAGTAAGGTGTGAGCCGTCATATTCTCGTGGTTTAATACAATTAAAAGTACGATTGTATGTATCAACTATATCGGACCGTCTTACGGGATCGCTAAACAGCCAGTTTTTGAACTCTCTGCGTATCTTATTCGCTTTCTGTTGAACGACCTGAGTTGCCGGCACATCAATTACTCGGATTGGTTTGTTATTCTTATCAAACATAATCCGTCCGTACTCGTCAAGCTTATCTTTGTATACCTTTGGTTCTGATAAATTAAGAGCTGCTTCAAGAATTTGATATCCCGAATAACCGCAAGCTCCGTATGTTTTTGTTACAGTTACGGATTTATCAGCTGATTTATGTGAAATAAACCATTTACCGGAATATTCAGAGTATTCTACAGATATTTTACTGTCCTTAAAAATGCCGTCAGAACGATTGAAAAGAGGTGTTTCAAACAACTTGTACATAAATTGCTCATAGTATTCTGGAGCAATCCAAGTAGCTCCGAGATTAACATCAATATCTCCTGCTTTAAGCGGAGTAGGTAATGCTGCTTTAAGAGCAGTAACATTAGCACTATAGATATTGTCAACAGCAGCATAGGATTCTGCTGTATCAAGTTTAGCATATATATCGCCTGATAGATATTCTGATGCGGTCTGATATGTATATTCATTATTTTCCGTATTCATAGGTATAGGATATATTTCACCGTTATTACGCAAACTTTCTTCAAGACTTGCTTTGTCAATATCGGTAAGATTACTCATATAATCAAAGTCAATATATCCTTTTTCGGCGATACAAACGGCAAGAGCTTCCGATGCAGTATCAATATGTTCAATCTGCGGTTTCGGAACATTTACACGCTGAGTGAAAATATCCGATTTTTTAATCAAGGTATTTTTATCATAGTCCTGCTCAAGAGATGCCACAAGCTGATACGCTCCGTCAAATCCGAGAATATTACGGTTGTATCTGCTATGTATAAGACCGTACTTATCATAAAAGTTGTCATAGATTGTGTTAAGCCTATGCTGTAACTGCTCGACTTCTGCGTCATTATTATCGTGCTGTTGTACCTCAAGCAGTTCTCTTAAAGTATCACGGATTTCCATAAACGCAGTAAGTCTGTCAATGTTTTTTGTTGTGTACTTTTTATCAAGTAAATCTTTAGCCGACACAGTAACTAATTCTCCTGCGGAATTGCTGCCGTAAAAATAAATCTCGTTGCCTGATTTATAGTAGCTCTGTGAACGAAGTTCTTCGGGTTTTGATATAACAGCTTCTGCTTTAGAAACAGGCGATATTACCTCTTTTGCCGGTGAATAGGTAAATGTAATATGTTTTACAGCTTCAGGCAACAGTTCTGATAATGGTCTACCGTCAGCAAACGGTACACACATTGTATCATCTGTTCGTCCGTAGAGCTTGTTGCCTTGAACAATATTACCGAGCACCATTTCAGGATGTTCAATAAAATAATTATTGATTGATAAACCGTTTTCGGTTGTTCCCACATTTACCCAAGAGGGTATATTTTCAAGTGGTGCAGAACGCTTTTGGAGAAAGATAATATCGGGAGTAACTTCCGTTCCTGCCGATTTAAAGGCGTTATTCGGCAATCTCACAGCACCTACCAAATCCGCTCTTTCGGCCAAAGTCTTGCGGAAAGAGCTGTCCTTTTTGTCAAGTGTACCTTTGGAAGTTACAAAAGCAACAATGCCGCCGTCACGCACTTTATCAAGTGATTTCAAAAAGAAATAATCGTGAATTTTTAGATGTTCTGAGTTATATTTAGAATCATTAACGCTGAAATCGCCGAAAGGAATATTTCCGATTGCAACATCAAAACTGTTGTCATTGAAACGAGTATTCTCAAAGCCGTCAATCGTAATGTCAGCTTGCGGATACAGCTTTTGAGCTATTCTGCCTGACAGGCTGTCTTTTTCAACACCGTACAAATTCACCTTATCACGAAGCTCTTCGGGAAGTCTGCCGAAAAAGTTTCCTACGCCCATTGCAGGCTCAAGTATGTTGCCGTCCTCAAATCCTGCGTTACGAATGACCTCATATATACTGTCAACGATTGCTGTATCTGTGTAGAATGAATCAAGCACAGTTGACCGAGCTGCGGTATATTCTTCATCCGTAAGCAAACCCTTGAGTTCAGAATACTCATTTTTCCATTTATCATTATCAGACTCAAAAGCATTGGCAAGACCGCCCCAACCGCTGTAAAGGGACAACTGACCTTGTTCTTCAGGTGTAGCCGCTCTGTTTTCTGCTTCCGTTTGCTTTAAAATCTTAATGGCAGCAATGTTATTTTGAAACTTTGTTTTTGCTCCCGTGACAGCTTCTCTGTCCTCAATTACATAGTTTTTGGCTTTTTCATCATTTACGCTTGTTTCGGTCTGCTCGGAGCTTTCGACCATATCAAACAATGTAGGCGGTTCAGCTTTATTAACTACGGTAACTTCAGCTTTTTCTGCTCTTGACGGTGCGGCATTTTCAACCTCCACGGCAAGCTCGTCAACGCTCTGTAATTTTTCATCGCTCCTGACTTCTCTTTCTTTGCTTTCCGTTATCGGTAAATCTGCGGCTTTCTCATTTTCACCTTTATCAAGCTTTATATCGGCTTCGAGTATTTTTACAACACCTGAATACTGCGGATACTGCTTTAAGAAATCAATAACTCCACCGTCACCATCGCCAATATTCTGCCTGAATGTATGAGTTGTTCCGTTTGGCATATTAACAATAAATTTTGTCTTTTCATAACCAAGATGAATATTGTCAAGTTCACCGTTACGGTAAGCTTCGGCTACCGCATTTTCACTGCCGTATTCTTCAATTTCAAGCTGTCTTTGCTCAACCCATTCGTCATCGGCATTTTTCATAAGTGTGTCAAATTCAGAAACCGAGTATGTTTTGCCATTCTCAAATACCGGACTTTCACTCCAATCACAAGTAATTGTCGGACGAATATTTCCCTGTTCAGGCTCGTTTACCGGGACGGCTTCACTCTCCGAATTAAATTGATTAACAATTTCTTCTGAGCTGACTTTCAGAGCACCGGCATAGTTCCTTACCTTGATGTCAAAATTGTTCTGATAAAAATTACGCTCGGCATCGGTTTCTGCGTCAGCCATAACCTGTTGAATAAATGGATCACTGTTCAGCTTATCTTCATCGACAAGCTCACCGTTGACTATCCCTGCGTCCTCAAGCTGCTGACGAATAACTGCGGGATCTACGTCGTCAAGCTCGTCGTGTTCCTCATAAAACGGTGCAAGCTCCTCATCGGAAAGGTACACAAGGTCATCGAACGATAAAGAGTGCAGACAGTTATCAATCATATCTTTAAGGTCGGCATATGTTTCTTCTTTGAATAATTTGTCATCAACATAAGTTTCAAGCCTATAGTCAACAAGATTTACAACAGCTTCAACAGTATGCTTGCTGTCTTCTGTTGTTGTGTATGCCACTCCGACTTTTTTTAAGTCTGAAAAATCCGCTTCCGAATCAAATTCATCCTGACAGTATGAATTGATAAGTTGTTTTGCATATATAATAGTTGAATCACGAACAATATTGTCAATTGTAGCGTGAGTATATACATCGAAATCAATTTGATTATTGTGTAACATGTTTTTTAATTCGTTATCAATTGCAATGCTTTGTTCAAGATTATGTATTCGTCCCTCTTTTTCAAACACTGATGTATCACGCTCAACAAAATAATTAAAATTGTTATAAAGACCATAAAGTTTGTTCACACTATCAGAATATGCCGAATACACTTCGGTGTTTTTATCTTCATTAAGATAAGTGTTGTTAAGTAAAATTGGTGAGTCAGTAACTATAAAATCAACTTTACCGTACAAACGATTGATACGCTTCATCTGCTCGTTAAGAATTGCAAATTGATGTTCATAATGTCCGTCAAGCATAATAAGATTGTTGTCATATACAAGCTCTTTGGCATATTCCTGTACATATTCCGTAACAAATCCTTGCTTTTTCAATTTTTCGGCTACTTCAAGACAAGATGTTGTTTTTCCTGCACCCGGTCCGGCAAAAGCATTGATAACAATAGTATTTTTATCCGAATTATTGCTTGTGATTTCTTTTTGTTCAGATATGAGTGTATCAAACTTAGCTACATCAAAACTTTCAGGTTCAATAAGTTCGCCTGATTTTATCATTTCGGCAGTAGCAACATCTGCAATCAATTTTTGTGTGTCCGTAGTTAATCCCTCTGCAATTTGCTCACCAGAGTAAAAATAATTTAGAGATTCTCGGAAAAATTTACTGCCTACATCGGACAGAGTTTGATTTCCGGTGATTTCTACATATCGCCAAAATCGCTCGGAATCATTTGTAAAATCTCGGTTTCCTCGCCAAGCAACATTATAGTTTATATCAGTGCTTACGAACTGACCGCCTGTTTCGCTATCCGGATTGAAATACATAACCGTAAAATGATTTGCCGAGGGGTTATGAAAAATTAGATTTTTGCTTAAAAAATCATAATCGGGAATTTCGGGAGTGTATGTACCACCTTCGATTTGCCCTTCAATATCCGTGCGTGTAGTACCTTTAATATCTGCAATGAGATTGATTAAATCTTCATACGAGCCGTTCTTGTATGCTGTAAAGAAGTTTTGCATTTCATCAATCGAAAAAGTGTAATCAAGCAAGTTGATTACTGATTCGCTCATACCGTAAGTTACCATTTCTCTGATAATTTCAAGCTGAGTAGTTGAGTAACCACGATTTTCAGTTAATTTTGCAGTAATGTTATCATTAACAAAACGCTGTTTTAAATCATTAAACCTTGATGTATCTGCAAACATCAAAGATTTATCCGAAAAACTTTGATATGTGTCAACATAAATTTCGGCAAGAGCAGAAAGTTGTGATTCATAAAAATCAGTGCAGTCAGAAAACCATGAAACAAAGTTATCAGTCAAATTATCATCGTTTCTCGTTTGGATAAATTTTACAGACGGTGCAAGTGCCGAAAGTTGCGATTCATTGAAATGTAATTCAGATATTTTTTCATTAACTGATTTTGATTCTTCCGGTGATTCATTTTGAACAACCTCAGATTTTGACATAAATGATGCTCGCTGTTCTTTAAGTTCAGCAGATATTTTATTCAAGGTATCAGCATATTGCTTGTCAACAGTAATAGTTGTTGTTTTTCCGTAAATTCTGCCTGAAAAAAGGATGCCTTGCTCAGTAAGTCTTTGACCGATTTTATAGGCAAAATCGGTATTGTACTTACGGTATAATTTATCCTCAATAGAATCGTAGGTTGTAGTTCCTATGATGTTGTTGGTTTTATAGACTTTTGAATTACATTCAATAACAGTCTGATAATCAATATCTAACTTATCAATATTAGTTGCGGTAGCTCTGCCAATGGCAATATGTGCTTCACCGTTAAAAATATATGCACAATAATTAAGTCCTGAATTTTCAAGTTCCTGACATATATTATCAAGACTATCCTCACTCGCAATGATTACTTTTTTATATTTATTGGGAGTGTTGCTGTTCCATATTTTGTTTCCATATAATTCAATCATTTATTTTATTCACCTCTTAAAAAAAGACCTGTGCCTGAGTTTTGGTTTTATCATTCGTTTGTTGCTCATTATGAGCAATAGTGTTTGCATTTTGCTTAATCTGATTTCTCGATAAAGGTGCTGTTCTGCGTTCGGATTTCTTTTCAGGCTCTTTGAGTTTTTCGTATTCCTGCTGCTTATTGCCGTTGTTGATGATACCGTCAATGCTGTCATAATCATCTTCAATTGACATTTCGGCATTTTTTAGGTAGTTTTCTTCGAATACAGCTTTTGCGGCAGATGAAACGATTACATCAGCCTGCTTTTTTAAAGCCTGAGGGTTGTTTGTAAACTCATCAACAATGTTCTGACAGCTCTTGCTGATAATATTGTCAGCTTCCTTATCGGGCATAGTTTTAACCGATTCAAACTTATCTGACCACTCATTAAGAGCCTTGAGCTTGTTTATCAGCTTCTCTTTTTTGTTGGTGAGCTTGTCAATTTGTTTTCGCAGTTTGAGTTTTTCGGACATATAATGAGTTTGACCGTATGCTTTTATTGCAGCATCGAGTTTGCTTTGAGTAGTATCAAACTTTTCAGAGGTTGTCCTCATTGCCATTGTCCCGTATTCCTGCATACCTTTGACAAAGTTTTCTTTCCTGCCGTCAGGGGATTTCATATTGTCAAGAAATTTATTGATTTTTTTGCAGTTCTCAGCACGGCTTTGTTGCTTCAAAATCTTCTGCTCATTCGATTTGATGTTCAGCTTATGAGAATGGATTTTCTCATTGATATTTACTATTTTCTGTCGCCTTTCAGCCGATAGAACAGACAATGCTTTATACACAGGCATTGGTACAACATTTCTCATTGATTCAACCGTTGAAACAAATTCAGCACTGCGAACCTTTTTTATGTTGAGTTTTTCGATTTTTGCATTGAGTTTATCGTTTTTTAGATTAAGCTCATCAATCTTAAGATTGCACCTGTCATACAGCTTTGCAAAAATCGGTATTGAAAATTCTTTGCTTTTCGTTTGTTCAAGCAATTCGGGTTCGGATTTTGTCTGTTCGGGTTGGAGATTGTCATTATTGACTTCTTCATCTCGCTGTTTTCTTTTATCGGTATTTGGATTATTATCAAAATCATTTGTAATATCAGGCATTTTACTTCCTCCTTCGTTTATTTTTTATGGAAACAGCAATTACTAAAATTGCCAAAATTGCGGTTATAACAATAACTGCAATAATAAAATCAAAACTTCTGTTATTGTTGTTTTCGGTTTTTGTTGCCGTATCAGATGCAGTTGTATCCTTTACTCTTTCAGCAGTCACAATAAGTCTGTGACTGTTTACACCGTATGGATAACAAGTTATAAGACTTAATAGGTCTTTTTCTTCGTCAACTGACAGTAACGATATGTTGTCGGGCTTAACAATGTTTTTTGCTGTTACAGCATAGGTAAGCGTTTCATCAAGCACGGACACCTTGATTTCATCACCGATTTCAAGCTCGTTGAGATTGTCAAAAAACACCTGCGTAGGATAACCCGTGTGAGCTGAAAGCACCGAATGATTGCCTACACCGCCTATCGGAAACGCTGTATTTGGCAGATGAGCAACACCTTTTTCAAGCACTTTATCCTCATCCCCGTGGTAAATAGGCAGTTTTACATTGATTTTTGAAATATCAATGTAGCCTATAAGACCGTCACCAAAATTGAGAATATCGTCATATCCGTCAATCACGCTGTCTACATCATAAGTAAAGCCATTGACAAGCTCTGACAAATTGTTGTTATATTCAGCAGCAGCCGACAAGTACTGTGACCTGTCGGCTGCTGAAATGCTGTCAAGAGATGCGGCATAATTGTTAATTGTGGATGCGGCGAAAAAACTATTGACAGCATTTGATGCAGAAGGGTACAGCACAAAGCAGAGTGATGCAGTCATAAAAATTATTCCTATTATCAAGGTGCATTTGCTTCTGCATTTTTTCAATGTGCTGTACTCCTTTCTGTTTAATGTGAAATTACTTGTTTGTAGCTTTTACTCTTCTGCGAATGAACAATGTTGCAATACCGCCGAGTGCAAATGCTGTGCCGAGAATGTAGAACATAATTGTACCTGCACCACCGGTCTGTGGTACAACAACTTTTGTGTCCTTAACATCAACGCTTGCTGTGCCGTCTGTAGGGCAGTTTGTGATGTACGAACCGTCAACAAATGTTGCACCGTATGTAACATCAATTGTCACAGGAATAACCTTACCGTAGATGTTGTATCCCGTTGGGGCTTTTGTTTCGACAATATAATATTTACCGCTTGCAAGTTTGATTTCTTCTTTACTTGTGTTGTAGTAAGTAACCTTGCCGGTCTTGTCGGATACACCGCTTGCAAGGGCATTTGTAAGAGCAGTTGCGTCCTCTTCTGTCTTGAAAAGGCTGAATTCTGCACCTTCGAGAGCCTTTCCGTCTGTATCTGTCTTGTTTGTTGTTACTGCAAAGGAGTAAACATAAACTGTATTACCGTTTACTTCTGATTCAACACCGTTCTTGTTAGAATAAACGAGCTTTGTTTCTGTGTTAGGGTTGCCTGTCTTTCCTGTTACTGCGTACTTATTGAGCTTTGCTGAATAAGTTACAGATGTATAAGTAACACTCTCTGCATAAAAGTCATTTTTCTGAAGATAAGCGTTTGTGAGAGCTACATTAAATGTTGTAGCTTTACCATCAACTTCTGATGTTACATTGAGAGCATAATCAGTTGAAGCAAGGTCAGCAACCTTACCGCCCTGTGCGTTGAGAAGTGCAACCTTTACGCTGTCTTTATCAAGAGTAAGACCGGCTGACATTTCATCATATACTGTATATGATTTAAGTTTCATTTCTGATGAACCGGCAGTTGATGACTTGATTTCAAAATTCACTGTGTCACCAAGGCTTACATCGGTAAAATTAACATTATCCTTTGTGCTGTTAGTGATAGTCTTGCCTGTTACAACATCACCGTCATTTACCTTTGTTGCAAGGTCAATATCATTGATACTGTAAACCCAACCGTTATTGTAGTATGGGAGCGATACAACAGAGTTTGTAACACTTCTTACACCGGCAGGAAAGTTCGTAGCCTTAATGTAGTACAAACCCTGAGCAAGGCTTGAAAAAGTCTTTTTTACCGATGTTGCCGATGTAGTAAATGTGCCAACGGTTGAAGCTGTTGACGGAATCGAAGAAAGGCCATCAAGAGCTGAGAGAACATTCGATGTCTTACCGCTTAAAATCTCATCAGAAATCGAAGGAATAAGTGAATCATAGCCTGTCTTGTATGGATTTTCAGTAGTTTTGAGTTCTGCCACCTTGTACACCGTAAATGTGTATCCGGGCTTAGAACAATTGAGCGTGAATGAAACCTTCTTTGTTTCATCAAGAGCATTTGCGTTGGTTGCAGCACTTGCAAATGGGATTGCAGTAAATACCATCATAACGGCAAGTACCATAGCTGTCATAATTCGTGTGATTTTCTTTTTCATTTTTGATTTTCCTTTCGTGATTTTTTATATTTCTTGCTACCGTGTTTACGGTAGTCATAGATGAAAATTATAGCCATTGCTCCGAGTGCCACAGCAACGAAGTAAAACGGAGCAATACCACCGCCGCCTGTGTGAGATAACACGGATTTGTTATCGGCAACGGTTAAAGACATGTTAAGTGTGTTTTCATTGTCGGCTGAAATGGTAAATTCAACCTTTTTACCGTATGGCATATAGCCTGACGGAGTTACAGACTCAACAAAATAGTAATCTCCTACCGGCAGTTTACGGATTAACAGAGTGCCGTTTGTTGCCATACAGTCAGTTGCAGATTCAGATTCAGAGAGGTACATATAACTACCTGTGCCGTTTTGAATGCATCTGACGGGTGTGTCATCTGACTTGTAGAGCTGCCAACCTGATCCGCCAAGAGCTTTTGTGCCGTCTGTTTTTGTGAGCTTAACCGAGCCTGTTTTTACAGTATTTTTGATACTTGCAAAGGTTACGGTATCAGTATCAAGCGTGACGGTTACACTTTTGGGCTTGTTGTATTTAAACGGCAGGGAGTAAGTGCCGTCACCGTTAAGCTCACCGAGTTCGGTTACTTTATATTTGAGCAATTCGTCATTGCTGTTATAAATCGGCAAGTCTGAGATTTCAGGACTTAAACCTTCAAGGTTTGTGCTTACTTTTTCGTTAAACCCTGTATCAGCACAGCTTATTTCAAAATACAAACCGTCCACAACATCATCTTCAGATGTTTTTTGAACCTGTAACGAACCTGTTTTTACGGTGTTCACACAATCATATGTATAGTTGTAATCATCGGTATCATAGATTGTAAATTCAACTGCATCTTTCAGTTCATAACGGCTCGGAAACTTGTATGTTCCGTCTGACTGTTTAATGCCGATTTCGGTAAGCCTGTAAGTAATTTGAAAACCGTTTAGGTCAACTACATATGGCAGAATACCATCAATTTTGTTACCGTTTATGTCATAAAATTGCATATTATCTGTACTTGCTTTACCATTTTCATCAGTAGTCAAAACGATACTTGTAATCCCGTTTCCGTCTGCATCATAAGCCATAGGAGTAGGGATAAGGTCATCATCGAACTCTCGTTCGTCATCAAAAGATTCGAGCTTAAAACTCAACCCTTCGATAACTCCGTCCTCGGAAGTCTTATTGATGTTAATACTGCCGGTTGCAGGAGCGTTGTACATGGAATAATTAAGAATAGATGTTGTTCCGTATTTGTTGGCAGTCTTACACTCTGATTCAGCCTTTTCAAGGTAATTTTCGGGGAAGTAGTAACTGCCTCCGCCGAGAAAACCTTTTTCAACAGCTTTATATTTTATAGGGATACAAATTGCTGAGTTCGGAACGGTCAGACAGCTTTTGAGTTTTTCGCCGTACCTGCTGTAATAATTAGCTGTTCCGCTTGAATCTGTGACTATAGACCCGTAGTATTTACCGTTTTCGTCCTGTACCTCAAACCAAACTCCAGACACTTTACCGTTGTATGAGCTCTTTTTAACAGTTAAATCCGTTTCGGGAACTGTGTTTTGAAAACTGAATGTAACGGTTTTGCTTTCGTCAAGCGTTAAAGACTTACCATTAGCATTTGATTTTGCTTCTGATGATTTGCCATAGTAGTATCTTGAATAAGCATTCTCACAATTGCTGAATACGGCATTTGAAACACCTTCATAATATGAGCCTTTGTAGCTGATTGCATTTTCTTTCTTTATTGTCCAAGTGTAACCGCCATAGCTGTGAGATCCTAAAGTAGTCTTAAAACCAAGCTCCTTGACGGTGTAGGTAATCTTGTTGCCTTTATCGTCATAAACCCTTAAACCTTTAACTGTAGCTTCACCGTTTTTGTCGGTTGAAACTGCGTTGTACTCGTTGCCGAGGTTATCTGATATTGCAAACCACAGATTTGAAACAATACCGTCTGTTGATGACTTCTTGATTTTGAGGTCAGCTTTTATGGCATCTTCATAAATCGTCTGAATAACGGCTGTTTCAACGGTTGAGTTTTCCTCATTTGCAATGACAGGATAAACAGTATCGTCAAGCTCATAGCCTGTCGGTGCGGTTATTTCTTTGATATAATATGTTTTGCCGACATCTACTGATTTTGCAAAAGTACCCTTGCCGTCAGCATTTGTTGTGAGCTTGTCATACAAGCTTGCACAAGCTGAATCAGCGTACAAGCCATATGTAGCATTCGCGACACCAACACCCGATTGATTAAGTTTGTGTATGCCGATATATGCCTTTGCCGGCATTTCGTCAATCGTCACATTTATGGGAGTATTTGTGTCCTGTGCAAACTTTGCACCCTCTTGAGTAATTACTCTGTAAAACACAACATCACTGAGAGAATAGCCGTCAGGAGCTTTGACTTCCTTGATAACAATTGTTCCTATGGGAATAGTTACAAAATTACCATCGTAATATAATCCATCTGATAAGAAATCATCGGATAAATATTTTTCATCTAAACGAGTAAGTCCGTCAGAGTTGGTCTGAATATACCAAGTCCTTTTAAGGTTTTTGCTGTCAAGTGCAGGAGCGGTTTCATCTGCTTTGACATCATAGTCCTTATCAATTTCCTGTGCGTAGTATTCAATGCTGAAAACCGCACCGCCAAGACCTTGACTTGTTGTTTCGCCTGTAATTGCATTCTTTTTTTGTAACACAATACCGACAGGGTCATCTACAGGCTCATCAGTACAGCTAAAGCTATAAATTTTTGTACCGTCTGCGGCTTTTTTGCCTGAATTCACAAATGTATAAACAGTTTCGTCAAGCTCATAGCCTTTTGGTGCTTTGGTTTCTTTGGCATAGTAAGAAGCTGATGCGTCAACATATTTACTGTAACTGCCGTAACCGCTTGCATTTGTTGTAATACTGCCGATTTTTTTGGTACAAGCCTTGTTTGTGTATATGCCGTACTCGGCACCGTTAAGGCTATAACAATCATTGCCGGCTGTAAGTTCCGGGTTTGATGATGATTTTTGAAGTTGCAGCTTGACAACATCCGGAAATGTCAACTTAACATATCCGTCTTTAACTGCATAATTAGAACCTCGAGCAAAAGTCTGATATGATGCAAAGTCATTACTTGTAATTAAATACAAACTGTTTTTGCTCTTGATTCCATATTCCTTCAAAAAAGAGTTTTTCATTGTCACATTAACTGTCGTACCAAGATTTTTAGAACAGGTAAATGTTATCTTTTTACCGCTAACGCTGACCTTAACATTAGAATTGCTGACAATTACATCGGATGCTTTTGTCACCGATGCAGTCCCGTTAGAATCAGTCAGAGTAATTGAGTACTGTCCGTTGCTGTACGACATCTGATATGATTTAGCCGAGCTAAGTGATGATGCAGTATATGACGGATTTCTCACGGATTTTTTGCACCAAGAAACCATATTGTTGTATGCCGTTGTGACATTCGCAAGCGTAGTTTCTGCCGAACTCGTAGCCGTCATTGTATTTGCAGGTGTAAGTAACGGCTTACCGGTAACCGCTTCAAAAGTTGATGCGTTACGCTTGCCTGCAACAATCTCAAAAATCAAGAGCTGCGTTGCATAGTAATAATGAACCTTCTCTTTCTTTGCAGCTTCAAATCCGCCAAAGCCCCAAGCAAGTATCAGATTAACTGCATTTTGCTGTGCAGTAGTTAGCTGTTTCCAAGCTGCTGATTGAGATGTACTTTTTACAGTAGCAGAACTTGTTAATTCAGATGCTTTATCCGGTTCAATACAGTACGCTCTTTGTGTGTAGTCTGAAAAATTCAAGGCTTTTCCGGATGCAGCAAAAAAATGAACCTTAAAATTTTCCCAACCTTCATAATGCTGACTGTGCTTTTTTCCGTTTGCGTCTATATAAGTATATTCAGCTGTTTTTTTGTATATAAATCCTTTGCCGTCTGCTCCACGATTGCCTTTAACCGTGGCAGCACTTACTGAAAACAAACCGACAGACAATGAGCCGATAATTACGGTTAAACATAAGAACACCGACAGCATTTTTTTAATTAACTTCATTTAAGTTTTTCTCTCCTTTCTGTAAAAAAGAAAATGAGTAATTTGTTCATAGGTGATGCTCTGCTAAAATTCATAATAACCTCCTACATATAAATTTTACTTTTTAGGGTTGACAAACTCTTTTTTACTATCCAACAATATTGAGATTGTATATGTAGTTAAGGTCAACATTTGTTGATATGCCGTTAATTCTACCGTTATCTGAATACTGCCACACATCACAAGTGATTGACGGCTTTATATACCATTCTGCGTTCCAAATGGAAATGCCGTTATTTTTTAAGGTTTTGCGATTGAGCAGATAGTCATAAACGCTTGCTGAGGAATACACACCCGATTTAAAGCCGTTGCTTTTGAGTTTGTTACAGAAATTGACTGCCATTTTTGTATAATTGCTGTTGCTTGTACTCATTGCAGGCTGATATTCCATATCGTAGTAAACAGGAAGTTCAAACTTTTTACCCTTGATACAACTAAGGCAAGCATCTGCTTCTGCTGTTGCCGTTGACGGTGACATTGCATAGCTGAACCAATATGCTCCGACTTTAAGACCGGCGGATTTTGCGTTTTTGTAGTTTGTTTCAAACATATTGTCTTTCTGACTTTTTTCTTTACCGTATCCGGCTCTTATAATCACATAGTCATAACCGGCTGATTTTACCTTGCCAAAGTCAATTGAACCTTGCCAAGTTGATACATCAATACACTTTGCAGCACTTCCCGAAACAGTTAATTTACATTTTGCTGTTTTGCCGTTGTAGGTTTTATATGTAATAGTCACCGTACCTTGTGATTTAGCAAACACCTTGCCGTTTGAATTGACGGTAGCAATCTTGCTGTTACTGCTTGTCCAATCAGAACGATAGCTATACGCATTACTGTTGAGAGTAGCCGTCAATGTTTTGCTCTGCCCAACCTTTAGAGTAGCCGAAGTGTAATTCAGACTAACACTTGATGGAGCAGATTTGACTGTTACCTTACAAGTAGCTTCTTTTCCATTGTTGAGCTTACATCTTATCGTAGTAGTGCCGGCTGTTTTTGCAGTAACAAGACCGCCTGCCTTTTGGACGGGAGCAATTGCGGTGTTATTCGAGTAATAAAGTCTGTAGTAGGCTGCTGTATTGTTCGGAATACTGCTGTTCAAGTCATATTTTTCACCAACACCTAAAGTAATACTTGTTTTATTAAGTGTGATACTGTCAGCAAGTTTTTTGACTGTTACGGTACAGCTTGCAGTCTTGCCGTTATATGTTTTGGCTGTAATCTTTGACGTGCCGACACCGACAGCAGTTATTTTGCCGTTATTGTCAATACCTGCAACCTTACTGTTGTCAGTTGTAAACGACACCTGTGACAGCGTTCCGTTTTCAACCGTAGTTTTTAATGTGTAGGTTTCAGTTGTGCCAAGTGTGATACTTGACTTGTCAAGTTTTACACTTTTAGGTATAGTAGTAGGCTTTGGAACAGTTGTAGGTTCTGTAACTGCTTCCGTTGTAGGCTCTGTTGTTGATTCTGCTGTTGTCGGTTGTTCTTCTGTTGGCCCTTTAATCAGACCTACGATAATCTTCTGTACAAGTGTTGAATCAACAACGGTAATCACACCGTCTTTATTAAGGTCATACAACTTAATTTGTTTTTCATCAAATGTTGTCATACCTACAACATTCTTCTGAATAAGCGTTGCATCTTCGACTGAAAACTTTTTGTCTGTGCTTACTGCTCCTGCACTAAAGGCACAAAGGCTCACAAGAGTAGTGGCAGTAAGTAAGCCCGAAATAATCTTCTTTTTTATTTTCATAACTTCCTCCTAAAAAAAGGTCTCTATATATATTCCGCAAAATTTGCGGTTTGTCACCCTAAAAATCAAAAAATTTTAAAAGTTTTTTAAAAATAAAAACCTTCTCATATATATTCCGTAAAAATCGGGTTTTCGCACCCCCAAAAATGAAAAAATTTTAAAATTTTTAAATTTTTTTTGAAATTTCTTTAAAATTATTCTCAAAAAGAAAAAATACTCCGTTCAGGAGCATAAAAAGAGCATAAAAAAACAGAGCCGTAGCTCTGTCTGAAATTTGTTATGTAATTTTACAAAAAATAAAGGGACGGAAAAACCGCCCCTTTACACATTAAGGTTTCTAATTTTATAAACAGAAAAAATCAAGTGCGAAATCGCTCAAATTGTCACCGATATTTTCTAAGAAGTCTGCAATTGAATCGCCCAAATTAAACAGAATGTTAAATTCCATAGCAAACAGCCATAATATGCCGATTACAACGCAGCCTTCAAGTAATTGAAATGAGCCTTGCTGTATCCATCCCACAACAACTATAGTTCCGCAGATAGCAAATATTGTAGTGAAAAAACCAACTATCAAATGAATGACTCCGCAAAAATCGGCAATGAAGGTTAATATGTAGGCTAATATGTAAAGTATGCCTTTTAATAGGTAAGCAATAATCAGAAATATTAGTTTTAAGGGGAATAACAGTATTTTTTTCATATTGTTCACCTCTCGTTAAAATCAATTATACTCAACTTTACCGCAAACTGTACACTTTCTGCCGACTACTTCGGTTATAGTTTCATAGTGCGATTTTTCGGGTACAGTTATAGTTTTTGTGCCGACTTGAACATTGACAGTTTTAACACTATAACTGCCTTTTGCAGAACTATTATTTTTCATTTCATCAAAAATGTGGTCAAGATTGTCGCTTATATCAGCTCCACAATCATTGCAAATTGCTCTTTTTTGTTTTTCATAAATCGGTTCTTCGTAGGTATAGGCTTCCTTATCCACAACCTTTACTTGTGTTTCTTTGGTAATTTTCTGCCAACTATGAGTATGCTCCGCAGGAGCTGAAATATATTTTACGGATTTGCCCTTTGAATCATATCCGCTTGTGAACTTAGTTGCAGATGAGTTGATGCACCTTACCGTGTAGGTGTAATTTTTGCCTGATGAAACATCCTTATCAATATATGAGGTTGAAGTTGTATCGACCATTCTTGTCCAGCCTTTACTGCCTTTGTAGTAAACTCTGTACTTTTCTGCACCGTTTGATTTGTTCCAACTGATTTTTACACCGCCGTCTACGCTCTCGGCTTTGGTAATCTTCGGAGTTGCAAGATTAGAGCTGACTGCTCCGACAACCGTAGATGATACTGCTGTTGCCGACAGAGAAATTACTGCCGCCATAGCTACTGATAATAATGCCTTTTTCATTGATAATCCTCCTTAAAAAAATTTTGTTATTTCTTCTTCTTTTTTACAGCCATAACACCGACCGTTCCGCCTCCGATGACAATCAGACCTCCGATAATTGACAACACAACTATCTGTCCTGTACTCATTCCGTTGTCATCTGCTGTAGCTTCGGCTTCTGCCGTTGTCGGCTGTGTTTCTGCGATAGCTTCAACTTTGCTTCCGTCAACATCAGATTTTGAATTTGCTACTGCCTGATTGTGACTGTTCTCGGATTCTGATGATTGTGTGTCGGATGAATCTGTATTGCTGCTGTCAGTTTCTCCTTCAGGGTGATAACGGTCATATGATTCTGCAATTTTACCGTTATCATCATATCTGATAAACTTGTCCGAACTCGCATCATAAGTCCATATAAGCTTTGTGCCGTCTGTTAGCAACTCATAAAGCTGACCGTTGTCATCAACATCAAGCGTATCAACATCAGCTGTCTTTTCTTTCATATACTCATAAAAAAGATTGGCAACATTACTGACTGTTACATCTTTGTTTTCAGGAGTATAGTCATCTAAAAAAACACCAAGATAATATCTTGACATTGAAGCATACAGGGCAATAGGTTCAGGCATTTCGGACTCACTGTAATTGATGTTTCGCAGTTCGAAATAATACCACGCTTCGTTATACAGCTCGTCTTTGGTACATTCATATGCTTTTTTGTACGCTGCCGATACGCAGAATGTTTGTAAAGCTATTAGCAATACGGCGATTGCTGCAATTGCAAATTTTCTGACCTTTCTCATTTGTTACTCTCCTTTTTGTAAGTTAAAAGGTTTTGGTTTTCCTTTCAATTATATTATACATCAGTATAGCACTACTGTCAAGCATAAGTTTTTGCTTTTTTAAAAAAATTACCAACGGTCAAAAAACAGTACATTCTCATATTGTAGTATGAAGTTCTGTGTTGAATGAAAATTACCGGGTGTGCTGTCATAATAATCCTTTGTACACATATAAAACAGCCTGTGCCTGACCGCAAGATTGTTATCATCGAATATGTATTTGACAGCATTAACTGCGTTCTGCGAACGGTTGGCAGTTGAGCCGACATATCCCATACCTTTAATTACAGCCGATACGGAAGTATAGCCGTCATACACTATGGCACACTTGATTGACTGAGCAATAAGGCAAGAGCCTACATAACTGCCGCCAAATTCGCCCGTAACAATTCGTTCAAGCATATCTCTGTCCTTATCCGACAGCTTTACCATAGGTAATTTAAAGTCTTTGTTATCATATTTTGTTTTGACAAGATAACTTGTCTTGTTATTATAAGATTTGTTAATAACATCAACATTCTTAGTACCTTTAACTATAATATTATCTGTCGGATATGTCAATACTTGTTGCTTAGTACATTTGTGTGATATAAGTTCTCCGTTTACATACTTATCTTTGTATATGTACTCTGTACTGCCCGATTTTCCTTGTTGGTACACTTTGGTTTGTCCGACAAAAAGTTTGTCCGACTCCTGTTCAACAGTTTTGTATGGGATAGATTTGTATATCGGATAGTAAGCATAATTAACACGGTCAATTTTAATCTTTTGACCGAGATAGACCGTGTCTGATAAATCAGCATTTAATATATCATCATCCGAGAGTGATATATTAAGATAATTTAATGCATCGCTAACTGTCCCCATAGGCACATAATAATCTTTGCTTACATCATCTACGGTTATATGTATTCCTATTTCGGGATTTAAAATAAGTCTGTTATCAACAACAGACTGCCCATTATGAGCAGTCTGTGTTGTTGCACCTGCTGTGGGTGCTGTATTGAGTAACGCTGCCATAGATATTATGACAGACAAAAAGGAGAGCTTAATTGTTGTATGTTTAAATTTGTTCATAATCCACCTAACTGTTATTATTCCTTGTTATGTTTTCCGGTTGCTGACGGTCATATTGTTTTGATTTATCGTTGTCGGCAATTGTTCGTGCATTTTGAAGAATTTGATTTCTGCTCAATAAGTATGACCGTTTGTTTATGCGTTCTTTAACCTCTGATTGCTGTAAATCTTTTTCCACAGCCTGATTATCACATTGTTTTTCTTCAGGCTTAATACCGACTTTATCTATATCAAGATTTACTATGCTGTTCAGAGCTTTTGCAGCTTCGTCCTTGCCAAGCTCACAATTATTGATGTAGGCTTGGCAAAAGATTAACTGCATATCACGAGGATACTGCTCAAGTTGAGATATAGAGGTGTTAAGTAGTTCGGCAATTTCGGGTAATAATTTATCTGTATTGGGGGATTGATTTTCTCTTGAGCGTTCTCGTTCCATAGTAATTTACTTCCTGTAAGATTTTTTTTGAGCTTGAAAAGACAAACTCTGTTTTGTGGTCTGCATTGAGTTTGATTGCAGCATCATTCACCATCTATACCGTTCTCGAAATCAATACATAATCAGATTTTGTGATACCTCGTTCAGTTACATATGCCACAAACTCACGATTCGCAAACGGACTTGCCGTATGATATTTGTGAGGTTTTAGGGCAAGCCATCTTCTGTAAATTGAATTGATAATTTCAAAACGCCGTCGTGTCACACCAGTATGAGACATATCCATATTATCTTCGTTGAAATATAATACTTCATAGACAAAACACTCAAAACCGTCATCAAATCCAAATAAATAACATAAATTATCATCATCGGACTCAATAAATCCCTTACCCCTAACACATACGACGCCAAGGTCAGCACCTTCAAACGCCTTACGGAGTATTTCTGCATTAAGTTCATTATTATTTAATATCACAAAAATCACCTCAACATATTTAATTGGAGTTCTGTTATCATAGCTTAATTTACTTCCTGTAAGATTTTTTTGAGCTTGAAAAGATAAACTCTGTTTTGTGGTCTGCATTGAGTTTGATTGCGGCATCAAATGTTTTACCGTTTTTGGATTTAAACCCTTTGATTGTATTGGTTTTGCCTTTGTCAAGTAATTTTACCGCCTGTGCAGATGTAAGGCTTTTACCACATATGTTTTTCCATATGTTAAAATTACACTCTTTGCTTTCGCAAGAATACGATTTTGGATAAGATAAAACTTTTTTACCGCATACAGGGCAAATGCCTACGCATTCCCAACGGGTAAAATGCTTGCTGTTGTCAACCTCGCTGTATGTATCAACAAGATACTTTACGCTGTCCTCAATCTGATTCATAAATTCATCGGCACTTGCAGCACCTTTTTCAATGTGTTGCAAAGCGGTTTCCCATACAGCCGTCATTTTCGGAGATTTGACATCATCGGGAACACAGTCTATGAGCTGAATGCCTTTTTCGGTCGGCAAAATTTTCCTGCCGTCACGCTGTATGTATTGTCGCTTAACAAGGTTTTCGATAATGCCTGCACGGGTTGCAGGAGTACCGAGTCCTTTTTTTTCAACATTGCTGTCCTCAACATAATCGGTATTTCCGGCTGTTTCCATAGCAGACAATAAAGTAGCGTCCGTATATTGCTTTGGCGGTGAAGTGAAGTGTTCTGATACGCTTGCAGGTACGGAGCAATATTTACTGTTACGCTGTATTTTATCAGGCACTTCATCTCCGCAACACAACTTATCTACTTCGTTTTTATCTTTTTCTTTAGCAGATATGTCAATAAATTTCCAACCGAGATTAACGGGATATGTTGCTTTGGAAACAAATGGTTTATCGCTGTTATTAGATTTTAATTCACAAGTGAATGTACGATATACATAATCATCACCTGTTGCAACACAAAGTCTGACAGCAAGCATAAACAATATATTGTATTCTGCTGTCGGCAATGACGATAAGTCATAGCTTGTTATCTGTTCAGTTGGCAGTAATGCGTGGTGGTCTGATATCTTTGCGTTGTTGATAACTTTTGTAACATCAGTGGGTGTCTGTGGTATTTTTTCATATACACCGTAAACGCTTTCAATAAGATTTTTTGCTGTAGCTTCCATATCATCGGTAATGTAGTTGCTGTCCGTGCGAGGATATGTAGCAAGCTTCTTTTCGTAAAGCGACTGCAAATAATCAAGCGTTTGCTGTGCGGTATAACCGTAAATGCTGTTTGCATCACGCTGCAAAGCAGTTAAATCATAGAGTTTTGGCGGAGCAACAGACTTTTGTTGCTCCGTTAAATCAACAACCGTAAAATCCGACTTATCAACACATTCAGCAAGCTTGTCAGCTTCATACTCCGACTTAAAGTCATCAACGCTTGTTGCCTTAAAATCACCGCAATCAATATCAACCTTGTAAAACGGCTCTTTAACAAAGTTTTCAACCTTATTATTACGGTCAACAATCATTGCAAGTGTAGGAGTCTGCACTCTGCCGATATTGAGCAACAAACCGTAACGAACAGAAAACAGCCTTGTAGCATTCATTCCGACAAGCCAATCGGCTTTATTTCGTGCAAGTCCTGCCTGATATAAATTGTCGTATTCAGAATCATCCTTCATTTCTGAAAACGCTTTTTTAATTGCTTTTTCCTCAAGTGAAGAAGTCCATAACCTTTTAACCGGCTTTTGACAACCTGTTTTGTTATATACATAACGAAAGATACATTCGCCTTCCCGACCTGCATCAGTTGCACAGATTATTTCATCGACATCATCACGCTCCATCAGACTTTTAAGCACATAATATTGAGATTTTGTTGAACCGGCAATTGAAAACTTCCACTTTTCAGGGATAATAGGTAGGTTCTCAAATTTCCACGGCTTTTCAGCAAATTTCGCTCCGTATGAATCGGGATCATCAAGCTTGATAAGATGACCGACACACCAAGATACAATGTAATAGTCGTTGTAAAAATAATTGACACCTTTTTTATCTGCACTAAGCACTGTGGCTATAGTATTTGCAACAGAGGGCTTTTCTGCAATGACCAACTTCATAATTATTTTTCCTCCTCAGAGGTATCGCCATCTTCATTTACTTCATCTTCGTATTCAAAATCATCATCTGTATATTCCGGACTGTCATCTTCATCAGATTTCTTTTTACCGTCTTTGCCCTTTAATTTAAAGAAAGCAAAACCAATACCGCCGAGGATTGCTATTCCGAGAACGAGATACAACATAAATGAATTGTTTGAATTCGAGGAGCTGTTGTCGTTCTGTGTGGCTGTTTCGGTATCTGCATCTTCATCGGCAGGAGCCGTTGTTTCGGTAGAACTGTCACCGTTACTGACATTACTGTCATCATTTGCAAGTTTGTCGAGGTCAGCAGTATCTACTTCGTTCAGAAAGTACACATTATTTTCCTTTTTTGTTTTATCTATGATGACATAAAACATATCATCATCTCTTGTTGTAACAGCAATGAGCTGATATGTACCGTTTTCCATCACCACGGTTTGGTCAGCTGCAAGGTTTGCATTACCAGTGGTGTTTTTTGACCAGTCATAGCTTGTCTGTGAATTATCGTTGTCATCAGAAGTGTCATCGACAGAATCTGATGAATCCGCCATATTGTCATTATTGTCTGAATCAGTATCAGAGGACGAATTGCTTGAATTGCTTTTGGTCGTTTCGGCTGCCGAAACGCTTGAGATACTGCAAATGGAGATTGACAAGCACATTAAAACTGTCATAATCACAGCAAGTATTCTTCGTTTAGTTTTCATGGTTAGAGCCTCCTAAAAGTTCAAGTAAGTCTTGTTGAGATAGATTGTTTTCCTTTATAACTTTAATCAATTTAATATCGTTGCTGAGGTCAACAACTGTATAATTGTTATTGCGAATGATTTGCATAAACTCTTTTTCTTCTGTATCTTTAATTTGTTTTTCTACAGTTCTTTTTTTAGCCATCAATGAATTGATTTTTTCGTTGAGCGAATCAAGCGTAGCTTTTAAACTATCAAGTTTATTGATTTTGTTTGCGGACAAAAATATTTCCTCCTTCAACTTATGCCCCAACGGGGCATAAGTTATTATTTGTTTTCACGGTAAATCAAAAATTGTGGATCTACATCGTGCCACACCAGACCATACTTTATTTGCACACCTAAATGCAAATAATTTTGATTAGCCTTAGTATCGTTACCGTCACAATGCTTATAACTATCCACTTTGCCGATATAATCTCCTAATTTAACTTTACTGTCCTTTTTTAAGCCTGTTTTAGGAGTTATATTACCGTATGTCAGTTTAAATGTTCGTGCGGTATCGTTTTCATACCATATGTTACGGTCTTTCTCGGTGACAATAACAATAGTATGATTTGATGTATCAATACTTTCGACTTTGCCGTCCATAAGTGAATACACATTAGTACCCTTGCTTGCAACAAAGTCTGTGCCATAGTGCATAGTATTTTGACAATGGCGAGAATACCAACTTACAACATCGTAACCAAAATTGTTATATATTTTCGTATTAACAAAATTTCCGGGAAGAGGATTACACTCAAATGATTGATGTAAGCCGTATGTTGTCTGTGTTTTGCCATTTTCGTCTTGTTCAAGGCAGGCAAGCACTTGATAATACTGCTTCCGTTGTGCATAATCTTCTTTGATTTTTGATTGAGAGGAATACAAACTTTGACTCTTAGAATTTAAAACTGCGTAAATAGCATCGTCAAATGACCGTATTTGTTGCACATTAGTGTAGAGTGTACAATCCGTAATGTAAGTATCACGCTTATAAAATCTAACAGCTTGCTTACCATTTTCGCCAAATCTCGTTTTAACATCGTCTGAAGATATTGCCCAATTAAAATCTTGACCATTGATAGTAAGCTGCGTTTTGCGATACACCTTTGTGCCTGAACCTCGCCAACCCCAAAATTCTTCATTATTTTTTTTGATGAGACTATAAAAAGAAGGAATGATGCCACCCATAGAATCCACAACTTGCTGATTACAATTTTGAAAATAGTATCCGGTTTTAGCATAGCTTTTATTGACATTGAGTATTTCGCCGGTTGATAAATTAAAATACACTTTTTTACTTTTGTGGTAAGAAGTTAATGCTGACGGTACTCCACAAGAACCAAAATCAATATAACCATAGGTTTTACCATTGTCGGTGATAGAGCCGGAACTTTTACTGTAATAGTATTCGTCCGATGCGTCACCGGGATAAGCGTCGTAGCTACCCAATTCCTGCCAATACGAACCATTAATGTACTTGTATATAAAGCTGTATTCCTTGTCAAACAAATCCTGAAGTATGTCATCAAACTTGTCATCGCTGTATTTCCAAGTTTGTTCTTTATCTTCTGTGTCAGTAAAATCATAGGTATAGGCACACATAAAAGCTATTAATTTGTTGGCATCAAAGTCATACACAGGTTCATAGTTTTGAATGATATTTTTGCCGTAATAATATTTGGTTGGTGTATCATCCATACTGTCTGTATTGACTTTAAGATTTTTAAGTCCCTGACGCCATTCGTTTTTGCTCTTGCACCGGATAAGATTTAAGTTGTACTCATAAGCAATATTAGTGTACGATTCGATCGCCCTTGACATATCGTAGTCATTACAATAGTAAGTACCGAGGATTGCCGAGCTTTTGGACGCACCGCCACCGAAAACCATAAGAATCAGAGAGAAAAAGAAAATAATAATCAATAGGGGAGCTGCAATAAATCCAAAAAATTTAAAAATAAAACTGAATAATTTTCCTGCGAGCTTAGCAACCTTGTCCGTTGTTTTCGGCTTTGGTGGCTTTCTTTTTTTCTTATGCTTTATTTTTTCCTTTTGAAGTTTATTCTTTCGTTGCTGTAATTTGTTTGATTTTTTAGAAAGTTTTTCTTTTCTGCTCTCAGTTTTTGAAATCTTATGATTTTTACGCTTTTTTGAAATTGTTTTTGCGTGTCGGGTATATGTGACTGCTTTGTTGGCAGCTTGCACGAAATCATTGTCGGCAGCTTCCTGAGCGATGCGGTTTGAAAATCTGTAGACAGAACCCGATACAGAAGCTCCGACAGCTAACCTAATAAGTGACTTTGGCTTATACAGTTTTTTCAGCTTTCGCTTATTTTTGTAAGAGCGTTTCTTGTTTTTATATACCTTTTTGTTAAGTTTATAGTCATTCTTTATAAGTTTCCGCTTACGCTTAATCAACTTATAAGTCTTAACCTTTTTAGTTACGGAGGTGTTTTTGACTTTATCAAAGTTATTTGAGATAGATTTAAGTTGCTTTTTTTGAGCGGATTTTGCAACCTTGAAATTTTTCTTCTGACCTTTGAACTTAACCTTTGCACCCAACCGTATTGACTTTGCAGATTTAGCGGTCTTTTTGTGGAGCGTGTATTTTTTCTTTTGCAGATGATGCTGTACAATAGTTTTCCGAGCGTTATTCGTGGTTTGCAAAGTGGTAACAGCACTCAGCACCGCTTTACCTACATCATTAGTATCAGTTTTGTATCTGAGATTCTGTATCAACTGTGTTTTTGCAAAGTTACCAAAAGTCAAACCAACTGTTTCTGCCGACAAAGCAGATTTCCAAGCTATTCTTGTGCCGGTCTTACGCACCTTATTTACAGCTGATAAAGTATACTTTGTACCTTTACCGAAGGCTGTTGTCGGTCGCATATTTGATATACGCTTTGATACTGATAAAGTCGGCTTATCACCCTCAAACCGTCTGCCTAATCCGTCAATGCGATGTAAAATTCCTTCCTGCTTAAATGCAGGAGCGTTTGCTCTTTTAAGTCTGACTGCGGTATGATATTTACCGGTTAATTTATTTTGATGACGAACAAATTTTATATGATATTCTTTTCCGGTAAGTCCCATAGAGCCACCTCAATTAAGTTGATAACGGTTTAAGTCTGCGTTTTGACGGATCTGTGTTAAGTAACTGGAACATAAGAGTATCTTCCGGAAACTCATCTTCAAACGGTAGAATTGTATCGCCGTAGAACACAAGACCGTGACCGGGTTTCGAACCTTTAACATACTTGATTTGTGCGTCTGAAATTTCAAGCTTTTGCTGTAAAATCTGTCTGTCACCGTCACTCTGATTCAACATATAGATGAAGTCGGAGTTATCAAGAATATTTTCGATTTCCGGTGATGAGAGCAAATCTTTAACATTCTGTGTAATGCCAGTTGGCACACCGCCCCACTTACGAAAACGCTTCCACATTTCAACAGAATACTTTGCAGTCTGTTCTTCACGCAAAAGCAAGTGAAATTCGTCAATATAGTAGCGAGTTGTCTTTTTACCTCTGTTCTGAGCCACTCTGCTCCATACCTGATCCTGAATAATGAGCATAGCAATTTTTTTAAGCTGACTGCCAAGCTCCTTGATATCGAAGCAGACAAGTCTGTTGCTGATGTCAATGTTAGTCTGATAAGCAAAAACATTATGAGAGCCTGTAACATACATTTCCATTGAGTTGGAAACACGGCTTAATGTGTTGATTACATCGGGTGAACGAAACTCCTTATTGAGATCGGCAAGTGTAGGCATTTTTTCTTTCGAAGGGTTGTTCATAAGAAAATTGTTATACAATCTACGAGTGCATTTATCAATGGCAGAGCGTTCTTCTGATGTCAAACCGACTTTGTCAGCCACAATAAGCTCACAAAGCGAGATTATAAAGTCTGATTTTGTTGATATGGGGTTCTCACCGTCCATATCATCAATCAAACTAATATCAAGCGGATTGATATGATGAGGACTGTTTGTAGAGATTTTTACAACCTGACCGTCAAGATGTTCAACGAGCGGATAATACTCTCCTTCGGGATCAGTGATGAGAATATCATCATCCCTTGTAAGAAACACATCGGTCAACTCACGCTTAACCGAGAAGGATTTACCTGAGCCCGGTGTACCGAGATACAAGCCGTTAGGGTTCTTTAATTTCAAACGGTCAGCTAAAATCATATTTTTAGTTACCTGATTTAGTCCGTAGTAAGCACCGCCAGGCTGAAAGATTTCTTGTGTGGAAAATGGAATAAACACCGCTACCGAGCTTGTCGGCAAGTCACGGATAATCGGTACAGCATTGTATCCGAGCGGTAGTGATGATGCAAGAGCTTCTTCCTGCATATAATCAAGCGGGATAAGTTTACAATTGTTCTTTTGAACAATTCTGGACAGCGTTTCAAGCTGTAATTCGCTTTTATTTTTGCTTGACGCATAATTTCGGATTGTAACAGTTACATTAAAAAGCCTTTCATTCTTGCTGTTTAGATCTTCAAGCATTGTTTTAAGCTCATCAAGATAAATTTGTATGTTTTCCGGTAATATGTCAGAATCATAACCTGCTTGAAAAGCCTTTTTTTGTTCATCAATTTTCATCTTCTGAACATCTGAAAGTTTGCCCCTAATATATTTAAGAGCTTTGAGTTGGTCAAATGGCTGAATATGAAAATTGAGGGAAATCAAGCCGTCTGTATTATCAAGAAAATCAGCAATTATACCGTCCGATAATTCACCTGCAAGAATATTGATTGAAGTTATGCAGCCATAAGAGTCATTGATTTCAAACCTATTTTTGCCTACAAACTTTACTGATGACGGAGCGATGAAATCCTTTGTATCATACCCCTTTTTTACAAGTTCCCAGTCAAAAAGAAACGGCTGAGCAGAGTAGGGGTTAAGCGATTGATACATAGATTCAAGTCTTTCTTTGCCGTTTAGCTTATGTGCAGATACTTTCATATCTCCGAAAAGTCGTACAATTTCAGTTGATACTGTGCTGAGTTTTGCTCTTGCTTTACGCAAGTTCTTAGCCTCAGTTGAAAATGTAAGATATTTTTTTACACTTCTGCCGTTTTTCCCGCCTATGAGATTTTTGACTCTGATATTGCTATATTCCTTACGAACATCATTAAAATCGTCATCAACATCATCAATCTTGACATACTTAATCATTGCATCTTTGTCAATAATTTGATTTTCATAAGTATTCTGAAACTCAATTGATTCGTCAAAGTAATTGAGAATATCGCACCAGTTAGTAAACTTTACACCTTTTTCATCAAATGTTGCGAGCTGATAGTTGGTATCATAAAATTCAACAGTTTGAGAATAGCGTTTGCCCGAAATATGACAAGTACCGTCAGGGAACATAGTCTTGTACGGAATTATTGCCTGTGTAGATGACTTAGAACCCTCGTTTTGTTTTTTAAGGGTTGCCATACGCTTCTTAATGGCGGTTATTTCATCTTTTGTCAAAGTATTATTTTTTCTTTTTGATTTTGTCAAATATATTCACCTTCTTTTGAGTATCAAATTCTGAAGTGTCAACTCCTGCTCTTTTGAGTTTTATACGGAGTTTGTTATATTCAATCTGATTTTCGATAGCTTTAAACGCATTAACAGTTTGATATGTGCGTACCCGTGGTTTGCGGAAAAATGTAATTATCAGCTTGAGATATTCTTCAAAAAACATACCGTTCTTATTGAACAAACCACACGCAATGCCCGGAAAAGCCAAAATGCCAAGAGCAAAAACTGAAACAGTAAGGTTATTAGTCAAAATCTTGAAAATAAAAAAAGCAGGAATACCCATAGCAATACCAATGCCAAAACAAATAGCCTGCCTTTTCGTCAAACCAAAAATAAACTTTTGCTTGATAAGGCTCAAATCTTTAGGTATTCGCACAAAATTTTGTTGCATATTTCCTCCTTTCAACTTCTGCCCCAGTGGGGCAGAAGTTAAATGTAACGAAGTTAATGTGCTGCAAATGCAGACTTTGATATGTTTGATGTCCTGAACATTGTGAAAATGAACGCTATAACAAAACCAAGTAATGTTGCCATAGTCATTACTACATCCTGTCCGCTCATCATATTCGACAATGTATTGTTGAATAAAGTTTTAAAAATTGCCAGAGCGACAATGATGAAAAAGCCCTGAAAAGCAAGAGCAAGCAGATTCCTCAGCCAGTTTTTGCCGATATCGCTCCAGTCTTTATTCATAAAGCTTGCCATAGGTATAGGGGAAATAGACAGCATCATATACACATCAATAATCCTTGATGCAAGCACAATTACGATTGCAGCCAACAAGACAAATGTCACAATAATAATCACAAATGCAATTATCAAGGTAGTTATCAGAGTACCTATATCCTGTGCCATTAGTGCTTGATGAAACTCAGAAGAATTTACTACATCGGTAGATATAAATTTACCGCTTCCAAATAAAGTGTTTAATCCGGAATTTACAGCGTCTGTTCCGAAAACAAAAATACCGGTTGCAATGTAAAACACATTGCTTACAAGCATAATTCCGCAAAATGTTTTTAGAATCCAACGGATGAAAATCGAATCATCAAAATCTTTGAAATTATTGCCTTCTACGACCATTGAAAAAAGCTCGTAACACACAACTATCATAAGCATAAAGGCTCCGATGGGTACAATTACATTGTTTGATAATTTTTCAATTGTTGTCCAAATACTTGTACCACCGGAACCGGTTGTACCGGTAAAGGTTGTAGGATTACCGAGAAATTGTGAAAAAATACCGTTTACACCGGTGTTGTCACTATTGTTAAGAGCTCCCGAAAGCATATCGTTAACGGTGTTAAGACAACCTTCAATTGCTCCCGATAAAATTCCTTTAAACCAATTTTCAAGAGCATTCATAAAATCTTCAACAATCCAGATAATCGCCCTCTTTCTTACTTGTTTCCATATGCGGATATGGACATAAGTTTATTATCATCAAAATAATCAGCCTGACTGAGCCTGTGACATCATATTACCGAGAACAGGCACAATAAGTACGCCGACAGCAATCAAGGCTATTCCTGCCATTAACTGTTTCATTCCCTGTGATTTTGCGCCAGGGTTATCGTTACCGTAACCTTCAATGAGGTTTACAACACCCCAAACGCCAAGACCTGCACCGATAAGGCTGATTACGGCGGTTAATACAGTCTGAGTTTTGCTGATAAACTGACTTGAGTTTACTACTGCGAAGCAAGACATACATCCGATAGCTGCAATGCAAGCAAGAATTGTCATAATGAGCGTAATTTTTTTTGCATTTCTGCTTTTTTTAGAGAGCCTTTTAGGCTCTGTTTTAGTTTTTAACAAGTTCATTTGGTACTCCTTTATTTGTTGTATTTGTATTCGGTATAAACCGAATTTTTGTTTATAAGTGCCGACCTGTTATTACGATGAGCGACAAATTTCGCTACATCGAAATAATTTTGTTTGGCATAATCGAAAAGCATTTTGTAATTTTTGTGTTTAGTAATGTCAAATTTTTTTGAGAGAAATGGATGTAATCCTCTGATTTGCAGGATGCATAATGAGTTATCCATAACTGCCAACTCATCTTGTGATTTAAGCTCTTTACCAAGCTTTTGGTAATTTACACCATAGCTTTCCTGCGTTCCTCGACTTCGTGATGTGTTAAACATATAGATTGTTTCTTTACCGAGTGACTCAGAAATATCTTTGAGCGTTGTTTTTTCTTTACCACCCAAAAACAACAAGGAATCACAGTTGCCCTCAATAGTTTCAGCATTGTCCTTATACAATGACTTGAGCTGTGATTTGGTCTGCAAAATGATACTTGCTGATATTCCACGGCTACGAATTACCGAAATAATTTTTTCAAACTGTGGAATCTGTTTGATATTTGCAAATTCATCTATCAGACAACGCACAGGATACTTGAGCCTACCTGAACCGTCGGGGTTGTTATCAGCTTTTGTACACAGCAAATTAAATAGCTGCGTGTACATCATTGCGACCAAAAAGTTAAAGGTATCATCCGTATCAGAAACGATAATAAACAATGCTGTAAGCTCATCACCTACAGTGTCGAGATGCATTTCGTCATAGCTTGTAATTTCGAGAATACGGTCAATCGAAAAAGGAGCCAATCTTGTTGCACAACTGATCAAAATTGATTTTGCGGTCTTACCGGCTGCAAGTTTATACGCTTTGTACTGTCTAACTGCAAATCTACCGAGAGATGCTCTCCACGGTTCGACCTCAATATCTATCAAATCCGAATAATTTGCATTTTGTTCTGCAAACTTCTCATCTTTTTCCCAGTCTTTTTCTATCCATTTTTCAAGATAGTAAAAAGCCCAATCAATAGCGTTTTTGAAGGTTTCGTTATCTTCACGGCATTCCGAAGCGTTTACAAAATCAATCAGTGTTTCAAAGTTCCACTCTTCTTCCGGACACATCGTAATGATGAGTGCTATGTATGAGGTGTATAACAGCTTTTCCGCTTTGACCCAAAATTCATCTCCGCCTTTTTGTTCGCCTGTTGTGTTAGCAATCAGCACCTCGACTGTACGCAGTATATCCTGCTCACGAGTTTTAGGGCGGATATATGCGAACGGGTTATAATGCATTGACTTGTCGAAATCAATCGTGTTAAACACTCTGATACTGTATGGTTTATAGCCAATGATTTCACCGTTTCTCACAATCGGTTGTCCTCGCTGAAGCATTTTTCCGCACTCGGGCAATGTTGTACCTTTTGGATCTGTTACAACATAACTTGAGTGCATTTGCATCAGATTAGGCTTAACATAAAATCGGGTTTTACCTGAGCCTGAACCGCCGACAACAAGCACATTTTGGTTACGGGCATACTTGACATTAGAGGGTTTACCCATTGTCAAGCGTTCAGATTGCGTGAGCAATACATTGTCAGCAAAATCTTTTTTGTCCATATACGGCTCAATATCTTTTGCATTGCCCCAACGAGCCGAGCCGTATTCTTCATCTTGAGCAAATTTTTTACGATGCTTATCCTTATAAATCAAGACTAATCTTGCAATAACTGCTGTAGCCACACCAACAAACACATCAAGGGGATGAAATGACGGTAGTGGATTGACTAAAGTTGTGCCAAGATTATCAAGGAACGGCATTAGCTTAACGCTAATATCGCCGACAACCGTTACGGTACGATATGCAAGGCAGAGCTTGTCACCTATCCAAAAAAACAAAACGAGAGGTAGGGCAGTTATTATAATTTTTTTGAGCTTATCAGTGTCCATAAACTCACCTACCCATATCAGACTTGTTTTTAGATTTTTCGACACTCTTGTCCGCCTGTTGACGAGATATTGTCTTAGCGTTTTGCTTTATCTGCTCACGATTGACGACCTGAGTTACCGATTTTTTATCAAAGCTTTTTTTGATACCTAAAGCATATTCAGAAAATGCCTTTTTAAAATTTTCAGTATGTGAACTTTCAAAAAATATGTGATATGTAGCAGGAGATGTTGACTTATCTTTCTTAAGAGCAAAATCTATGTCATATTTCTTCGCTGTCTGCAAAAAATCCTTGATATTGCTGTCAGTTATCTTGATGTTTTCAAGTTTGCCGGATTTCGCAAGCTTGCCGTAACGCTTTTTGCCTGATTTTTGCATTTTGCCGGATAAAAAGTCACGCATTACATTTTTCAGGACTTCGTTCGTAACTTGTCCCGCCTGTATAGCAAAGTCAAGTATTTTTTTACCGTCACTCATTATGCGGTCACTTCCTCAATCGGTTCAGGCATCTCATATACCGGTTTGCCGGTATTAAGAGCTTCAATGAGATTCAGCAAGACATTTTCACATTCCTCAGCATTGTTGTATATACCGAGAACCGTGTCGTTATCGCTGTCAATATCATCGGGGACAGACTCAAAAGCAACGATTGCATAAATCGTTGTTCCGTCAACCTCGCCCTCATACATTGAGATTTTGGCAAACTTATCGTAGTTGATAAGCTCATAATCCTGATTTACAATTGTCATTTCCTTTCCTCCTTTTAACTTTTGCCCCGGTGGGGCAGAAGTTCGATTTATCTGTTGTACAGGTCATAAGCAACCTGTAAATCGGTATCAGGCTCCATTGTTGTCGGAGCATTGTAAAGACAGCTCAATAAATAACTTCTCGGATTTTTGATTTGCTTTGTATTTGCGGATGCATCAATTTTTTCAAAAAGATATTCAATATGAGATTCATCTATCGTTTTCAAACGGTCGGCAACAATACCGATTGATGTTTTGATACCGTTAATTGTGACAGAGGTTGTAGGATGAGCGTAAGCCGACACATATACCTCCGCTATCAGGCTGACAATTAAGTCAAGATAACCTTTTTTGCTTTGATGATTGGTGAGTAAGTACATATACGAGATTTGGAGCTGCGTTTCTGCAACGGCATTTTTGTAAAAAGAAATTTCTGAGTTCGGTTTGCTTCTATCTATCAATCCATCAGATGATGGGTTTTCAGACTTCGGTTGTGATTTTCCATTAGTTTCTGTAATATGATAGATAGATGGATAAGTATTACTATTCTCAGTATGGTTAATCTCAGTATGGATATATGACTGATTTTCAGAAGTCAAGACTTCTGCTTTATCGAAGTCCAGACTTCGGTTTTTCAGAAGTCTAGACTTCGATATGGTACTGCTGCAATCAAGTTCAGACTTCGGTTTTTTAGAAGTCTTGACTTCGGCACGCTTTTCTTCAGACTTCGGTTTTTCAGAAGTCTGAACAGCTGTTTTAGAAGTAATGTCAGAAGTCTTATTTTTAGACTTGCACTCGGTCAAAGACTTGATTTTTTGCAAAGCCTTCGTATTGTTTTTAGATATTGGCTTTGAAAAATTCATCACATAGATTTTTGTGGGCTTTCCCTGCCCTTGTTTTTTTCGGATTATCAAGCCGATTTTTTCAAGTTCAACAAAAATCTTAACAGCCTTATCTTTGCCAATGTTCAGACTCTCCTGTGCATTTTCCTGCTTGTAGAAAACATAGGTTTTACCGTCTGCGTCAACCCATTTGCTTTTTTTAGATAGGGAAGTCCTGTCAAGCAAAAATCCATAGAGTAATTTTGCTTCACAGGAAATGCTCTTAAACCTGTCATCGGTAAAAAGCACTTGAGGTACTCTATAAAACTGATACTGTTCGCTGTCGCTGCCATAGAAAAAATCAAACATTATGCACACGCTCCTTTTCGTTAGCCTTTTTCAGCTCGCCCTGAAGTGCGTTGATTTCAGCTTTTCCAAGCTGATTGATTAAATCTGCTACATTCATTACAGCCGATGCAGTAACAGAGTTGCTCAAAATCATTCCAAAGAGCAATTTCGTTTCGGCAGAGTAGCCGTTGTATTCGTTTGTCATAAGTTCTTTTGGCAGATAAATGCACTGTCCCATACTAATTCCCATCTTTACTTTTAAATTTCAATCGTTGCCTGCTCAATTCGCTTTTTAAATCAAAATAAAAAAAGCCAATCTCTTTCGAGATTGACTTTAGTGTGTCTTGAGTATTTAATTTTGTACCCTGACAGTAACGAGCAATAGGAAGCACATTTATGTGCAACGCATTGCGACTATATTTCAGACGGGAGAACGAGGTTCGCCGCTACAGTATGACGGTTGTTTTGCGGTCTTTATAAAATTTGTTTTAACATATAGTTTACACTATTACTTGCGGGCGTCCGATGAACGCCCCTACTGATT
>OKZD01000050.1_pt1 | contig 49812 bp, 39 predicted proteins | sample 1609011 | NCBI WGS metagenome assembly OKZD01 (sample SAMN02675044, study PRJEB24791) | human gut metagenome, SKBSTL002 | isolation source: stool | host: Homo sapiens | place: USA
AGCTGTTCAATGTAGTCTTCAACATAATCTGCCATGGTGTTAAAGCTCTGCGAAAGCTCGGTTATTTCGGTTGAAGATGTAATGCCGTGGCTTTCCTTTACTCTCATATTAAAGTTGCCCTCGGCAACTTCCTTTGACGCATCCTTTAACTTAACAAGCGGTCTTGTCAAAAGCTTTGAGAAGATTACAAGCAGAATTGATGCAAACAACGCAACGCCTATGAGAATGAACTGATAAATTGTGCAGTACATATCACGGTCGCTGTACACGCTTGTTATATCGTCAACAGTTTCAATATAACAGCTTTCGCTTACAAGCTGAATTTTGCTTATTGTCTGAATATAGTATTTTTTGTTTTCAGTAACGATTCTGCTTTTTCTGGAGTTTACCGACATACCGTAGACAAATTCATTTTCTGCCGAAAAGCTGAGCTCGTTTATTGAACCGATTTTGATTTTAGAATCCGAATTGCCTGCAATTTGTTTTGCAAATCCGATTGCCGAAACGCGCAGATATTCCAAGTTGCCGTAGGTGGGTTGGTTGTTGTCTGCATATACCGAAAGTGCCGTTGTGATGTAATTGTTGTTCTTTTTGGCTGAGTCAATGCGGTTGTTCAGCGTGTTTGTAAAAACGGTGTTGATGAGGAGAAAACCTCCCACACCGAAGGAAGTAATTATAATAAGAAAGGTAATAAAAAATATTTTCCACGAAAATTTCATTAGGGCTTTCCCTCCGCTTATTCAACAAGACGGTAACCGACTTTATACACAGACTGAATGTTGTCTTTTAAATCAAGCTTTTTTCTTAACCGCTGAATATGCAGATCCACGGTTCTTGTATCACCCATATACGGTTCATTCCATACCCTTTCGTAAATCATTTCACGGTAAAGGGCAATGTTTTTGTTGCGTACAAAAAGCAGAAGTATTTCGTATTCCTTTAATGTAAGGTCAATTTGTACTCCGTTTTTGGTGACTATTCTTGAATTTGTGTCAATTACTATGTCTTTAAAGCTGAGTTTTGTTTTTGCCTTGTTGTATCTTCGCAGTATCGCATCAACTCTTGCCTGAAGTTCCGAAATGTTAAACGGTTTTGTTATGTAATCGTCAGCCCCCAGGTTAAGCCCGTAAACCCTGTCCGATATATCTGATTTTGCAGTAATGAAAATTACGGGTGTGTCAAAGCCTTTGATGTAGTCCATAAGCTCAAAACCGCTGATTTTCGGCAACATAACATCAAGCAGAATAAGGTCAAAGTGCTTTTTCTCCAGAACATCGGCACAGCTTTCGCCGTCAAACACACAATCGGTTTTGTGCCCGTGCCGAGAAAGAGCCATTTCAATAAGATTTGAAATATTCTTTTCGTCCTCAACAATCAATATGTCAGCCAACAACCCCACCTCCAAGACACAGTTTATATTGCCATTGTATCATAGATGTATCATTTTTTTCAAATTATTCTTTTTTTGCAGAGCTGTATCCAAAAATCGGTTAATGCAGAATATTGTCAAATTATGTGCAGCTGTTAATTATTTCACGAACCGTGCTTGAAAACAAAGTCTAATAATGGTATTATTTTATTCAATCGAAACATTTTGAAAGGAAGATTACAATGGGTAATTCTAAATCGGTAAAAAAAGGCGTTGCAGTTGTAACGGCAGTTATTGTTGCTGTTGTTATGGTTTGCGTTTCGGTAGTTTGCAATTTGCTTTCAACAAAAACAGAAAGTTCAAATCAGACATATCTTGATGACGCAAAAGCTCAGCTTACAGAATACAGCGATAACTATAACTACACTAAATTTGAGTTTATGAACTCACTTTTTGAAAAGGCAAATGTAATTGCAAGTGTTGTTACAGAAAATACTTCGGCTGACACAAATGCCTCACTTGTAAAGAACCTTGGCATCAATTCATTTGTTATGACAGACGCTGACGGCAAGATTATCGCATCGTCAGACGATAAAAAGGTCGGCACAAATTTCCTTGATGACGAAACAACAAAGCAGTTCAAGGCTAACCTCAAGGGTATGAAGGTCAAGAGCATTTCAGAGCCGACAGCCGTTGAGGGCGAGGATGGTGTGTATAACCTCATGGCTTGCGTTGCAAGAACAGAGGGTGGCATCGTTATTATTGATACAAATACAAGCGACTATTCGGCTGTTATCGGTGCTGATATTGCAAAAAGCTGCAAGGGTGATACAATCATCGTTAAGAACGGCGAAGTTGTAAGCACAAATATGAACCTTGGCGATAACGGTCTTAAAAGCGCAGGTATTACAGACGAAATGATTCGTTCGGAAAATTTCAATGTTACAATCGACGGCACAACATATTCACTCAGCAGTATGCCGTCAGGTGAATATACAATCATCAGCGGACAGGCTGCGACAGAAAGCGGTTTCAATATGATTTACGGTGACATAATTCCGTGTGCCGCAGGTTTTGTAATGATTATCATTTCCGTAATTATACTCAGCCTTGGCACAACAAAGAAAAAGGAAAACGAGTAATTGTTAATTACAGCATACAAACAAGAAGTGGATATTTCACGAAATTTGTATGTAAAATGACGAAAAGGTCATAAATTCAAGAAATATCTCCGAAAACATTGTGCTTTAGCACAAAGAATATTGTGCCGAAAAATATTGCATAACCATATTTTGATGATATAATAATGGCATAAACAAAAAAGACGCAAAGCAAAGGAGCTTCTGAAAAGGAGGCTCCTTTTCTGTTTATCTTTTTTGGTATCTTAAAAAGGGGAAATTATTATGACACCTGAGAAAATTGTTGAAAACCATAAGAAATATGTCCTCCAGTCATGGAGCAAGCAGGGTAATCTTAATCCGATTCCCGTTGCAAAGGCAGACGGAATTTACTTTTACGATTTTGACGGTAACAGATATACAGATATGTCATCACAGCTTGTAAACCTCAACCTCGGTTACGGAAATAAAGCAATCGGTGATGCAATCATCGGTGTGAAAGCCGATATGGCTGACCATATTTCTTCAAGAAAACTTGAATCGGCATTTGAACGAACAATTTATTCCTACAAAAAGCACTGGGGCGGCTTTAAGGTGGACAACATGATGTTCTATGTCCTCAATGACTTTTCCGATGACGAAATTGAAAGCATAGCCGAAAAAATTCAGTCGGAAAAGGAAAGATATATAAGCGTCAACAAGCTGTATGTGGCAGTGAGCAAAACAAATAACAAGCTGAAATCACTCCCGAAAACATACCAGATTGTTTTAAGAATGTTAAGGCTTGCCGTCCGTGCAGATATAACGCCTATGTTCTATGACCGACTTGAAGTTAAAAAGCTGATTCTTGCGGTTGACGATATTTCGTTGCTTGAAAGTATCTATAACGAAAATCTCAAAAAGCTTGAAGTGTATGACCGTGACAACGGCACGGATTATATGAGCTTTTTAAGACTTTACCTAAAGTATGACGGAAGTGTTCAGAGGGTTGCTCAGGAAACCTTTGTTCACCGCAACACCATAAATTATCAGCTTGCAAAAATCAAAAAGATTCTCGGCAATAACCTCAAAACCTTTGAAGAACGATTCAAAATTATATTAGCATTTGAAGTTCGTGATGTGCTTTGACCGCCTCCGTCCCCGTCACGATGTTAATACTGAAAATCCCCCGACAGCCTAACGGAAACCGCTGTCGGGGGATTTTTTATGTGTTTATTGTAGTTGTATTTATTTGAGTAACTGATACTAATTGATATCAATTAGTATCAGTTACTATCAGTCAGAGTTAGCATAAGTAAAAAAGAACCGATACAAAAAGTATCGATTCTTCTTTGGTGCACCTGACAGGAATTGAACCTGCACTCCTCTCGAAACTAGAACCTAAATCTAGCGCGTCTGCCAGTTCCGCCACAGGTGCAAATATTAAACTGAAATATAAATAGTGGTTTTGCGAAGTGATACGCGCGTCTTCCGGTCTGAAATATAGTCGCATAGTCGCAATGCGTCGCACATAAATGTACTTCCTTTTGCTCGTTATTTCAGACAGCGCATTGCTCCCTTTATCTGCCACAGGCAGCGGTCGCAAGGCTACCAATTCCGCCACACCCGCATTTTCAATTTCTGCAAGACCTACCGTTAGATAATACTATAAATATCAGCAAAAGTCAAGTATAAGCAAGCAGTATATTATTACTGCTTGCAGAACACTATGCCGTCTTTTTTACTGATTGACTTGATTTTTGCCAAAGATTCAACTCTTATGCCCATATCACGAACGAGGTTGCCGCCGCCCTGATAAGCTTTTTCGATAACAATTCCCGCACCTGCTGTTTTTGCGCCTGCTTTTTCAATCAGCATAAGAAGTGCCGTTAAGGCGCTGCCCTTTGCAAGAAAATCGTCAATGATAAGCACATTGTCTTCTTTGCTCAAAAATTCCTTAGAAACAACTATGTCATAGTCCTTTTTATGAGTGTATGAATGGACGGTTGCGTTGTATGTATCGGAATAAATATTGATTGTCTTTGTCTTTTTTGCAAAAACAACCGGAACACCAAAATACTGAGCCGCAAGACAGGCAATGCCGATTCCAGACGCTTCGATTGTCAGAATTTTTGTTATGTTTTCATCCTTGAAAAGTCTGTAAAATTCCTTGCCAAGCTCACATACAAAACTGACATCAATCTGATGATTGAGAAAGCTGTCAACCTTTAACACATTGTCGGCACCAATATGTCCGTCTTTAAGAATTCTGTCTTCTAAAAGTTTCATATCAATCTCTTTTCTGAAAAATAAAATAGTAACAAACAATACGATAAATTATACTACAAAGATTTGCACATTTCAATTGATTTTTGTGATATTCCATGCCTTATTTTTCTTATTTTCGGAAAAAATTAAATTCAGACACAAAAAAGGCAGTCGTGATAAAGCGACTGCCCCTGCGGTTTATACTTCAATATTTTTAATTGAATCAAATTCGTCCATGATTTCTTTTGACGGCTTTTTTGAAAGAAGAGAAACAATAACATTCACAATAAGCGCAAGTCCGAAGCCTACAACAAGTGAATAAAGATTTGTTGCCGCATAAAGCGTCTGACCGTTTACAAGCGGAATATAGTCCCATATGATAACTGTCAGAGCGCCTGTTGCCATGCCGCTGATTGCACCCGAAAGTGTTGAGCGTTTCCAGAAAAGCGCCAGCAGAACAACAGGTCCGAATGCCGAACCGAATCCTGCCCATGCATCCGAAACAAGTCCCATAATGCTTGATTTAGGATTAAGTGCAATGAAGAATGCGATTACAGCGACAACTGCAACTGCAATTTTGCCGACCAAAAGCGAGCTCTTTTCGCTTGCATTCTTTTTAACAGCACCTTTGTAAAGATCCTCCGAAACAGCCGACGCAGTGACGAGAAGCTGACTGTCTGCTGTCGACATAATTGCGGCAAGGATTCCGCAAAGGAAAATACCGCCGATAAAGATAAGCACGCCGTTGCCTGAGAAAAGCTGCTGGATTGTTCTGATGAATACAGATTCGCTTGTTGCATCGTCAAGCTGTGCTGTAAGGTAGCCTCTTGCGATAAGACCGATAAGGCATGACGCAGTAAGTGAAATAATTACCCAAACAACAGCAATTTTTCTTGACTTCTTGATTTCTTCATTGCTCTTTACAGCCATGAATCTGACGAGAATATGCGGCATACCGAAGTAACCGAGTCCCCACGCAAGGTTTGAAATAATCGAAACAGCCGAAACAGGAGTTCCGTCACCGTTTACAAAGAAGTTAAGGAACTGAGCAGGTTGTTCAACACCTTTTGCGGCAAGCGCAGAACTGAAGCTTGTGTCAAATGTGAGAATTGCATATGCAAGCACCGGAACGGTAAGGATTGCAACAATCATCATAAGTCCCTGAATGAGGTCGGTTGTACAAACTGCCTTGAAACCGCCCATGAATGTATATACAAGAATTACTACTGCGGCAACGATAAGACCGATAACATAAACCCGATTGTAGTTTTCGTCACCGCTTGCACTGTCCGAGAAGAGCGTAGCAAAAAGCTTTGCGCCCGAACTGAATGCCGACGCTGTGTAAACCGTGAAGAAAACTGCTATGATTGACGCCGAAACAATCTTGATTATGTTTTTATGGTCACGGTAGCGATTTTTGAAAAAGCTCGGAATAGTGAGCGAGTTGCCTGCCACAATTGTGTATTTACGAAGTCTTGCCGAAACAATGTACCAGTTGAGAATTGTGCCGATAAGAAGTCCTACGGCAATCCATGCCTCGCCTGTGCCGGCAAGGTATACAGCGCCCGGAAGTCCCATCAAAAGCCAACCGCTCATATCAGATGCCTGTGCCGACATTGCGGCTGTCCAACTGCCGAGGTTTCTGCCGCCGAGGAAGTAGTCCTCATTGTTCTTGTTGCCCTTTGAACAAACAAAGCCTATTACGATCATAATAATCATATAAGCTATAAACGCACAAAGAACTATTATGTTGTTTGTTGTCATTATGCCCCTCCTGAAATTAAATTTATAAATCAAATACCTTTTAATTCTACCAAAAATGAATAAATAAATCAAGTGAATTGCAGTATTTAGGACTTTTATGCAGATAATTTGTGCATTTGCAAAAATTCAGGAGTAACATTTTGCACATAATTACGAATAAAATAACTTTTATATGCATTTAAAGGGGGATTTTGTGTTGATTTGAAGAATCAAAAGTATTATAATTACATTGATTGCAAATTGACTGTAAAAGGTATGTGGAGAGATAGAAATGAATATGGTAAAAAGAACTTGGGCAGAAATTTCACTTAATGCAATTGAGCATAACTATAATGTAATAAGAAATAAGGTTGCAGACGATACAAAGGTCTGTTGTGTTATAAAGGCTGACGGCTACGGCCACGGTGCAGTTGAGCTTTCACAGATTTATGAAAAACTCGGAGCGGATTTTTTTGCTGTTTCAAATATTGACGAGGGTATAGAAATCAGAAAGAGCGGTTCAAAACTCCCTATTGTGATTCTTGGCTACACTCCCGTTTCAGAGGCTGAAAATCTTGCTGAATATGATATTTCTCAGGCTGTTTTTTCACTTGAGTATGCAAAGGAGCTTTCCGAAAAATGTGTTGAAGAGGATTGTATCTGCAAAATGCACATCAAGGTTGACTCGGGAATGTCAAGAATCGGCTTTATGTGTCAGGAATTTCCACGGGATGAATATTCTATTGAAGAAATTTGTGAGGCTTGTTGCCTGCCGAATCTTGAGGTTGAGGGGCTTTTTACTCATTTTTGTGTGTCTGATGAAGATGCCGAGGGCAGAGAGTTCACAAACAAGCAGTATGAAAACTTTATTCATGTGCGTGACAGTCTTAAAAAGCGAGGCGTTGATATCAGCGTTGTTCATTGCTCAAACAGCGGCGCAATTGAAGATTACCCCGAAACCTGTTGCGATATGGTAAGAGCAGGCATTATCCTCTACGGACTTGCTCCGTCATCAAAGCTTGCCGACAGACTTGACCTTGTTCCTGCAATGACTCTTAAAACAGTTGTCGCTTTTGTAAAAGAGGTTCAAAAGGGTGCAACAATTTCCTACGGCAGAACTTTTACAGCCGACAGAAAGATGAAAATTGCAACCGTTCCTATCGGATACGCTGACGGATTCATCAGACAGAATGCAAAAGACGGCTATATGACGGTAAACGGAAAGAAAGCGAAAATTGTGGGCAGAATATGTATGGATCAGACAATGCTTGATGTTACCGATATTGAAGATGTCAAGACAGGTGACGAGGTTGTCGTATTCGGTACAGGCGAAAACGGTGAGCCTACTGCAGATTCACTTGCCGAAAATACAGGAACTATAAACTACGAAACCGTCTGCCTTGTCGGAAAGCGTGTTCCGAGAATTTACATTAAAGACGGAAAAATTGAGAATGTGATGTATAAATTATGAGATTACTTGCTGTTGACGGAAACAGCATTGTAAACCGTGCGTTTTACGGAATAAGACCGCTTACTACAAAGGACGGTCAGTTTACAAACGCAATTTACGGATTTCTTACAATGCTGTACAAAATTAAAAATGAAGAAAATCCCGACGCCGTGGCGATTGCCTTTGACCTGAAAACACCGACCTTCAGACACAAGGCTTATGCAGGCTACAAGGCAACACGAAAAGGTATGCCGGAGGAGCTTGCGTCACAAATGGAACCGCTGAAAAAGCTTCTTACCCTTTTAGGCTACAGGCTTGTTACCTGTGAGGGCTTTGAGGCTGACGATATTCTCGGTACGCTCGCCAAGGCTTGTGAAGAAAACGGAAACGAGTGCGTTATTGCAACAGGTGATCGTGACAGCCTTCAGCTTGTGTCGGACAAAACAAGCGTTCATCTTTGCTCGAACAAACAGGATATACTCTACACCCCCGAAAAGATTCTTGAAACTTACGGTGTAACTCCGAAGGAGCTTATAGAAATCAAGGCGATTCAGGGTGATCCTTCGGATAATATTCCGGGTGTTGCGGGAATAGGTCCAAAGGGTGCAGGCGACCTCATTCAGAGATATCACACGGTTGAGTATATCTATGACCATCTTGATGAACTTGAAATCAAGGACGGTGTGCGTAAAAAGCTGACTGCGTCAAAGGAAAATGCAATTCTCAGCCGTATGCTTGGTGAAATAAACTGCAACGCTCCTGTTGACACAAATGTCGAAAATTATGTTGTAGATATGAAAGATGCCGATGAATGTGCCGGATTTATGGCAAAACTTGAACTGTTTTCCTTAATAGAAAAATACGGCATCAAGGCTGACAAAAATGCAAAGCCCGAAAAGGTTGAGAAAAATTCGCTTGAGGTTGTGTCTGATTTTGATGAAAATGAACTTTTAAAAAATGTTAAGTCAGAGAAAAAGCTCTATCTCAACTTTGAAACAGAGAATAAAGAATTAAAATCCTTTGCCGTACTTTTTGACGGCAAGGTGTATATAAGCACGGACGAAGAAATTTTTGTTAAGTTTATTGCCGACAGTGAACTTGAAAAGTACACAAGAAACATCAAAACGCTCTACGCTTATGCCGATGAGAGAAATATTGATGTTGAAAATATTGTGTTTGATATTGAGCTTGCGGCATACCTGATTGAACCGTCGTCAAAGGATTATTCGGACAAAAATCTTTGTGCCTCTTACGAAATCACCTTGCCCGTCTGCACTGATGAGCAGAATGAAAAATACGAGGCATTTGCCTGTTACGCAGAATTGTGCGAAAAACTCGGAGATAAAATCAAAGCTCACGGTCAGGAAAAGTTGTTAAGTGAAATTGAAATTCCGCTTGCAAAGGTGCTTGCAAGAATGGAAAATATTGGTGTCTGTGTTGACCGACAGGGCATTGAAAGCTATGGCGAAATGCTTTCTGCACAGATTAAGGAGCTTGAAACCGCAATTTACGAAAGTGCGGGCTGTGAGTTTAACATCAATTCTCCCAAACAGCTTGGCGTAGTTTTATTTGAAAACCTCGGACTCCCTTGCAAAAAGAAAACGAAGAGCGGTTACAGCACAAATGCAGAGGTGCTTGAAAGCCTGAGGTATGAACATCCCGTTGTTGAAATGGTGCTGAGATACAGAACGCTCTCAAAGCTGAATTCAACCTACTGCGAGGGACTTTTAAAGGTCATTGCAGATGACGGCAGAATCCATTCAAATTTCAATCAGACCGAAACAAGAACAGGCAGAATCAGCTCAACAGAGCCGAATCTCCAGAATATCCCCGTAAGAACCGAGCTTGGCAGAGAGATGAGAAAGTTTTTCTGTGCAAGAGATGGCTGGGCGCTTGTTGACGCCGACTATTCGCAGATTGAACTTCGTGTGCTTGCCCATATTTCGGGTGACAAAAATATGATTAAAGCGTTCAAGGATAACGAAGATATCCACGCAATCACAGCGTCACAGGTGTTCAATATGCCGCTTGATATGGTAACTCCGATTATGAGAAGCCGTGCAAAGGCGGTTAACTTCGGTATTGTTTACGGAATCGGCGCATTTTCACTTGCAAAGGATATCGGTGTTTCAAATAAAGAGGCAAAGCACTACATTGAAAGCTATCTTGCCCATTACAGCGGTGTTGACAGCTATATGAAAAATGTTGTCGAAAAGGCGAACGCTGACGGCTATGTTGAAACGATGTTCGGCAGAAGAAGAAATCTTCCCGAACTCACCTCGAGCAAGCATATGATCCGTGCATTCGGCGAGAGAGTTGCAAGAAATATGCCTATTCAAGGCACAGCCGCAGACATTATCAAAATTGCAATGATTAAGGTTGACGAGCGAATGAAAGCCGAAAATCTCCGTGCAAGGCTTGTGTTGCAGGTTCACGACGAACTTATTGTCGAAGCTCCGCAGGATGAGAGCATGAGAGTTGCACTCATCGTTCAGGAAGAAATGGAAAACGCAGTTAAAATGAGCGTTCCGCTCACAGCCGATGCGGCAATCGGAAGGACTTGGTATGATGCAAAAGGATAACAGAACGATTGCCTTTGTATGCACGGGCAACACCTGTCGCAGTCCCATGGCAGAGGCAATTTTTAATGATATGGCAGAGAAAAACGGTGTTTGCGTCAGGGCGGAAAGCTTTGGCATTGCAACCTCAACGGGACTTCCCGTGTCGGAAAATTCCGTGATTGCCTGTAAGGAAATCGGAATTGACCTTTCGGGCAAAGCTTCAACAGCCGTAGCTGATGCCGACATTGAAAAATACGAAAAATTTTACTGTATGTCGCAAAGTCACGCAAAAATGTTGATGCAGTTTTTTCTTGTACAGCCCGAAAAAATCGCCGTGCTCGGTATAAGCGATCCCTACGGCGGCGACATTGATGTGTACAGACATTGCCGTGATGAAATTGTTAATTCTGTAAAGGAAATATTAAAAGCGTATGAAAATTGACAGAATGACCGAAAATCAGCTTGAGGCGGTTGCACAGCTTGAACAGCGGTGTTTTTCGCATCCGTGGTCGTTTAACAGCCTTGAAGAAGAACTGAACAACGAAACCTCGCTGTTTTTTACCGCAACGGAAGATAATGCCGTTGTCGGATATATAGGAATGAGTGTTGTTGTTGATGAGGGTTACATTTTCAATGTTGCCGTTGACGATACACACAGAAATCGGGGAATAGGTTCGGCGCTTGTTGAAACGCTTGTGACCTATGCCAAGAAAAATAACCTTTGCTTTCTCACTCTTGAGGTTCGTGAAAGTAACGGGAACGCCCGTTCTCTCTATGAAAAATTCGGATTTATCAAGGTGGGAGAGAGGAAAAATTACTACTCCTATCCAACCGAAAACGCTGTTTTAATGACACGCTGTTTTTGATATATATGTAATAAAACATTATATTAACGATATTACGGAACTTCATCATAAATGTTTCGTAGTGAAAGGAAAATTATGAAGATACTCGCAATAGAATCGTCCTGTGACGAAACTGCGGCAGCGGTTGTTGAGGACGGCAGAAACATAATATCCTCGGTGGTTGCTTCTCAGGTTGAGGAACACAAGCTTTACGGCGGAGTTGTTCCCGAAATCGCATCACGCCGTCACGCAGAGGCAATTGTTCCTGTTGTAAGACAGGCTCTTGAAGATGCAGACTGCAGGCTTTCCGACATTGACGCAATCGGTGTTACATATGCCCCCGGACTTATCGGAGCGTTGCTTGTGGGAGTGAATTTTGCAAAAGGACTTTCACTTGCAACAGGAATCCCGCTTGTTCCTGTTCACCATCTTCGTTCACACATTGCGTCAAATTATATTTCAAATAAAGAATTAAAACCGCCGTTCCTTTGCCTTGTTGTGTCAGGCGGTCACAGCCATATTGTTATGGTTGAGGACTACACAAAGATGAAAATTATCGGCAAAACCCGTGATGATGCCGCAGGCGAGGCTTTTGACAAAGCCGCAAGGACAATGGGAATGCCGTATCCGGGCGGAATTGAAATGGACAGAGTTGCGGAAAACGGCAATCCGTTTGCATTCAAGCTCCCTCGTCCCGCAGTTCACGATGCACCGTATGATTTCAGCTTTTCGGGACTTAAAACAGCCGTAATCAACCTCATTCACAATTCGGCACAAAAGGGTGTTGAGCTTAACAAAGCCGATGTCTGTGCATCATTCCGCTATGCCGTTGTCGATTGCCTTGTTACAAACTTTATCAAGGCGGCTGAAGACTTGGGACAGAAAAAGCTTGTAATCGCAGGTGGTGTTTCGGCAAATTCACTTCTCAGAAGAACCCTTGCAGAAGAGTGTAAAAAGCGTGATTGGGAAATGTATATGCCCGAAAAATCTCTTTGCGGTGACAATGCCGCCATGGTCGGTTCACAGGGATATTACGAGTTTCTCAGCGGAAATATTGCAGGAACAGACCTCAATGCTTTTGCTACAATGAGCATTGAAAAAGGCTGATTTATTCGCAAATAATCACTAAAACACTTGCTATTTTATCAAGAATATACTAAAATAGTGTTAATAAACCGAAAGGACGATTTAAAATGAGCAATCCTATTGTTACTTTTGAAATGGAAAACGGAAAAACAATCAAAGCGGAGCTTTATCCCGAAATTGCTCCGAATACTGTAAATAATTTTCTCAGCCTTGTAAACAAGGGTTACTATGACGGCCTCACATTTCACCGTGTAATCTACGGTTTCATGATTCAGGGCGGTTGCCCCGAAGGCACGGGTATGGGCGGTCCCGGATATTCAATCAAGGGCGAATTTGCCGTGAACGGCTTTGAAAACAATCTCAAGCATACAGAGGGTGTTCTCTCAATGGCTCGTTCAATTATGCCCGACTCAGCAGGCTCGCAGTTCTTCATTATGCACAAAAACGCTCCGCACCTTGACGGTCAGTATGCCGCATTCGGCAAGGTAATTGAGGGTATGGATGTTGTCAATGAAATTGCAGAGTGTGACACAGACTATTCCGACAAGCCTCTTGATCCTCAGATTATGGCAAAGGTTACAGCCGAAACCTTTGGTGTTGACTATCCCGAGCCTGAAAAATGCTGATTGTTAAGAAAGGAATTTTAAAATGAATGTTTTGCTTGCAGGCGGCGCCGGATATATCGGCTCGCACACTTGTGTTGAACTCATCAACGCAGGTCACGATGTTGTAATTGCAGATAATTTTTCAAACAGCTGTCCCGTAGCGGTTGAAAGAGTTGAAGAGCTGACAGGCAGAAAAATTCCGCTCTATGAGGCCGATGTATGTGACAGAGATGCCGTTGAAAAGATTTTTTCGGAGAATAAGATTGATGCGGTAATTCACTTTGCAGGTCTTAAAGCAGTAGGCGAAAGCTGTGAGAAGCCTGTTGAATATTACCGTAACAACATTGATTCAACGCTCACATTGCTTGAGGTGATGAAAAAACACGGTGTAAATAACTTTATTTTCAGCTCAAGTGCCACGGTTTACGGTACTCCGGAAACTGTTCCGCTTGTTGAAACAATGCCAAAGGGTTCTCCTACAAATCCGTATGGCTGGACAAAGTTTATGATGGAACAAATTCTTACAGACACCGCAAACGCAAATCCCGATATGTCTGTTGTTCTTCTTCGTTACTTTAACCCAATCGGTGCTCACGAAAGCGGCAGAATCGGTGAAGATCCTAACGGAATCCCGAATAACCTTATGCCGTACATAACACAGGTTGCCGCCGGCAGACTCAAGTGTCTCGGTGTTTTCGGCAACGATTACCCTACGCATGACGGCACGGGTGTGCGTGACTATATCCATGTTGTTGACCTTGCAAAAGGTCATGTAAAGGCTATTGAATATTCCGCAGAGCACAAGGGAACTGAGATTTTTAATCTTGGAACAGGTGTGGGCTACAGCGTTCTTGATATTGTAAAGGCTTTTGAAAAGGCAAATTCGATTGAAATTCCTTATGTTATAAAGCCACGCCGAGCAGGCGACATTGCAGAATGCTTTGCCGATGCAACAAAAGCCAAGAAAATACTTGGATGGATTGCCGAGAAAAGTCTTGAGGATATGTGCCGTGACAGTTGGAACTGGCAATCTCACAATGTGAATGGTTACAAATAACAAATAAACGATATTTTATTTGTGCATTCCTACAAAAAAACAATATTTTGTCAAATAATCAGCCAGCAAGAGTTTTTAGCATTGACTTTTGGTGGTTGATTGTTGTATAATTAAACTGCTTATAGAAGCATTATCACATAAGGAGGAAAAGAAAATGTTCAAAAAAGCACTTAGCCTTTTACTGTCTATGATGCTTGTTGTGACATCACTCGTTGCAACTGTAGTGAGCGTTTCTGCTGCCGGCGATTCATATTTCGTATCCGGTTCTGAAGAACTCACAGGTTACAAGTGGGCTGAGACTGAAGCAACTTGCGGAGATAATGTAATGACAGAAAACGGCGATGGTAACTACGAAAAAGTATTTACCAACGTAGCAGTCGGCAACGGCTACCAGTTCAAAATCGTTAAAAACGATAAAGAGTGGATTGGTGTAGGCGATACCGGCAATGACAACTTCACATTCAATGTTACAAAGGAATGTGATGTAACAGTAACTTACAACCCTACAACAAATGAAATCACTGCAACAGGTGAAGGTGTTGTAATTCCGAAAGAACTTGTTGTTGACCACATTACAGTCGTTGGTAACGGTGAAGATGCATGGCTCAACGGTAAGGACTGGAAGGTAGATGCTGAAGCTAACTACATGACAGAAACATCTGAGGGTTCAAAGGTTTACCAGATTAAGTTTGAGAGCCTTGACGCTTATGAGAACTATCAGTTCAAGTTTGCTGCCAACGGTTCATGGGCAGATAACTGGGGCCTTCCTGAGCAGGGCACAGCTCCTCTCAATGAGTGGTTTGACCTTACATACAACGGTCAGAACATGATCATTGATACAGATGCAGCTGGTTACGAAGACGGTTATGACATCGTTCTTACACTTGACCTTTCAAACTTTAACTATGCTACAAAGCAGGGTGCAAAGGGTAAGGTTGACATCGTTACTGATGCAGAGCCTACAACAGTAGAGCCTACAACAGCAGAGCCCACAACAGCAGAGCCTACAACAGTAGCAGAGCCCACAACAGTAGAGCCTACAACTGCAGCTCCTGCAAAGGGTCTCACAGTTACAGCTACTTCAAACCTCTTCCCTGAGAAGCAGGTTACTCTCAGCGCAGATAAGAAGACTGTAAAGGTTACATACATGTTCCAGTCTAAGGATAAGGACATGTTGGACTTCCAGTGGGATATGAACTACGATGCAAATGTACTCAAGCCAACAGCTAACACAACCAGAGCTAAATCATTTGAATATCCAAAGATTGGTAGTTATGTTTGGAATTCTCTTCCGGGTGTAATTAAAGCTAACGGTAATACACTCAGCCTTTATGACACAACATCAAAGGAAATCGTATTTGCTTCTGCTGAGTTTGAAGTAATTGATCCTGAGGCTACAGCAACTACTGTTAATCTTGATGTACAGGTACTTCGTCTTTCAAAGGTTGATCCTGCAACAGACATGGAAATCGGCGATGAAGAAGTTTCAGTTGCTGACAAGTCAATCGTTGACCAGGAAGTATTTGATAAGTATGTTGTAGCTAATAATACTGTAACAGATCCCGACGGTTCAGAAGAGCCTACAACAGAAGAGCCTTCAACAGCTCCTGCTGCCGATACTACATATGTAGTTGCCGGTACAACAAATCTTACAGGCTACGAATGGGTTGGTACACCTGATGCAGCTCCTGAAAATGTTATGACAGCTGACGGTAGCGTATTCACAAAGACATTCTCTGCTGTTCCTGCCGGTAAAAACTATCAGCTCAAGGTTGTTGCAAACACAGGCGACGAGCAGAAGTGGATCGGTCTTGACGGTACAGATAACAATGTAACTTTCGATGTAGAAACAGCTTGTGATGTTACTGTAACATTCGATCCTGCTACAAACAAGATTACTGTAACAGGTGACGGCGTTAAAATGGTAACAGACCTTGAAGTTAACAGCATTACAGTTGTTGGTAACGGTGAAGACAACTGGCTCAACGGTGTAGCATGGGGTGTTGACGCTGAAGTTAACCACATGACTCAGGTTTCTGACAAGGTATATCAGATTAAGTATGAAAATATTGAATCTGCAGACGATGCTTATCAGTTCAAGTTTGCTGCAAACGATGATTGGGCAGCTAGCTGGGGTCTTCCCGAACAGAGCGCAACTCCTATAGGCGAAGAATTTGACCTTACATTCAATGGTCAGAATATGCTTCTTAACACAGTTTCTGCAGGTTTTGAAGAAGATTCACTCGTTGATGTAACAATCACACTCGACATTACAAACTTTGATTATTCAACACGTTCAGGCGCTAAGGCTACTGTTAAGGTTGAGCCTTCAACTCCTGCAGTTGATAATTTAACAATCAACGCTACATCTAATATTTGCCAGGCTATCGGTTCAGGCACATTTAATGTAGGCGACAAGGTATCAGTTTACTATCTCCTTGACACTAAGGACGCACAGCTTGAAGAAGTACAGTGGGCTCTTACATATGATAAGAACCTCCTTACACTTGATTCACTTACAATGCCTGAAATCGCTGACGGCATGGTAAATATGAATGATGTTTCAGGCAATGCTTCAAACCTTGCACTTTATGATTTTGCAGGTGGCAAGAAGCTTGTTGAGGCTGTGTTCACAGTTAACGGTACAGGTACAACAAATGTTGACCTCAATGTAGTTGATCTTACACTTGGTAAGCTCAATCCTGCAACAGGCACAGTTGATGCTGATTCAGAATATGAAGCAGTAGTTAACGGCGACATGGCTAATGATCTCTTTGATCACATTAACTCAGAAGCTAAGGTTGAGGCATATGTTGAGCCTACAACAACAGAGCCTACTACAACAGAGCCTACAACAACAGAGCCTACTACAACAGAGCCTACAACAACAGAGCCTGCTACAACAGAGCCTACAACAACAGAGCCTGCTACAGAGCCTACAGACGCTCCTTCAACAGAGCCTACAACAGTAGAGCCTGCAACAGAGCCTACAGACGCTCCTGCAACAGATGCTCCGGCTACAGTAGCTCCTACTACACCTGATGCTACATCTGCTACACAGGTTGCAACAAAGGGTCAGTCAACAGCTGACACACCGGCTAACGGCACAAGCAGCAACGCAGTACAGACAGGTAATGCTTCTATGGCAGTAGTTATCCTCTTAGCTCTTGTTTCTGCAACAGGTGTTGTTTACTTCACAAGAAAGAGATTCAATAAGTAATTGAATTTCCTATTGTAAGACTGTTAACGGTGTTGACAGATTAAAAAAATAATTTTTCGCCTCTCGGTTTTCCGAGGGGCGTTTTTTTATATCGTAATGTTGTGAAAATCAGTTTGAATTATAATTTCTAAAATATCATTTCTTTAAAAGCGAGTCTGCAATTAATTTACTTTTCACATAAATTTCACCGAGAATTTTAAATTATTGATTGAAATTTTAGACTTAATGATATATAATAGGGATATCAAACTAAAGGAATGAAAAAAATGTCTAAAAAAATCAAAAATATGCTTTCAATTCTCTTCGTGGCTGTACTTACCGTGTCAGCATTCTGTATTCCTGCAAGTGCTGCCGAGGATGACCTTACAATCAGCATTTCAACAGATGAAAAGGATTCCGTAACAGCTAAAGTCGGCGATACGGTAAAGTATGCTATTTATATGACCGATACAAAAGAAGAAGTAATCGGAGCTGCAATGAGTTTCTTTTACAACGATGAATATTTGAAGTTGAATGCCGATTCAATAAACTGTGAAAGCTTTAAAAATGCGATTGGCAACCCTAAACTTAAGAATTTTTACACCTTTACATGGACAGATGTTCAGAATCCCGTAAAGCTTAACGGTGACAAGGCTCTTGTTTCTGCTGAATTCAAGGTACTCAAGGGAGGCAAAACCGATCTTTCATATTTCATCTCGGATATGTACGGCGATGATATGACATATCTCAAATCGTATAAAATCACCTGCAAGCTTTGGGTGAACGGTAAAGAGGTAGAGGATAGTGCCGTTCCAATAGTAAATAATGATACGGCAAATTCCGAAAAAATTCAGGGTGATTTTGTAAACTACATTGACGGAATGGGAGAGGAAAACTCACCTAACAAAGACGACCATAAGTCGGTAGTTGTTGAGAAAAAGTACATCTCAACTCAGCAGAATAGTCAGGTTGTAGATGTTACAAAGGTTGTTGAGAGCTCTGCAAACGGTTCGGGTTCAAACACGACATTGATTATTATAATTGCAATTGTTGTTGTTTTGATTGCCGCAGGTGCAATTATTTTCGTAAAGAAAAAGGACGAAAAAAAGAACAAAGCGGCGGACAATAATGCAATGTCGGACGACGCAGATGCGGATAAATAAAACAGATAAATATCTTTTATAGGAAAATTTTTTATAATACAAGCTAAATACACAAAATTGCGATTGCAATTTTGTGTATTTTTTTGTTTTAAGCTTTTTGAAAAAGATTGCAATTTTGAAAATTTTGTTATATAATGATTTCATACCGATAAAAATCGGAAATTTTTTTGGAGGAGATTCAAATGTCAAAAAAACTTATTAGTATCATAGTGTCATGCGCTCTCGTTCTTTCACTTGCTCTTGTAGGTGTAATCGGCGTTTCCGCAGCTATTGATACAGACGGTCGTTATGTCCCAAGTGAGGGCGTAAAAGAAACACACAAAGTTTACTTCCTTATGCCTGAGTCATGGAAGAGTGAAAAGTACAATGCTCATGATGCAGGTGCATACTGGTGGAACGGTTCAGACGCAGGCAACTCTCTTGACGGTACGTCAGTAGGTGTTGCTTGGCCGGGTTATAAGATGCAGGTTGAAAATGCTGAAAATAACATCTTCTATCTTGACCTTCCTACAGATGTTCCTAATCTTGATTTCAACAACTACCTTAACGGCGGTCAAAGGACAGAAGATGCCGCAACAGGTAAAGTAACTTACGAGTTTAGTGAGGAACAGTTTAAGGCTGCTAAGCAGACTGCCGATGTTTCTTGTCAGTACTATTCGGAAGGCGACAATGAATATTATGACAATTTGCTTGACGGCGAATTCTGGACAAAGGCTCAGGAAGCATTTGACGGTGATGACAAGACATTCCTCGGTAAATTTGCTGACAACTTCTTTGAGGATCCTGACTGGGGTATCTCAATGTACCTCACCAACATGATTTATGTTATAGACCCTAGCAACACTTCTGTAAGCGTAACAGGTAAGGAAACATATGCCGGTGAGTTCTACTTCTACTATGGTCTTAACGAAGAAACAGGCAAGTACGAGTACGGTTCACTTCCTAACTATGATATGGCTAAGGAAGCAGGTCTTGTTCAGACAGTAGACAAGAATGCAAAACCTGCTACACCTGATCAGCCTACAACAACAACTCCGTCAAATAACAACAACACAAATCCTACAAAGAACACAGTTCCTACTGCAGGTCAGAACCCAACATCTTCTGCAAACGCAGTTTCAACTGCTGACACAGCAAAGAGCACAGACAACAGCGCAGTTCAGACAGGTGCTACAACAGCAGCTGCAGTTCTCGCAGTTCTCCTTGTTGCAGGCGGTGCAGTTCTTTACACACGCAAGAGATTTGAATAATCTTAAATAATTATACATAATTATTTGATGCCCTCCGCTTTGGAGGGCATTTTTGCATTACTGTTTATTATTTGTTCTCTTATGTATGACTGAATAAGCGGAAATTACGGTTGAAAATATGCCAAAATTCCGTAAAATGCAAATTTGGTGGAATTTAACACAAAAATTTGGTTGTTATTACATTGAGATTAAGGCTCAAAATTCCCTGTAACACTTGATTTTTACTGCGTTTTATACTATAATAAGCATACAGATGCAAGTATGGTGTCGGAAATTCATAAGGAGGAAATACAAATGTCCAAAAAAGTTATCAGTCTTTTATTGGCTGTTATGCTCACAGCGGCAATGATAGTGGTTGCTGCAATAAGCGTTTCTGCCGATACGGACGATGAAGGCAGTTATGTGCCTTCTGAGGGCACTGAAACCTACCATATATATTTCTGTAAGCCTGATGACTGGGAAAACAAATATACATCTGATGCAGGTGTTTATTGGGAAAACGGTTCGGATACTCCTTCAGCGTGGCCGGGTTATTCAGCTCGCAATGCTGATATCAAAAATGTTTACTGTTCTGATGTACCGACCGATGTTGATAAAGTAATCTGGAACAACGCTCTTAAGGGTACAGACGATCCGACAAATCCTGAATATAAACTTGCTTATCGAACAACCAATATTAATTTTAAAGGTTATGAAAAAGGCGAGTCTGATTATTATCCCAACGGTGTTGAAAGCTTTGACAATATGATTTATATTATCAATCCTGAATTTACTTCCGAGAACGATAAGGATGAATTGATTTTTACCGGTGAGTGGTTCTACTACTACGGTAACGGTGAATACGGCAATGCTCCTAAAAAGGCAGACCTCAAGGCCGGCGACTATTACGGCAAAGACGGTGTGTTCCCGACAGAGTACAATCCATCGGGTGAGGAAACAACAGCCGAATCAACAACAGAGGTTGTAACAGAATCGGAAACAACCGAGTCTGCAACTGATGCCCCCGTTGCAACAGAGGGTACAACATCATCTGCTGAATCTTCGCTTGCTCTTACAGTAAATGCAACATCTAATTACTTCCCAATGGCAAGTGCAAAGTATAATGCAGTTACAAATCAGGTAACGGTTACATATATTATGCAGTCTCCAAAGAATGTGCTCGACACGCAGTGGCACATTTCTTATGACCCTTCAATCCTTTCGGTTGCTGATGTGAATACTGCTAAGTCGGTTTGCCCGACAATGGACGGCAGAGGTGTATATGTAAACTTCAAGAATAAGTCGGAAGGCGTTGGTTATGTAAGATTCGGTGCAAGTAATCTCGGTCTTTATGACTTTAGCGAAAAGACGCTTTTTGCAACAGTTGTTTTTGATGTTAAAGACATTTCAAAGGTTGCACCGGTTTCGACGACGGTTGACCTTGTTGTTGAGGTGCTTCGTGTTTCGGAAGTAAATCCGGACACAGAAATGACTGACGGTTCAAAAGAAGTTATTCTTGTTGATAAAGAAGTAGTTAAGAAAGATCCTGTTGCTGTGGTAGCAAAAAATGGTCTTTCAACTGAGCTTACTCCTTCAACCTATGCAGAACCGACAACAGCCGAGCCTTCGACCGCAGAGTCATCTACTGAGGCTACTAAGGCTACAGAGGAAACGCAGGAATCAACTAAGGTTACAATTGCTCCTGTAACTTCACAGGATGCAACATCTGTAACAGAGAAAATCAATTCAACATCCGACACTCCCGATACATCTGATAACAGCGGCGGCAATGACGGCGTTGTCCAGACAGGTGAAGCTCCTCTGGCTGTTGTAATTCTTACACTCCTCATCGGCTCAACTTGTGTAATGTTCGTTCTTCGTAAGAAAGAGGAAATCCTTTAACGGCTGATAAAGACTAATAATTAAGAGGGCTGACCAAACAAAGGTCAGCCCTCTTTCTGTGATGTGATTGAGGTTTAAAATTCTGATAAAAATACAAAAAAACAGCTCCACCGTAAATAGTGGAGCTGTTTCGTAATCTGTAAAATCAGTTAGCTCTGGTAACCTTACCTGAACGCAAACAACGGGTGCAAGCATATACACGCTTTGGTGAACCGTCAACAATAGCCTTAACACGCTGTACGTTGGGCTTCCATGTTCTGTTTGATCTTCTGTGTGAGTGAGATACCTTAATACCGAACTTTACATCCTTACCGCAGAATTCACATTTTGCCATGCGTCTGCACCTCCTTAAAGAAAACTAATTCTATTTCTAACTTTGTTATAATAACAGAAAATGAGAGAAAATGCAAGTGTTTTTTGAAAATTTCTTAACTTGTTTTTTGCTCTTGTAATTTTTGACGATATATTATATAATTAGGAATAAATATAGTTACACGATTGTTACCTAAAAATTCAGATTTCAGGAGGCTCTTATGCTCTCATTATTACTTAACGGCATCAGAAACGGCAACCTTGATTTCGGCTCGGTAATTGCCGAAATATTGGCTGTACTCGTTATTATATTTTTAATTCTCCCGTTCCATGAATGGGCGCACGCTTTTACTGCGTCACTTCTCGGTGATAAGGCGGTAAAGGGCAGAGGCAGACTTTCGATTAATCCGCTCAGCCACATTGACCCTATGGGTGCTTTGTGTATGCTTTTGTTCGGATTCGGTTGGGCAAAGCCTGTTCCGATTGATCCGAGAAATTTTAAAAATCCAAAGGTCGGTATGGCAATCACCGCAATTATGGGACCGATTGCAAATATCGTTGCGGCTTTTGTCGGACTCCTCATTTACTATCCGATTATCCTTTTTACGGGTGCTTTTCCGCTTTCAACAATCGGTGATTACATTATTCAGTTTTTAAGTTTTTATATTTCGTGCAATGTCGGACTTGCTGTGTTCAACCTTATCCCGATTCCGCCTCTTGACGGCTCAAAGGTTCTGTTCGTATTTTTACCCGACAAGGCTGTTGAATTCTTTTACAGATATCAGATGTATTTCTTCATCGGCCTTTTTGTTCTCCTTTATGTAGGAATTCTCAACACTCCGATTAACTGGCTCAGCAATCAGATTCTTGACTTCATCAGCTGGCTTGCAAGCCTGCCGTATATGCCGTTTGTCGGTTGATTTCAAAATCATTCGTAACATCAAATCATAACTGAAACTTATTTATGGAAACACAACAACTTCAATATAAGCTGTCGGCATTTGAAGGTCCTCTTGACCTTTTGCTGACGCTGATTTCTAAAAACAAAATAGATATTTACGACATCAGCATTTCCGAATTGCTCGACCAGTACATGGAGCAGATTAATATGATGCAGGAAAATCAGATGGATATCGCATCGGAATTTCTGACAATGGCGTCAAGGCTTGTTTATATCAAGTCTGTAATGCTCCTGCCAAAATATGAGGAAGAGGCTGAAGAACTCAAGAAAGAACTTTCGGGACAGCTTCTTGAATATGCCGTTTGCCGTGAAATGGCGGCAAAACTGGGCGATATTTATGACTTTGACAGCTTTTACAGAGAGGCTTCTCCCGTTGAATTTGACTTGACTTACAACCGTATTCATCCGAGTGAGGATATTGCAAAGGCATATGTCAGCGCAGTCGGACGGGGCAAGCGTAAGCTTCCGCCGTCAAAAGACGCATTTTCGGGCATTGTGTCGCATAAAATCGTGTCGGTAAACAGTAAGATTATCCATCTTATGAGAAGGCTCTGGCACGGCAAAAGGCTTGAATATCACGAAATTTTTGAGGTGTGCGAGGGCAAAAGCGACCTTGTGGCAACATTTCTTGCAACGCTGGAGCTGGTAAAGGGCAAGCGTATCAGAATTGAGGGCAGCGGTGAAAATGCCGTTGTTCATATGATTGAGGATAAAAACGCAGTGCCTTTGCCACAGGTTGACGAGGACGAAAACAATGAAAATGAGGAGGTGCAGTAATGGCTGTTGAAAATATTCGTGGTGCGATTGAGGCGATTTTGTTCGCAAACGGTGCGTCGGTTGAATTTTCCCGAATAGCGCAGGCACTTGAAATTTCCGAAAAAAAGGTTAAAGAGCATATTTCTGCACTGATTGATGATTATGAGGCGTCAGGACGGGGCATAACTATAATATTGCTTGACAATTCCTGTCAGATGGTTTCAAAAAAGGAATTTGCTCCGCAGATTCGTACCGTTATGGATTTGAGAAGAAACACCCCGCTTTCACAGGCGGCTCTTGAGGTTCTTGCAGTTGTTGCGTACAATCAGCCTGTTACAAAGGCTTTTGTCGAGCAGGTGCGTGGTGTTGACTGCAGTGGTGTAATCGGCAGTTTGACAACAAAGGGACTTGTTGAAGAAAAGGGCAGACTTGAGCTACCCGGCAGACCGTTGCTTTACGGCACAACCGAAAACTTTTTGCGTTGCTTTAACATTTCAAGTCTTGACGAACTTCCTCCGCTCCCCGAGGGTGATGAGGACAAGGAGTCCGAAGAAAACGGTGAAGAACAGGAAAAGACTGAAAACGGCAATGAGCAGATTGATTTGTTTGCCGATCAGCCTGTTGACAGGCAGTAAATTTTAGGGGGAATTCCCTTTGCTTTGGCTATATATCCTACTCGGAATTGCGCTGTTTATTGCGCTTGTGATGTTTATTCCGATTACTTTGCGTGCATCATATAAAGAGGAGTTTTGGTGCGCCGTGTATATCGGATTTGTAAAGCTTCAGCTTGTGCCGGCAAAACCCAAAAAGGAAAAGAAGAAGAAAAAAGCAAAAAAACAAACTCAGAAAACCAAACAACCTAAAAAAGCAACAGAAAAAAAGCCGAGCCTTATAAAAAAATACGGTATTGAGTGGCTTTTGAACCTGATAAAAAAAGTTGCAGAGCTTGCAGTATCTGCATTACAGGACTTTTTCAGCCACATACTGGTTAAAAAATTGTCGCTGAGTATCAGCGTTGTAGGTGACGATGCGGCTGACACGGCTATAAAATACGGCAAATACTGTGCCGTTGTTTATCCGGCAGTAGGCACAATTGTCCGTGTTGTAAAATGCAAAGGCTACGGAGTTGACATAAATCCGAATTTTTCGAAAAAAGCAGAAACAGAAATTAACTTTGACTTTGCCGCAAGAATTTTTGCATTCCGACTTATCGGTCTTGCCGTTAAGCACGGAATCAAGGGGATTAAACTTCTTGCAGAAGTTAAAAATGATTGATATAAATATTGTTGAAAAAGGAGAATGGCTATGGAACATCCTATCGGCAGTTTAATGGATACCACAATGGAAAAAATCAAGGAAATGATTGATGTCAATACTATTATCGGCGAGCCTATAACTTCGCCTGACGGCACACTTATCATTCCTGTTTCAAAGGTAAGCTACGGCTTTGCGGCAGGCGGTTCGGATCTGCCTACCAAAAAGGAAAATAAAGACTGCTTTGGCGGCGGCAGCGGTGCAGGTGTGACAATTCAGCCTGTTGCATTTCTTACCGTTTATCAGGGCGATGTAAGGCTTGTTTCCGTTGACAGGGAAGAAGGTACAGCCGACAAGCTCGTTAATATGATTCCCGATGTTCTTAAAAAAGTAAAGGGAGTTTTCAAAAAGGATAAGAGCGAATCAGCAGACGATTTTTCCGAAATCACACAGGACGATATTGACGGCTGATTCGTAATATTGCAACACCCCTCGGCATAGATTTATGCAGGGGGTGTCCTTATGAAAAAAATAATCTCGCTTGCGGTGTGCTTTGTTATGCCGTTTGTGCTTATGGGCGCAAAAAATGCGGAGGATACTCCTCCCACAACTTCTGCACAGGCATTTGTTCTTTATTGTCCCGATAACAACACGGTTATCTGTTCAAAAAATGCAGATGAAAAAATGAAGCCTGCGAGCACCACAAAGATTATGACATCTCTCATAACGCTTGAGGAGGCGGCATCCTGTAACAGCGAAGTAACCTTCAAACAGGAAATGGTTGCCGAGGGCAGTTCGATGTATCTTAAAGTCGGTGAAAAAGTCCGACTTTCAGACCTTGCGTCAGGAATGATGATGGCGTCGGGTAATGATGCGGCGAATGCGGCGGCATATACGATTTCGGGCAGTCCCGAAAAGTTTTCACAACGAATGAATGAAAAGGCAAAGCAAATCGGTATGACGAATACCAATTTTGTAACGCCGAGCGGACTTGACGATGACAACCATTACTCAAGTGCAAAGGATATGGCTCTGCTTATGTCATATGCACTTGAAAATGACGATTTTGCAAATCTTACGGCTAAGAAGAGCGTGACCGTTGAATTTCTTGAACCGAAATCAAAGAAAACCGCATATGCAAATCATAACAGGCTTTTGTCGCTTTATCCCTACTGTACAGGCGGAAAAACGGGCTATACAACGGCGGCAGGGCGGTGCCTTGTTTCCTCTGCAAAAAAAGACGGTGTAACGCTTGTGTGCGTCACTCTGAATGACCGTAACGATTGGAATGACCATATTTCTCTTTATGATTACGCTTTTGAAAAGTACAGGGGAGTTGACTGCAAGGACGCTGACTTTTGTGCCGATATTCCGTGCGTGGGCGGTGATAAGGACAGCGTAACGGTTACAGGTGAGAAGAACAACACAATCGTTTTAAAGCGTGAGGACTGCGATAAAATCAAGAAAAAAATCTTCATAGACAGCTTTTTGTATGCTCCGATTGAAAAGAACGAATCGGTCGGCAGAATTGAATACACACTCGGCGGAAAGCTGCTTTATAAATGCAACATTGTTGCAGGCGAAAAGATTAAATCGGATAAAAAGAGTGTGTCAATATTTTCGGCAATAGGAAATCTGTTTTCGTGACAGCTTAAATATACAGAAAATTTTAATAAAAAGGAATTTACATATGGCTAAAATTGAACCTATAAGACTTCAGAAATTCATAGCGCAATGCGGTATTGCGTCAAGGCGAAAAGCCGAGGAGCTTATTCTCGGCGGTCATGTCAAGGTGAACGGCAAAACCGCAATTCTCGGCGATAAGGTTCTTCCTACAGACAAGGTGTTTGTAAGAGGCAAGAGAATTGTTGTGCCGAAGGGCGGTAATTACCGATATATTATGCTCAACAAGCCCCGTGGATTCATTACCACAATGAATGATGAGCGTGGCAGAAAGTGTGTTGCACAGCTTGTTGAGAATGTCGGCGAGCGAGTTTATCCGATTGGCAGACTTGACAAAGACAGCGAGGGTATGCTTGTTTTTACAAATGACGGTGATTTTGCAAACAAGGTTATGCACCCGAAAAACAATGTTTACAAGATTTACAGAGTAACCGTTCGACCGTCAATTGACGAGGATCAGCTTGTAAAGCTTGAAACAGGCGTTGAGCTTGACGGCAGGAAAACCGCTCCTGCATATGTCCGTGTAATTCACAAGGAGCAGGGCAGAGTAGTTCTTGAAATGATTCTTCACGAGGGTAAGAACCGTGAAATCAGAAGAATGTGCGAGGCTGTCGGGCTTGAGGTTGCAAGACTCAAACGCACCCAGATCGGCGGAGTTAAAATGGGTATGCTCAAACAGGGCGACTGGAGAGATTTGACCGAACAAGAGGTTAAAAAACTGCTTGCAAACCCGTTTTTAAACGGCAAACAGCTTTAATTTTCCGTTTTTGAAAAATACTTCCGAAACGGTCAATCAAACTATTTGTTAATTCGACAATAAATTAAAAGTTTTCACGGAATAACTATTAAATGTGTTCAAAATTGAAATAGTACAGCGTGTTTTTCTTGTACTTTTGAAGATTATAGAGTATAATGTATTGTGTAGAAAATTAGTATGCACGCTCAGTTTTCGTGCATATTCAATACATGGTATTGGAGGATTTTAAGATGAGTATTGAAAAGATCAATCAGGCAAAGGCTGAAATTGCCGCAACTTCCGCTTATAAGACAATTACGGCGTTTTTTGATGCAGACAGCTTTTGTGAAATTGATGCCTTTGCAAAATCCGGTGAAGGTTTTGCCGAGGTTGTTGCAGGCTTTGGAACAGTAGAAGGTATGCCTGTTTATGCGTTTGCACAGAACAGCGACATTTGCGGCGGTGCTATGAGTAAGGCACAGGCTGCCAAGCTTAAAAAGCTGTATGGTCTTGCACTCAAGACAGGCGCTCCTGTTGTAGGTTTCTATGACAGCGTTGGCGGCAGACTTAATCAGGGCACAGAGCTTCTCGCAGGTTGCGGTGATGTTCTCAATGCGGCTGCGTCACTTTCCGGTGTTGTACCGCAGATCTCGGTTGTTCTCGGCACTTGCCTCGGAACAAACGCTCTTAACGCCGCAAGCGCAGACATCGTTATCATGAGCAAAGACGCACAGCTTTCACTTTCGGTAACAGGCAAGCATTCCGATGCCGCTTACAATGCTGAAAACGGTATTGCCTCAATCGTTTGTGACGACGCAGACAAGGCAATCAAGGCTGCAAAGGAACTTATCCTTTATCTTCCGTCAAATAACCTCACAATGGCTCCTCAGTCATTTGAAGAAGCTCCGGCAGAGGACGGTTGTGGTTGTGTAGTCAGCAGAACAGTTGACGGCAACAGCATTGTAAAGCTCTTCAATGATTACGGCAAGGAAGCAAATGTTCGTTTTGCAAGACTCGGCGGTCAGGTTGTAGGTATTGTTGTTACAAAGGGCAAGGAGCTTGGTTGCAAGTCTGCAAACAAGGTAGCAAAGTTTGTTCGTTTCTGCGACGCTTTCTCACTCCCTGTTGTAACATTCGTAAACTGCCCGGGCTTTGAGTCAATCAAGTCGGCAACAAAGGCGTCAGCCGCTTATGCTGAGGCAACAACAGTTAAGATTTCTGTTGTTACAGGCAAGGCAATCGGTTCAGGCTATGTTGCTCTTGCAGGCACAGGCGCTAATGCAGATGTTGTTTACGCACTTCCCGATGCAGTTATTTCACCTGTTAATGTTGAGGCTGCCGCATTCATTATGGCTCCCGAAGTTATGAATGTTGCCACAGATAAGCAGGCTGAGGTTGCTCAGAAGTTTGCTGACGAGAATCTTTCTGCTTACAATGCCGCTCAGAACGGCTATGTTGACGGTATTGTTGAAGAAGCTCAGCTCCGTCAGACTCTTATTTCTGCTCTTGATATGCTCTCGGGCAAGCGTGTTTCAACACTTTCAAAGAAGCATTCAACTATCTGATAAATGATTACTTGTTAAAATAAAAGGGGATACTAAAAATGAAGAATTTAAGAATTACAGTTAACGGCACAGCATATGATGTTCAGGTTGAAGAACTCGGTGGTTCTTCAGCTCCCGCAGCAGCCGCTCCTGCTCCGGCAGCAGCTCCCGCTCCTGCAGCAAAGCCGGCAGCTCCCGCAGGCACTCAGGGTTCTGTTGTTGTAAAGGCTCCTATGCCCGGTACAGTTGTTAATGTTGTTGTTTCGGCAGGACAGGCTGTTAAGGCCGGAGACGACCTCGTATTCATCGAGGCTATGAAGATGGAAACTCCCGTTAAGGCTCCGCAGGACGGCACAGTTGCAACAGTTGATGTTGCAAAGGGTGAGTCTGTTGACTCAGGTAAGGTTCTCGTAACACTTAACTAATCAATAATTCGGAGAAAGGGATGCTGTAAAATGGCAAAAAAAATCAGAGTTACCGAAACTGCTCTGCGTGACGCTCATCAGTCACTCATTGCAACAAGAATGACAACAGAGGAAATGCTCCCTGTTCTTGACAAACTCGATAAAATCGGTTATTACTCACTCGAATGCTGGGGCGGCGCAACATATGACTCATGCCTCAGATTCTTAAACGAAGATCCGTGGGACAGACTCCGCACAATCAGAGAGCATTGCCCTAACACAAAGCTCCAGATGCTTTTCAGAGGACAGAATATGCTCGGTTATCGTCACTATGCTGATGACTGCGTTGAGTACCTTGTTCAGCGTTCAATCGCAAACGGTATTGACATTATCCGTATTTTTGATGCTCTTAACGACATCAAGAATCTTAAAACAGCTATCAAGGCCGCTAACAAAGAAGGCGGTCATGCACAGGTTGCTATCAGCTACACAACAGGTCCTGTATTCACAGATGAATACTATGTTGAGTATGCTAAGAGAATTGCAGACGCAGGTGCAGATTCAATCTGTATCAAGGATATGGCTGCTCTTCTTACTCCGACAAGAACCGAAAGCCTTGTAAAGGCTATCAAAGCCGCTGTTCCGGAGCTTCCGCTTCAGCTCCACACCCACTACACATCAGGTCTTGCATCAATGTGTCTTTTAAAGGGTGTTGAGGCAGGTGCCGACGGCATTGACACAGCAATCAGCCCACTCGCTCTCGGTACATCACACGCACCTACAGAGTCAATGGTTGCCGCTCTTTCAGGCACAGAGTTTGACACAGGTCTTGACCTTAAACAGTTCTCTGACATCCGTGCTTACTTTATGACTCTCCGTGAGAAGTACATCAAGTCAGGACTTCTTGATCCTAAGATGCTCGCAACTGACGCTAACGCTCTTATCTATCAGGTTCCCGGCGGTATGCTTTCCAACCTTCTTTCACAGCTCAAGCAGGCCGGTAAGGAAGACAAGCTTGACGAAGTTCTTGCAGAAGTACCCCGTGTTCGTAAGGATTCAGGTTATCCTCCGCTTGTTACTCCGACATCACAGATTGTCGGCACACAGGCTGTATTCAATGTAATCACAGGCAAGCGCTACTCAATGTGCACAAACGAGTTCAAGGGACTTGTTGCCGGTGAGTACGGTACAACTCCAATGCCGATTGATCCTGAGTTTCAGAAGAAGATTATCGGTGACAAGAAGATTATCAAAGGCCGTCCTGCAGATCAGCTTAAGCCTGAGCTTGATAAGCTCCGTGGCGAGATTGAGCAGTGGATTGAACAGCCTGAGGATGTTCTTTCTTATGCACAGTTCCCGAAGGTTGCCCTCGACTTCTTTGAAAAGAGAAGAAATGCCAAGGTTGGCATCAACGGCGACAAGCTTGACAAGAAAAATATGGTTCACCCAGTTTGATTTGACAACTAAAATTAACATTTATGCCACTTTCGCTATGAAAGTGGCATTTTCATTTGAGCAGAATTATTCTTGCTAAATTTTTAGCAACTATATTGCATTACATGTATTTTAGTGGTATAATAAAGTAAATTGAATATCTGTTGCGTATACCATTATTACAGATAGAATAAATAAAAGATGAGGAAATAAAAATGAAAAAACTTTTAACTGCATTGATAGCATTTGTAATGTGCTTTTCGGTTGTAACAACAGCTTTTGCTGCTACACCTGATGAAGCTTCTGATCCAGACTTGATTTCAGATATTAAACAGGCTATGTTAGATACATATTATGGCGATGAAAAGCCTGATTTTATTGAAGTAAGAATATATGGTACAGCCAGTGACGGTGGCGTGTATTTCGATTTTATGGATAGTTTTACACACTGGACAGATGAAGTGGAATTCGATATAGGTGATTATACTGTTTCTTATCCGAGAGATTGTCCCGTTTTGTTATACAAGAATAATAAAGTATATACCTTGTCAGATGCCTATGAAACAGGTGTAATTGATGATGATATGCTCTATGAATTATATGTTTGGGGAAATCTTTGGGGTAAGATAGATGTTACCCCAAAGGGTGAAGATAGAGCTCTCCTTTCAGAAATAAAGCGTGTAATTATAAATAAATATTACAATGGCAAAGCACCTGAATATTTGAATGTCGAAATTGTTGGTTCTACAAGTGATGAAACAGTATGTTTTAGAAATATACCCTTTATGAGTTTAGGCGTTATGATTGAACAAACAATTGGCGACTATACTTATTATTATAACCATGGCGATGATGTTATGCTTTATAAGAATGGCAATGTTTACTCAATTAAAGAGGCTTATGAAAGCGGAGTTATTGATGATAGTATTCTTGAAGAATTGTCAAAAATGAATTTTGGTTTGGAATCTAATAAACCGAATACAACTGTTCCTACTGAGCCTACAACTTCGGTTGCAACAGTTGACGAACCTGTAACAGTACCCGATACAACTTCTGCAACTTCGGCAACTAAGCCTGTTTCAACAAGCGACACAGCAACAAATGACACACCGAACAATTCACAGAATAACAGCGGTGCTGTACAGACAGGACAGAACAGCGTTGCTGTAATTCTTCTTGTTGCAATGCTTGCAGGTTGTGCAGTAATTTTTGCAAAACGCAGAAATTATTTTAAATAATTCAAAACATCAACAGAATATATAAAATAAACCGTTCTCGCTTTTGTGAACGGTTTATTTATTTTAGCTTAAAAATTTGTGATAGTTTATCAAGATGTATTGCTTTTTATATCATTTAATGTTACAATTAACTTGCATAAAAATTTAGCGAAAGTTTTTAATAATGCGTAGAATATTTACAAAGTGAGGGATAACTATGAAAAAGTTTTTACCTATAGCTATGGCGGCGGTAATGTCGATGTCTGCGGTTGCGGTTTCGGCAGTTTCTGCAAATGCGGTTGAACCACTTAACACACCCGTGCAGTATGCACAGGTTGCAAGGGCAAGCTTGGCAACTCCGAAAATTTCAAAGGCTGAAAGCGTTTACGGCGGTGTAAAGCTTACATGGAACAAAGTGAATGGTGCGGCTAAGTACAGAGTTTACTACAAGGGCCGTAAAGGTTGGACACGAATGGTTGATACAACTTCAACCTCATATATCGACAAGGATGTTTCATCGGGCAGGAATTACACCTATACTGTAAGATGTATTTCTGCTGACGGAAAGAGCTTTACAAGCGGTTATGATTCAAAGGGGACAACTGTAAAATATGTTGCTGCTCCCGAAATTTCAAAGCTTGAAAATGTAAACGGCGGTGTTAAAATCTCTTGGGGCAAAGTAAGCGGTGCGACTAAATACAGAGTTTACTACAAGGGCAGTAAAGGCTGGACAAAAATGGTTGATACAACTTCAACCTCATATATCGACAAGGATGTTTCATCCGGCAGAAATTACACTTATACCGTAAGATGTGTTTCTAAGGACGGCAAGAAATTTACAAGTATCTATAATCCGTCAGGTGTGACATTTAAGTATAAGACTACAGATAAAACAAGAGATGCATACATAGATTATCTGCTCAAGCATGAATCGGAATGGTTACCTGAACTCAAGGTAGGAAATGTTGCTTTGGCTGGTGTGCAGTTTGCCGATCTCGATTTTGACGGTGTTCCCGAGCTTATAGTACAGGAGGCAGGAGATAAGGAATACTATTTGAATGCAAAGGTGTATACCTTTAAGGACGGAAAGTTCTCGTTAGTCGGATTTGATGATTATAGAACTTATATCCCGAATCAACTGACTTATTTCTATGACAAATCTGCTAAGAAATATATAATTAATGCCGTTGAATTGTCAACCTCAAATGTTGACCGTTATCTTGAACGCGAAAACTATACATTGAATTATGACGGCACAGTTTTGGTTGTTCGTGGATACTCTTCTGCTCATTTGGCTCTTGAAAGTCGGGGATTGGAATACCATTATTACAATAATACCGGAAGAACAACAAAACAGGCATATAATGCCACAAATGTGAGTGTACTCGGTAATTGTGTAAATGCACATATGTACAGTCAGTTTGTTTGCTGTTCTGTTGACGGCTATCCAAAACTTTGGAATAATTATAGTGAAACACAGAAGAAACAGCACCTTCTTGATTCATATAACGCTTTTTCTTACGACAAATATTGATTGTCAAAATTAATAAGTTTTAACTACAAAAGGGTTTAGCCGTAAAAAGCTGAACCCTTTTATTGCACAACAAAAAACGGTTCAGCCAAATTGGCTGAACCGTTAATTCGTACTATACAACGCTCTGGTGACAGAAGTTTGACAAATAAAAAATATTTATGCCCGAGCGTAATATAACTACCATTTGAACAATTCTGTAGAGGCGGATATTATCCGCCTGTTTGATGAAATTTTATGTTGATGCTCATATGCTTTGACATAATAAAAGCCGTTCTCGTTATTGAGAGCGGTTTATTTATTTTAGCTTAAAAAATTTGTGATAGTTTATCAAGATGTATTGCTTTTTATATCATTTAATGTTACAATTAACTTGCATAAAAATTTAGCGAAAGTTTTTAATAATGCGTAGAATATTTACAAAGTGAGGGATAACTATGAAAAAGTTTTTACCTATAGCTATGGCGGCGGTAATGTCGATGTCTGCGGTTGCGGTTTCGGCAGTTTCTGCAAATGCGGTTGAACCACTTAACACACCCGTGCAGTATGCACAGGTTGCAAGGGCAAGCTTGGCAACTCCGAAAATTTCAAAGGCTGAAAGCGTTTACGGCGGTGTAAAGCTTACATGGAACAAAGTGAATGGTGCGGCTAAGTACAGAGTTTACTACAAGGGCCGTAAAGGTTGGACACGAATGGTTGATACAACTTCAACCTCATATATCGACAAGGATGTTTCATCGGGCAGGAATTACACCTATACTGTAAGATGTATTTCTGCTGACGGAAAGAGCTTTACAAGCGGTTATGATTCAAAGGGGACAACTGTAAAATATGTTGCTGCTCCCGAAATTTCAAAGCTTGAAAATGTAAACGGCGGTGTGAAAATTACATGGAACAAAGTAAACGGTGCATCAAAGTATAGAATTTATCATAAAAATTCGTCAGATTGGTTCAGAGTATCAGATACGACTTCTAATTCTATAGTTGATAAATCTGTTGGTATGGGAACCTATACTTATACCGTGAGGTGTATAAGTGATGACGGAAAGAGTTTTGAGAGTGGATTTAACCCAAAAGGCTCAAGTATCAGATATATTCAAGCTCCTAAAATACTTGAAACCAATGTTGTAAACGGCGGTATTAAGGTGATTTGGGATTCTGAAGAAAATACAAATTACAGATTGTACTGCAAAACAGAAGGTAAGGGCTGGACAAAAGTATGCGATAGCAAAACAGGTGTTGTGACACATAAAAATTTACAGCCGAATAAGACCTATACATACACTGTAAGAGCAATCAGTTCCGACGCTAAAAAGTATTTGAGCGGTTATGACCCTGTGGGAATGAGCGCAAAATATGTTGCCACACCGAAAATATCAAAGGCAGAATATACATATGACGGTATCAAGCTTGCGTGGAATAAGGTTGCAGGTGCTGAAAAATATCGTGTGTACTACAAGGACAGAAACGGTTGGACAAAACTTGCCGACACAACAGGCACGACTATGCTTGATATGAATGTTGTTTCAAAGGAATTTGATTTAAGCATTGATGATATTTATTACACGGTTCGTTGTATCAGCAAGGATGCCAAGAGTTTTACAAGCGGCTACGATTCAAAGGGTACACCCATTGGCGATCATCAGGATTGTCCCGAAATTTACAGCATTGGTGCAGTAAACAACGGTGTTGAAATGCATTGGACGGGAGATGCGCCAAAGTTCCGTGTTTATATTAAAGAAAAGGGTTCTTGGAAGAAGATAGCAGAAACTTATGACAACTATTATGTTCACAAGGGTGCAAAGTCCGGCAGTAACACTTATACGGTAAGAGGTGTTTCAAAAGACGGTAAAAAGTTTACTACGATGTTTAACCCAACCGGTGTAACATACAGATATAAGACATCCGATAAAACAAGGGACGCTTATATCAATTATATGATGAATCATCAGAGTGAATGGATGCCAAGCTTGGGAAGTAATCACAATTTGTCAGGTGTTATGTTTTTGGATTTCGACTTTGACGGAGTTCCGGAACTTGTTGCACAAAAGGCTGATTCCAATGAGTATAGTTTCCATTCCGTTGTTTACAAATTTGAAGACGGTAAGTTAAAAAGAGTGGGAAATGTTAACGACGGTTTTGCGATATACTATAATAAAACTGCCAAAAAGTATGAGGTTCACGACCTAAAGATATCTTTAAATGTAGATGACGGTTACTATTGGTCGGGTAATTCAATAATCACATACGATGGAGAGAATCTTTTTGCAAATATGTATTCGGCAAGAGGCGTAGGCGAAGAATCAAATAATAATATTTATTATAGATATTTTGACGGTAATGACAAAAATATTTCACGGGCAAAATATAACGAAATTAACCTTAAACAGTTTAATAATTGCGTAAATGCACATATGTTTACCAAATTTATTGTGACAGGTTATGGTGATAACAGCGTATGGAGTGAGAACACTACCGCTGAGAATAAGCAGTCTTTGCTTGACGCATATAATTCTTTCTCCTATGAGAAGTATTGATTATTTAAAAATTAATAAGTTTTAACTGCAAAAGGGTTCAGCTGTAAAAAGCTGAACCCTTTTTTTATTGAAAGTTGAAAACGAAAAATTGAAATTTTTAGATGAGTGAGGAGCATTATTTGTCTGCCTTGATGAAAATTTATGTTTATGATAATATGTTTTGACACAATAAAAGCCGTGCTATAAAATTTCGAACACAACTACAATACTACGCTCGGGCATAATATGTTTTTTACATTGCAAACTGTCTACACGAAAGGGGAACGGCGGCTCGCCGTAAAATAACCATAAACAAAAAACAGGCTGTCATATGACAACCTGTTTTCTTATGTAATATTTACTGCGTGGCAGATTTATTTCAATTAAAGTGCCTCAACAATGGCTCTTGTATCTCTTGCAATAACCATTTCTTCGTCGGTTGCAATGAGTTCAACTCTGATTGCCGAATCAGGAGTTGAGAGTGTGCCTGTAACACCGCATGTGGCCTGCTTATTAAATTCCTTATCCAACTTAACGCCAAGGCATTCAAGATAGTCGCAAACCTTTTCACGGAGCATAGGCTGGTTTTCACCGATACCTGCCGTGAATACGATGCCGTCACAACCGCCGAGCGCTACATAATAGCTGCCGATGTACTTTGCAATCTGGTAGTAAAGCATTTCGTGGGCAAGGTGAGCTCTCATATTGCCGTCTGCCTCGGCTGCACAAACATCACGGTCGTCAGACGAAACGCCCGAAATGCCCAAAAGACCCGATTCCTTGTTGAGAATCTTTGACATTTCCTCGGGAGTGAGATGCTCTTTTTCAGCGATAAATGTGATAACAGACGGATCAAGTGAGCCTGAACGGGTACCCATCATAAAACCGCCGAGAGGAGTAAGTCCCATTGTAGTGTCGATAACCTTACCGCCCTTTACGGCTGTGATTGAAGAACCGTTGCCGATGTGACAGGTAATAAGCTTGAGCTCTTCCTTTTTTCTGCCCATAAGGTCAGCCATTTTTTCGGAAACATAACGGTGAGATGTGCCGTGAAAGCCGTACTTTCTTACACCGAACTTTTCATAATATTTGTAAGGTATTGCATACATAAATGCTTTTTCGGGCATTGTCTGGTGAAAAGCAGTATCAAAAACCGCAACCTGCGGAACTTTCGGACCGAAAACTCTTGTGCAGGCCTCAATGCCCTGAAGGTGTGCAGGGTTGTGAAGAGGTGCAAGAGGAGCAAGCTCTCTGATTTTGTTGATTACCGAGTTATTTACAAGCACCGACTTGTCAAAGTACGCACCGCCCTGCACAACTCTGTGACCTACGGCGGAAACCTCGGACAAATCGCTGATTGCACCGTATTCGGGATCTATGAGTGCATTTTTAACAGCCTCAAAAGCCTGAGTGTGATTAAGCATCTGTGTTTTGCGGTTGATTTTTTTGCCGTCGGGTGTTTTAAAACCAATGAAAGCACCGTTCTGACCGATTCTTTCACAGTTACCCTTTGCGAGAACTGCCTCGTTGTCAGTATCAATAAGCTGGTACTTGAGCGAGGAACTGCCTGCGTTGATTACGAGAATTTTCATTACAATCGTCCCCTTTGGTAGTTGTTTTCAGTTTAAAATATAAGAAATATATTTGCCTGTCGTCATATTTTATACTATAATGTAAATCAGAAAAAGACTTTTCAAAATTGACAGGTCACACATATATATGATACTCCAAATTATGTATGTTTTCAAGTGTTTTTTACAATATGTATGCGAAATAAAGGCTTCGGAGGAATAGTTATGGCAACAGCTGTCATCTGCGAATTCAATCCGTTTCACAACGGTCATAAATATTTGCTCGAAAGTGCAAAAAATGTGCTTAAAGAGCCGGTCATAGCAATTATGAGCGGCAGCTTTACCCAGCGTGGTGAGGTTGCCGTGTGCGACAAATTTGTCCGTGCAAAATCTGCCCTTGAAAACGGTGCGGATTTGGTGCTTGAACTGCCAGTTGTGTTCTCACTTTCGGGGGCTGAGGGCTTTGCAAAGGCAGGTGTTGCGATTGCATCGGCTTTTGAATGCACAAATCACCTTGCCTTTGGCAGTGAAAGCGGTGATTGCGGACTGCTCAAAAAATCCGCAAAAGCTGTTTGTGATGAAAGGGTACAGGCTCTTGTGCGTGACGGAATGAAAAACGGCGGATACTACCCCCGTGAACTTGAAAACGCCGTCAAAATGGTTTTCGGTGATGAGATTTCGTCCGTACTCTGCGAACCGAACAATATTCTTGGCGTTGAGTATATAAAGGCATTGAACGGTACGGGTGTTGAGCCGTTCTCGGTTGCAAGAACAGGTGCTGCACACGACAGCCGAATTGCGGGCGAGGGCTTTGCGTCTGCGTCACACATAAGAGAAATGTTGCGTAACGGTGAAAATGCGAAGAAGTACGCTCCGTATATTCCCGATGAAATCACATTCCCCGAAAATCTTGACAGACCGTTATTGTACCGCCTGCGTACTATGACAAGAGAGGACATTGCAAAACTGCCCGATGTGGGTGAGGGGCTTGAAAACAGAATTGCCGATGCGGCAGTGCGTTGCAGTACCTCATCAGAAATTGCCGACCTTGTAAAGACAAAGCGCTACACTCATGCACGCATACGGAGAATACTCGCCTGTGCATTGCTCGGAATTGAAAAATCTCATACGCAAATCCCGATTGAGTATGTCCGTGTTTTAGGTTTTACAAACGAGGGTGCGGAATTGCTCAAAGACTGCCGACTGAATATTGTCACCTCTGCAAGCAACGGTATCAGAACAGGCGGCAACACAAAGGCGTTGCTTGAAAAGGACATTTTAGCCTACGATATTTCGGCACTTGCGTATGAAATTCCAAAAAGGAGCGGTCTTGATTTTACAACGCCTATTGTGAAAATATGACATTGGTCGATTGATTCGTCAATGATATGCCGAAAACGGCAGTTTCTGAGGATTTTTCTTGCATTTTTTACCGCAAAAAACAGCGGATTTTACGGGATTTTTATCTTTTTTGTGAGAAGTGCAACAATAAGTGTGTAATCTTTTTGTAATTATTATTGAACCCGATAAAAGTAGAAAAATGGTCAAAAAAACATTGACAAATATTTAACAAAGATGATAAAATAGAATCAAACAAGAATTAGCTAAATTCTGAAACAACAATTGAAAGGATCCAGAAAAATGAAAAGAATTCTTTGCTTTCTGATGGCGTGCACAATGTGCGCATCAGCAGCGGTCGGACTCTCAGGATGCGGTTGTGACGACAACACATCATCAAAAAGCAGTAAGCCCGGCTACAAGGTTGAGCCGACAGAGCCTGACCTTACAAACGGAGATTTCGGATTTTTCATTATCAATCAGGAAGAACTTATGATTACAAAGTACACAGGTTCTGACACGGTTATTGAAATTCCCGAAAGCTACAAGAACTACAAAGTTACCGTAATCGGTGCAAGCGTGTTCAATGACTCCAAAATTACGGAAGTAACAATTCCGTCAAGTATCAAGCAGATTGAAGATTATGCCTTTTCAAGCTGTCACAGCCTCACAAAGGTAAATCTTTCCGAAGGTCTTGAAATCCTTAACAACAGCGTGTTCTTTAACTGCTCTGAGTTAAGAGAAATCAAGCTTCCGAGTACACTCAAAGAAATCGGACCGAGAGCTTTTTCGGGTGCGGCACTTAACAATGTTGTCCTTCCCGACAGCGGTAAACTTACAAAGATTGATGAATATGCTTTTTATCAGTCGCGTGAGCTTACAGACATTACAATTCCGGCTTGTATTACAAGTATTCCCGACAATGTATTCGCAGAATGCAGTAAGGAAGTTACAATCCACGGAGCAAGCGGTTCATATGCCCAGAACTATGCTAAGAAAAACAACCTTAAATTCAAGGCTGACTTAGGCAGTTCTTCAACAAAGGCAACAAAGGCATCAAAGGCAAGCGGTAAGGCTGCCGAGAAAGCCGAGTAATTGAGGCAAATTAATTTGATATCATTTTCAGCTTTGCTGAATCTAATATAATTATGCAAGATAAGAGGTAGATTAAATGAGTACAAAAGAGTATCCTATCGTAGATAACGCAGAAAGCTTTGAAGCTGCCCTTGCAAGAGTAAGAGAAGCTCAGAAAATTTTTGCTACCTACACACAGGAGCAGGTTGACAAGATTTTTCTTGCTGCCGCTACTGCTGCTAACCAGATGAGAATTCCGCTCGCTAAGATGGCTGTTGAAGAAACAGGCATGGGCGTTGCAGAAGATAAGGTTATCAAGAACCACTTCGCATCTGAGTATATTTACAATGCTTACAGAAATGTTAAGACTTGCGGCGTTCTTGAGGAAGACAAGGCTTACGGCATTAAGAAGATTGCTGAGCCAATCGGTGTAATCGCTGCCGTTATTCCTACAACAAACCCAACTTCAACCGCTATCTTCAAGACACTCGTTTGTCTTAAGACAAGAAACGGTATCATCATCAGCCCGCATCCCCGTGCTAAGAAGAGCACAATTGAGGCTGCCAAGGTTGTTCTTGAAGCTGCTGTTAAGGCAGGCGCTCCGGAGGGTATCATCAGCTGGATTGATATTCCTTCACTCGAACTCACAAACACACTTATGCAGGAAGCTGACTGCATCCTCGCAACAGGCGGCCCCGGCATGGTTAAGGCTGCTTATTCATCAGGTAAGCCTGCACTCGGTGTTGGCGCCGGTAACACACCTGCTATCATTGATGAAACAGCTGACATTTTACTCGCAGTTAACTCAATTATCCACTCAAAGACATTTGATAACGGTATGATCTGTGCTTCAGAGCAGTCTGTTATCGTTGAAAAGAAGATTTACAGCAAAGTTAAGAAGGAATTCAAGGCTCGTGGCTGCTACTTCCTTAACGAGGAAGAGACAGAGAAGGTTAGAAAGACTATCATCATCAACGGCGCTCTTAACGCTAAGATTGTTGGTCAGAAGCCTGTTACAATCGCAGCTCTTGCAGGTGTAACAATTCCTGAGGAAACAAAGGTTCTTATCGGTGAGGTAGAATCAGTTGACATCAGCGAAGAGTTTGCTCACGAGAAGCTTTCTCCTGTACTCGCTATGTACAAGGCTGAAGATTTTGAAGATGCTATTGCAAAGGCTGAGCATCTTATTGCTGACGGCGGTTACGGTCACACATCTTCACTTTATGTTGACGCTGTAAACGAAAGAGCAAAGATTGACGAGTTCGCATCAAGAATGAAAACTTGCCGTATCCTTGTTAACACACCTTCTTCACAGGGTGGTATCGGTGACCTTTACAACTTCAAGCTTACTCCTTCACTCACACTCGGCTGTGGTTCATGGGGCGGCAACTCTGTTTCTGAGAATGTTGGTTGCAAGCACCTTATCAATATTAAGACAGTTGCCGAGAGGAGAGAAAATATGCTTTGGTTCAGAGCACCTGAAAAGGTTTATATCAAGAAGGGCTGTATGCCTGTAGCTCTTCAGGAACTCAAGGATGTAATGGGTAAGAAGAGAGCATTCATCGTTACTGACTCATTCCTTTACAAGAATGGCTACACAAAGCCAATCACAGACAAGCTCGATGAAATGGGCATCACATATACAACATTCGCAGATGTTGAGCCTGACCCATCACTTATTTCAGCTCAGAAGGGTGCAGAGGCTATGCGTAAGTTTGAGCCTGACTGCATTATCGCACTCGGCGGCGGTTCAGCAATGGATGCCGGCAAGATTATGTGGGTTCTCTATGAGCATCCGGAAGTTGACTTCCAGGATATGGCTATGCGTTTCTGCGATATCCGTAAGAGAGTTTACACATTCCCGAAGATGGGTGAGAAGGCATACTTCATTGCTATCCCAACATCATCAGGTACAGGTTCTGAGGTTACTCCTTTCGCAGTTATCACAGACCAGAATACAGGCGTTAAGTATCCGCTTGCTGACTATCAGCTTATGCCTAAAATGGCAATCGTTGATGCTAACAACATGATGAGCGGTCCTAAGGGACTTACAGCTGCATCAGGTATCGACGCTGTTTCTCACGCACTTGAGGCCTACGCTTCAATGATGGCTACAGATTTCACAGACGGTCTTGCACTCCGTTCACTCAAGCTTATCTTCGAGTATCTCCCTGCTTGCTATGACAACGGTATGAACGAGCCTGTTGCTCGTGAGAAGGTTGCTCACGCTGCTACAATGGCAGGTATGGCATTTGCTAACGCATTCCTCGGTGTTTGTCACTCAATGGCTCATAAGCTCGGTGCTTTCCATCATGTACCGCACGGTATTGCTAACGCACTTATGCTTGAGCAGGTAATCAGATTCAACTCAGCAGAAGTTCCTGCTAAGATGGGTACATTCCCACAGTATGATCACCCGCACACACTCGCTCGTTATGCTGAAGTAGCTCGTTACCTCGGCCTCGGCGGCAAGAACGATACAGAGAGCGTTGAAAACCTTATCAAGGCTGTTAACGACCTCAAGGCAAGAGTTGGCATCAAGAGCTCTATCAAGGATTATGTTCCGGACGAAGAGGACTTCCTCAACCGTCTTGACGCTATGACAGAGCAGGCATTTGATGACCAGTGCACAGGTGCAAACCCAAGATATCCGCTCTTCAAGGAAATCAAGCAGATGTACCTCAATGCTTACTATGGCAACAACAGCGAGACTGTTTAATCTATCTCGTAATGCATAATTATAAAACACCCTGCCCCCGTGGCAGGGTGTTTTGTTGTATATGGATAATACCGCAATTTTCCATTTCCCATTTTCAACTTTCAATTTAAATAAACTTCCGATCGGGCGTAATGTGCTTTTAATATTACAAACCATTATGCACAATGCACAAAAGAACGTTAAAAGTTTCACAAATATTTAGTTAAAAGTTTAACAAATTTTTATGCACTTCGCATAAAATATCTTGCTCTTTTTGTTTGAAAGGTAAAAAATATTTTATTTGCATTTGCTAAATGCACAAAGAAAATTAAAATTATTTTGTTATTTTTACACTATACTAACCCCTGAAATTGTTGTATAATATAACCGAAGCAATGAAAGATTGCTTGATGAATTTTTAATATTTTAAAGCGAAAGGGGCTTTATTATGAAATTAGATACAGTTCTTGCAAAAAGAGAGAACAAGGTAGTTTATAAAGACGGTGCGCTTGCAGCCAAAGTTTTTGACGAGTGTTATCCGAAATCAGATATTCTTAACGAGGCTCTTAATCAGGCAAGAGTTGAGGAAACAGGACTCAATATTCCGAAAATTGAAGAGGTTACAAAGATTGACGGAAAATGGGCAATCATCTCCACCTTCATCGAGGGCAAAACTCTTGCGGAGCTTATGGCAGAGCATCCCGAAAAAGAGGACGAATACCTAAATCTCTTTGTTGACATTCAGGTTAAAATCCTCAGCCAAAAAGCACCGTTGCTTAACAAACTCAAGGATAAGATGAAACGCAAAATCAGCGAAACCGACCTTGACGCAACAACAAGATATGAGCTTGAAACTCGTCTTAACGGTATGCCGAACCACACAAAGGTTTGTCACGGCGATTTCAACCCGAGTAATGTTATCATTGACGAGTCGGGTACACCGTATGTTATTGACTGGTCACACGCAACACAGGGTAACGGTTCAGCCGATGCCGCAAGAACTTACCTCTTGTTCCGTTTGAATCATCAGGAAGAGCTTGCAGAAAAGTATATGAAGCTTTACTGCACAAAGACCGACACAGCTCGTCAATATGTTGACCGCTGGCTTCCGATTGTAGCCGCATCACAGTCTGTTAAGGGCAAACCCGAAGAGAGAGAGTTCCTTCTCAAATGGGCAAGTGTTTGCGAATACCAGTAATGCCGTAATTTTTAATTCATATTTTACTCAGCAAAATTTCATTTTGAAATTTTCTCTCCTCTGTTTTTTTCATAATTGTATTACGGAAACCGAATAAAAGCAGCTCCCGCTCCAAATGCTTGGTGCGGGAGCTGCTTTTTTGATGCGAAATATATGTTGACGGTACTCTGTAAATATTACAAAAGGTTACAAATTTTGTAATAATTCGCTTTAATTTGGTGCCTGAAATGAAGATTTTGTGAGTAAAACTGCATCAAATTTTCTGAATTAGCAAAAAATAAGGGCTTTGGGGTTGATTTTTTAAAAGGGTGATGTTATAATGGTTACAATGTTGTTATCAAGGTGTAACCTGATTTGTAATTTACTGTCAGATTTGGTAACAATTTTTCGGTCAAATCTTCCGTACAGATTAAAACGGACTGTACTTTGAGACGGTCATTATTTTTCTGTAAGAGCTTTGACTCTCTGATAAAAATGGAGGTAATTAACGATGCAGAGAATAAAAAAGATTACTGCAATCATTCTGAGTGTTCTCACACTTTCAAGTGTATGCGTATTCGGTTCTTCATTTTCTGCCGGTGCAAAAGGCACGGGTGCAGGTCTTGCAGAATGGGCACTCAATGCCTACAACAGCGGATGGTCATATGTTTACGGCGGTTCAACCCCCGGAGCGGTTGACTGTTCAGGTCTTATCTATTCATATGCCGGCGGCGAAAGATGCGGTAATCCACAGCTTGAAACAGCTACCGAAACAGGTTCGGTAAGTGCAGGCATTCCTAATGTTCACGGTCTTGGACTTTGGCGTCCCGGTCATGTCGGTGTTTATGTCGGCAACGGTATGGAGGTTGACGCAAGAGGTGATGAATACGGTGTTTGCTATGAGGCAATCGGCGGTTATAACAATTGGACATACTGGTTCAAGCTTGCCGCAGTTTCATATGTAACAAACGGTTGGGAAAGCTTTAACGGCAACTACTACTACTACGAAAACGGCGAGTACATTGTAAATACTTCAAGAACAATTGACGGTACTACATATTACTTTGATTCACAGGGCAGATCGAGCAAGACTCCTTCAAACACTTCTTCAAGCAGTTCATCGGGTTCAAGCTCATCAGGCTCATCAGGTTCTTCAAGTTCATCAGGCAGCTCATCATCTTCAAGCAACACACCGAGCGTTTACAAGAACGGTTCATCGGGTGCTGAGGTAAAGAAGATTCAGCAAAGACTTGCTGACCTCGGCTATTATGACGGTGCAGTTGACGGTTACTTCGGTGACGCAACAGAAGAGGCTTATAAGGCATTCCAGAAAGCCGCAGGTCTTACAGTTGACGGTATTGCAGGCGATTCGAGAAATACACTTTATTCGGAGAATGCTCCCGAAGCTCCAAAAGCCGATACAACAACAAAGACTGAGGACAAGCCCGAAGAAGAAACAACTGCTCCCACAGAGGCGACAACAGAGCCTGTAACAGAGGCAGTTCAGTATCAGAACGGTGACGAAAACGATAAAGTAACTGCAATTCAGCAGCAGCTTATAAAGCTCGGCTACTTTGCAATGGATGCAACAGGCTACTACGGTGAATATACAGCGCAGGCCGTTGCAAATTTCCAGAATCAGAATTCACTCGATTCAACAGGTATTGTTGATGAGAAAACATACAACGCACTGTTCAGCGACAACGCAGTTGCAAACCCCAAAACAGAGGTTGTAAGCGGCGAGGTTTCTCCGGCGGTTTCAGCCGCTCCGATTGAGATGCCTTCTTCAACAGGTGCGTCGCAGTTCATTCTTTCAAATGAAAAGAATCAGAACTACTCGGACACAGCGTCAAGCGTTGCAGTTCAGTCCGTAAAATCTGCTGACAAGGCTCTTGCAAAGTCAAATGCCGCAGGCACACCGACTCTTGTTGCCGCAGTTCAGAGATCCGCAAATGTAGGTCTTTGGTTTGTGCTTGTTGCAGTTATCCTCGGCGCAATCGCTTTTGTATTCTTCCTTCGTGACAGAAAGCTTTCAAGATATTCAAGATATGTTGCAAGAAAGAAAAAAAGAGCCACCAAAGCCGAACTTGACGCAAGATGGTAATTGATATATAATCCGATTATTAAACAGTCGATTGCAAAGCAGTCGGCTGTTTTTGCTTAATTAAAAATGGAAAATTGAAAATGGAAAATTGTGGTCGGGCAGACAGTTTGCAAAATGAAAAGCATTGTTTCCCGACTGTTTTTGTATATGGAAGTTGTTGTTTATTTGTTGGGATAGCCTTGCGACCGCAGGTAAAGGCAGAAATTGTATGCCAAAACAAATTTTATAAATGCCGCAAACCCGTAGGGGCGTTCATTGGACGCCCGCATTGATGAAACTATTTGTTTTATTAAAATGTTTTGATGTGATGAAAATTATGGATTGTTTGTAGCGGCGAACACGGTTCGCCGCTACGAATTGTTTCGTGTTTGCACACAAAACAAATGGCGGTCACTGACCGCCGCTACGGGTTGACAATTACTTTATGACATTTATTATGTTTTGCATTTATCATACATTCGTGTTAAAATACAAGATGAAAAAGTGTGTGGAAAGAAAGCGGTGACTGTTAATGAAAAAATCCGAAAAACCAATCGGCAAAATAAAAGTCAAAAAGTCGATTTTCAAAAGGCTTTTCTTTCACATACTTGTGCTGTTTATTTTGGCGGTGATTGTTTCGGGTACGCTCAATTGCATTGAAAACATTCAGCGCACAAGGCGGTTTACACGACAGCTGACCGAAAGTGCGTCAAAGGTTGCAACAGAAACTTTTGAACGCTGCGATATAAACGCATTGCTTGATAATCCCGATTCCGAAGAATATCGGAAAGCCGTTAAGACCTTGAGGTGGATTTGTCAGACGAATCACCTTGAATATATGTACATTTACATTCCGAATTTTGACGAAAACAAGGTTACATATGTTATGACTGTTGCCGATGATGACAGCGAAAACGAGAATGTTTTAAATGTGAGAAGTGCAGGTGCAGAGGTTGACCACAGCTTGTGGGACGCTGAAAAAGAGGCGTGGGAAAATCCTAACCTTGTCACGGCTTACGAATATCAGAACGACAGCTTCGGCAGTTTTTACACGGCATTTTCAGCGATTCAAGGCAATGACGGCAAGCCTGTTGCATTAATCGGTGCGGACTATTCGCTGACGCAGATTTATACGGAAATCATTTTTTATACTGCAATGCGAGTTCTTGCGTTGTTTGTTGTGCTGGCAATTGTATTCTTGCTTGTAATGCGGTTTGTCAGAAAAAAGATGTATAATCCGATACTTTTGATTTTTGAAAAAATTCGAGGATACTTTTCCGACAAGGCTGACTGCACAAATACAAAGAAAGCGTTTGTTCCGATAAAACTCGGCTCTGACGATGAAATTCAGCTTTTGGCTGATTATTTCAACGATATGGCTCACGATGTAGAAACTTATGTTGAAAAAAATTCCGCCCTTGCGAGTGAAAAGGCTAAGAATGAAACCGAGCTTGAGGTTGCAAGGCGGATTCAGTACGGAATAATTGCGAGAGAAAAGAATGTTGTCTTTGCCGATTGTTTTGATGTTTCGGCAAGAATGGAGTCTGCAAGACAGGTAGGCGGCGATTTTTACGATTGCTTTGCATTGCCTGACGGCAGAATATGTGCCGTAGTCGGTGATGTGTCGGGCAAGGGTGTTGCGGCGGCAATGTTTATGGCTTTTGCAAAAACTCTTATCCACGAAAAAATGACCGAAAATGCAGAACCCGACAGGGCATTTGAAGAAATCAACAGGGAACTCTGTTCGTCAAATCCCGAGGGAATGTTTGTAACTGCATTCGCCGTGATTTTTGACAAAAACAGCGACAGCTTTTTGTACATAAATGCAGGTCATAACAAGCCTGTTGCGGTGAGCAACGGCAAGGCTGAATTTTTAGAATGTAAGCCGTGTATAATGCTCGGTGTGTTTGATGATGCAAGATATGTTGTGAACAGCGCTGAATTTGGAAACGGCGATATAATCTGCCTTTACACCGACGGTGTGAACGAGGCAACAAATGCGGATAATGAATTTTTCGGCAACGAAAGACTTGTGTCTGCCTGTCAAAATGCCGAACAGACTGCAAAAGGTGTGTGTGACGGAGTTTATGACGCTTTGACGGACTTTACCGAAAATGCGGAGCAATTTGACGATATAACAATTGTTGCAATAAAAAACAGCAAAAACAGAGATTGAAGGGTTATGAATGTTTAAATCGGAAAACAATCAGATTACAATAGAACAGGTGAGAAAGCTTGACGAGGAATATACTCTTGTCGATATCCGAGATGAAATTTCGTTTGAATACGGTCACATTGACGGTGCAAAGAATATTCCGCTTGCAAAAATCAAAGGGGATAATTCACTTTTGCCAAAAGACAAGCTTGTTGTTCTCTGTTGCAAAAGCGGTCAGATAAGTGACGAGCTTGCAGAAAATCTGCGTGATGACGGATTCAACGCCGTGAATCTTGAGGGCGGTTATTACAGTTGGTTGAGAAGTCAATTCGAGAATGAGGACTATGCAACCGATGTTGAAAAGAGCATTCGCAAAAAATTCAGCAAGACGATTTGGAGCAGATTTACTGCGGCGATAATCGAGTACAAGCTTGTTGAGCCGAACGATAAAATTGCTGTCTGCATTTCGGGGGGCAAGGATTCAATGCTGATGGCAAAGCTTTTTCAGGAGTTGAAAAGGCACAATAAATTTCCGTTTGAGCTTGTTTTTCTTGTAATGGACCCGGGCTACAGCGTTGAAAATCGTGATGTAATCGAGAGCAACGCCCGTAGGCTGAACATTCCGATAACTGTTTTTGAAACAGATATTTTTAACTCTGTTTACAATGTTGACAAATATCCCTGCTACCTTTGCGCAAGAATGAGGAGAGGTTATCTCTACAAAAAGGCAAAGCAGCTCGGCTGTAACAAAATCGCACTCGGTCATCACTATGACGATGTTATAGAAACTATTCTTATGGGTATGCTCTACGGCGGTCAGGTTCAGACGATGATGCCGAAGCTCCACAGCACAAACTATGAGGGAATGGAACTTATCCGCCCTCTCTACCTCGTTCGTGAGGCTGAAATCAAGCATTGGCGAGATTACAACAAGCTGAATTTCATTCAATGTGCGTGCCGTTTTACGGACACCTGCACAACCTGTTCCCCGAACAGCAACACAGGCTCAAAACGACAGGAAATCAAACAGCTTATCGCAAATCTGAAGAAAATCAATCCCCAGATTGAAAGCAACATTTTCCACAGCGTTGAAAATGTCAACCTCGATACGATCATTTCATATAAACAGGGCGATAATAAAGTTTCGTTTCTGGACAGATATGATGATATGTAGAAATAAGAGTACAAAGCTATGTTTATAAATATTAAATCAGATTACAGCACAGCTGAAATTGAAAGAATACTCAGTTCAAAAAGAAATGTAAAATATATGCGAAAGTATGTGGACTATGACCTTGGCATAAACTGGGTGTCGCATCGAAAAAATTTGCTTTGTCTGTTTTACAATTTCGGTACAAAGGACACACACGGTTGTCAATCAACGGTGCGTCCATATTTTTACGGAAGAGTATTCAAAACGAAAAAAGGAAATAGAATTATAGGTATCGCCCTACCGGAAATTACCTTTTTGCTTTTGTCGCTTGTAATCTTTATTTTTTGTGCCGCAGATATGGTTGAATCATTTTGGCTTGGTTTAGGCGGTTGTATATTTGCGTTGTTTGTATTTGTACTATTCAACCTTGATATGCCATCAGGCATAAGCCGAATAAAAGATTATCTGGAAAAACAATTCAAATCAGAATACGACTGATTTAATAAAAATCGGGTGACAGATTTGCAAAATTGCAAGTCCTTGTCACCCGATATTTTTATATGAAAGTTGTTGTTAATTTGTAGGGGCGTTCATTGGACGCCCGCCTTGATGAAACTTTATGTTTAATAGATCGGAAGAGC
>OKZD01000080.1_pt1 | contig 37743 bp, 28 predicted proteins | sample 1609011 | NCBI WGS metagenome assembly OKZD01 (sample SAMN02675044, study PRJEB24791) | human gut metagenome, SKBSTL002 | isolation source: stool | host: Homo sapiens | place: USA
TCCGATCTCCATTGCCCGCCGCATCACCGAGGCGGCGCTGGCAGCAGGCATTCCCCGGGAGGATATCTACATTGACTGCCTTACCCTGACCGCCAGCGCCCAGCAGGAGGATGTGCTGGCCACGGTGCAGGCGCTGGAAGCCTGCAAAAAGGAGCTGGGAGTGCGCACCGTGCTGGGCGTATCCAATATCAGCTTCGGTCTGCCCTGCCGCGCCTACCTGAACACCACCTTTTTGACCATGGCCATGTACGCCGGGCTGGACCTTGCCATCATGAACCCCTCCAGCGAAGAGATGATGGCGGCGGTGTACGCCTACAACGTGCTGACCAACCGGGACAAGCAGAGCACAAAGTACATCGAGCGCTTTGCCGACCGTGTGCCCGCCAGCACCGCACTGGCACAGGCTGCAAAAGCCGCGCCTGCCGCCAGTGCCACCGAAGCAGAACTTACCGGCCCCTACGCCGCCCTGATGAAAGCGGTGGAAAAGGGCTTGAAGGGTGACGCCGCCGCCCATACCCGCGCCCTGCTGGCAGAAAAGCAGCCGCTGGAGGTGGTGGACGAAGCCTTGATCCCCGCTTTGGACATCGTGGGTGCCAAGTATGAAAAAGGCACTCTGTTCCTGCCGCAGCTGCTGCAGGCTGCCAGCGCCGCCCAGAGCGCTTTTGAGGAGATCAAGACCGCCATTGCCCAAAAGGGCGAGGGCAGCGCCAGCAAGGGACGCATCGTCCTTGCCACCGTCAAGGGCGATGTGCACGACATTGGCAAGAACATCGTCCGGGTCATTCTGGAAAACTACGGTTTTGAGGTACTGGATCTTGGCCGGGACGTACCGGTGGAGACGGTGGTGGACACCGTGCGGGAAAAGGACGTGCATCTGGTAGGCCTTTCGGCGCTGATGACCACCACCCTGAAAAGCATGGAGGAGACCATCGCCGCCCTGCACGCCGCTAAGCTCGACTGCAAGATCATGGTGGGCGGTGCCGTGCTGACCCCGGAATACGCTGAGAAGATCGGCGCGGACTGGTACGCCAAGGACGCCAAGCGCAGCGCCGACATCGCCAAGGAGTTCTTTGGGGTGTAACGCAAAAAAATTACAGATTCAGACTGCTGAGAAGCGCGGACTTTTCAGCAGTCTTTTTTATAGGCAGGGCGTTTATCGCAATTTTCAAAAACAGTGCCTGTCAAAACGGCATATTTGCGATATGCAGTTTGCGGATGTTGCTCGGACATTATAAACGCAAACTGCAATATTTGCAAACTGTTCAAATTTACCACAAAGAATTGCCACGATTGTCTGGCATAATAAGGGTGCACTCAGGGAGAACGGAACGGACATCCCCCATAACCTCCGAAAGGTTCTCCCCGCAAAAGCCCATGCAGGCACATTTCCCTGCAGGTGCGGCCGCAGCAGCGGCGCACAGCAGGCCCATAAAAAACTGTCTCCCGTTTCTATGCGAGGCAATAGCCAGAACGGCGGACAGACTACCAAATCCCTCCTGATCAAGCCGCAATGTTCAGGGGTTCCTATACAGCAGGCAGTGTCGCTTTCCTCCTCCTTTCCACGACACTGCCTGCTTTTTGTTTGCGCTGTTTCAAATCGGCTACCGGGCTAACCTTACCACAAGCCACATGATACTGTTCCGGGGCGTGCAGTACGATATTGTCCATATCGACCCGTTCGAGAGCTACAAGGCAGACTTGAAGCTGTATTGCAAGCGAAAAAACAAATGAAATGGCGGCAAACTCCAAAAGCCTGCCGCCGTTTTTGTTATTTTATAAACTCATATTCAAAAAGCACTGGGACGATTTCAGAATTGTAATAGTCTTTGACAAGCGTTTTCAAGCCCGCAAGAGCAGTATGCAATTCCACGTTATCCCAAATTGTATTGCCCGTCGTTTCGTCAATGTGCGATGTATCCAGTTCAGCGTAAATCTGATATACACCATATGTCAAAGAAGGGCTATAGTTTTCTGCTTTCTTTGCCCATTGCAGAACCGTTTCCCATTGATTCAAAATAGCCTTTTCCCTACCACCGGGGATAAGCCCCTTTATATCGCGCAGGGCGATTGTTTTTCCGTTCGTACCGTCAAGGCAAAGTTCATCGCGATAAAACCGCCCATCGCTCCCCGTGAATGTGCGCATATGGTTCTGCATTTCTGTACAGGTGAAAAGCAGGCATTTCAAGAGGAATTGCGCAAGTTTACCACTTGCAACGTCCGCATTGTATCTGTCCGCGCCGTCCGCCGACTTCATAATGCGGGCACGTTCCGTCCATGCTCTGTTATATGTAATATAGCGTGAAGCGCAAAACATAGGAAGTTTTTCAAGATAGTTATCTTTACGCAGGAAAAAGCCGTTTCCATCATAGCGAGCCGCTATCAAAAGGCTAGAATCCAAGTCTGGGTTATCAAATCCCGAACTGTGTGCGACCATATATCCCATTATATCGGGTGCGGTTGCGGGCTTGTTTCGTTGTTTGCCGCCTACCTTTTCAAGACCATTTAACCCTGCAAGAATACCCGTCCGCTGCTCATCTGGTATAGGGCGTTTGTCATAATATATTTTGCTGTATGTTGTAAAGACCTGTTTTACAGGGAGCAGTCCACACGAAACCAACGTGCCTGTGTTATCGTCTATATCATAAGCCGCTATTTCAATTTCCTTTCTGCTGTCAGCTATATTTTGCCAATATGCGCACATAATGCAAGCGTCAATATTAGTGTGAAAATGGCGGCGATTGTATGCAAATCCTTTGACAAATTTCCTGTCAATTAAATGTTGCGCTTTCCAATACTTGACAGGAGAATACACTATATAGCTATCTGTTGGTTGCCGCAAATAATATTTAAAACCAGACCAAATGAAAACGTTTCCTAAATCGTTGGACGCTGTTCCTTTGACTTCTTTTTTCATTTCAGTTACTACATAGCTTTGTTTCCAAGTAGATGATTTTTTGCTTTGTCCCTGTCGTTGGTGTTCGGCAGAAGTTGTTTCTGCATACGGTGGATTTTCAAACAATATAATCGTGCATTGTGGGTTGGCAATGTATTGCTTTATGACCGGATTTTCTATATATTCTTTGCTTAAAGCGTCTGCGCCCGAAACTAGCCCGGCGTTAAATGTGTCTGTCATTTCAATAGGCGGGATAATGTGCCGAACCTTTGCCCCTAACAATTCTTGAAGTACCTTGTACTCATAATATTCTACTGTTGAAACAACACAATGTGAAAGTTCCTCGTCTGTCAAACCTGCTTCAAGGTTTCCTGTTCCGGCGCACCTGTCAAGAATGATATAGTCATTTCCGGTGGGAACACGGGCGATTGCAGCCCGCACCAATTCAAGGGACTTTTCGGCATACAGCTTGTGCGTGTAAAATGCCCCCAAGTTCTTTTTCTGAAGCGTGTCATTTAGCTTATCCATCAAATAATTAAATTTGACATTTGTTTGCCCGGTATAAGGGTAAATGTACCGTTCAAAATGAACGGGTTTTCTAATTTCTTCTGCTATTTTTCAGTGTCTTATTGCAGATTTAAGCGACAAATAAGCGACAAGCCACAAGGTACGGTGTCAAGATATTCGAAGAAAGTACAAAATATAGTATTAAAATCAAAGAAACAGCCCTGTATTTGGTATCGAAATCAAATACAGGGCTGTTGAGATATACTCTTTTTCAGAAGTTCGATGTACACGGAACCCGTCTTGCTCCCGAATTGATTGACCAGTTCGTTGAAGTGATCACCCCATTGCCGATTACTCCTACCGCTGGAAGCTGAACACCGGCTGTAAGAAGTCCAAAGAGAAGAAATCTCCTCCCAGCAGACAGAACCCATCTACATTCTCCCCTGTCCTGTGCAGCAACAGCCTTCTGGATTGCAGGGTGAGCAGCTGTGCCGGGTTATCCGGGCAGCAAATTTCTGTCCGTTCCGCGCTCTTTGGTGCTTCCAATTCCCAACAGGGCTTGCTTTCGCCCCAGCATTCCCGGCCGTCGCGCAGCAGCGTCAGGTTCAGCATCAGGGTCTCGTACAGATTATCACCCTGTGCCTGAATAAAACCGATCTTGCCCAGCCACCCGGCTCCTACGGACGGAAGCCCCTTTCCTTTTGGCTTTGCAGAGGTGTCATCATAGCCGTTCACACACAGCAGCCACCGCGCCGCCTGCGGATAGCTCAGCTGCTCCTTGCTCTGCCCCGCATACAGCGGAAAGAGCCGGAGTTTATTGCTGCTTTCCGACATTTCACCGTTGAGTTTGGCCGCACCGTATTCCGTGCCGATCTTTGCCTGCGGCACCTGCCAGAATGGATGTGTCGGGTGGAACAGCCAGAAGCGGTCCTTCCACTGCTCCAGATAATCCCGGACAGGCGCCGCCGGAAAATGCCCAAGCTGCCACAGCGCGCTCCAGCGCTCAAGTGCATCATCGCTCTGCATCAGTGGGCGGGGCTCTCCCTTTGCATCCACCCGGGAGAACACGGTGAACAGCACCGCCAGCAGCAGCCGCAGCACGGCGGCGTTCTGGGTGGGCATCTCGCCCGCAAGGTCCACATAATCCTGCGCCGACACCAGCGCCTCGGTCAGGGACACCTCCCGCACCGTGTTGTCCCGCAGCCGCACCCGTATCCACGGTTCGGTCAGCAGGTTGAATTCAATTTCCTTCATCCGTCTCCTCCTTTTGGTAATACAGGCCGTTTTCACGGTCATAACAAAGTTCCATGCCCGCAAGCCGGGCAGTCAGGTTTTCATCCAGCAGCAGGATCAGTTCTCCGTGCAGCAGCGGCGACAGCTGCCACGCCGCAAGGCGGCTGCGGTTGTCCGCTTCCAACTCCCGGATGACCCCGTCCACCTTCCACGCCTTGCCGAACACCGCCGGGAGCCGCAGCTTCTGCCGGGCGATCTTCAGTGCCGTTTCCGGCGGGGGCGGGCTGTCGACAGCTACGGCACTGCCGCCCTCCTGCCACGGCAGAAAGTGGATGCTGCCGTCTGCCCGACGCTGCATTACCAGCACCTCCACCGAGGGGTCGCCGTCCCGCACTGCCGCCCGGGCTGCCGGGTCGGAGCGGGCGCCCTCGTTCTGCATCCAGTCGTCCAGCGTGTTCAGCTGCGCCAGCCGGTGCGTTTCCGGCTGCGGCACAAGGTATGCTTCGGCGCGTGCTTTCATTTTCTCCTGTGTCCGCTCATATATGGAGCGCATTTCCTCGCCCTGCGCCCCGCCGGGAGCTTCCCGCTCCCAGCCGTAGACCCGCTGCACCAGCGGAGAGATCTCCTCCGGCAGCCGGATGCTCCGGGGCAGAAACTTCCGGGTGCGCCAGAGCAGCCACTGTCCATATACCGCCTCGCTGCCCGCATCAAAGGCATCTTCCCCGGTGTCCAGCACCGCGCAGCAGGCCTGCTGCAACGGAGCGGGGCGGCTGCGGTGGTGGCGGTGCAGCCGTCCAATGCGCTGCAGCAGCAGATCCATGGGGCAAAGCTCTGTGACAAGAACGTCCAGATCAATGTCCAGCGACTGCTCCATCACCTGCGTACCCACCACGATCAGGTCGTTCCGGCACTCCGGTGCAGAGCCCTTGCCGATGCGTGCCATCAGCTGGTTTTCCCGCGCCGCGCGGTCCGGCATCAGGAACTGCGCATGGAACAGCTGCACCTCTTTGTCCGGCAGGCTTTCCCGCAGCAGCTGCGCGATCTTCTGCGCTTTTTTGACCGTGTTTACGATCACCCCTGCACAGCCGCCCTCTGCCAGCTTCCGGCGCAGCAGCGCGGGCAGCTCCGGCTCTGTGAGCGTGGTCAGCTGCACCGTTTGACCGGGTGCATCCGATGGGATGGCCGTCTGCTTTACCTCTGCGCCATTCGTCCATATCAGCAGCGGATAGCCGCAGCTGGTTTCCCACGGAGCGTCCGGGGCGGCCTTTTTCTGCTGGTAGGCCTCGACCAGCTCTGTGCGCCGCCGGGCGGGCAGGGTGGCCGACAGCAGAATGACCGGCACCTTGTACCAGCCCAGCCATTCCAGTGTCCGGTCCAGATAGCAGTTCATGTAGGTATCGTAGGCGTGGCACTCGTCAATAATGACCACCTTGCCCGCAAGCCCCAGATGCCGCAGCATAACGTGCTTCTGGGCAAGTGCCGCCAGCAGCAGCTGATCCACTGTGCCAATCACGAAGTTTGCCAGCAGTACCTGTTTGTTTCCTCGAAACCACTGGTGTACCTGTACCCGATGCTCTTCCTGCGCATCTTCCTCCAGCTGCACCCCGCGCCCCTGTAACCGCAAATAGTTCTCGTTCAGTTCCGCCATGCCGTGCGCCAACTTTATAGCCTGCGGCAGCGTCTCCTCAGTCTGCGTGTCTGCCCAGCCAAGCAGCCGGGGAAAGATGCCGTTTGCCGTGGCCTGTGTGGGCAGCCCGAAAAAGACACCGCCCAGCCCGAACCGGCTGGCCATGATCTCCGCAGCGGCCAGCGCCGCCTCGGTTTTGCCCACGCCCATCTGTGCTTCCAAAATCAGAATGCCCGGTTCCGCTGCGGTATCCACAGCCTCCAGAACAGCCCTCTGCACCGCATTGGGCGCAAAGCCGAACCGCACCGCAAACTCCTGCGGGTCTGCGATGCCCGGCTGTGCCTCCCACGGAAAGGGCAGGGCCAGCTTTTCCCAAGCCCTGTCCACCCGCGCCGGGTAATCCTCCATGCTGCCCAGCTCCTCTACCGGGATCAGGGGGAAGTATTCCGTATTGCTGGCGATCCAGTCTGCCATGATCAGAAGTCCGGTCAAAAGCACTTCCTCCTGCGGGTCCAGGTCGTACAGTTCCGTCGTATCATCAAAGCCGCAGTCCTGCAAAACAGTCATGAGCAGTTCTGTCCAGAAGCCCTGCCAGACCTTTTCCTGTCCCTTGGGGTAGTAGTTGCTCTCCCAGCACTCCAACTGGTCATCGACCGCCGCGCAGCTCTGTGGCCTGCCGTGATGCGCCCCCACAATGGAGGCTAGCCCGCCGGGACAATCATTCCACAGCAGAATTGCCTCGCCCGCCCGGGCATGCGGCGACTCCCGGCGGTTCTGTTCAGGACAGTCCAGCGGCGTCAACATTTCCAGCCGCTGCCGCGCCTCCGGCAGGGTGCGCAGGATATTTGCCTGAAAGGCTACCGTAGCCTTGCCTATATCATGGATCCCGCCCAGAAACCGGGCATGCGCGAGCAACGCTTCCTCGCGCTCAAAGCCCATGGCCCGTTTTGCACTTTCCGGGAGCCACTGCCGGACCAGCCGCTCCATGATGCCCGCCGTATCCCACAGGTGCATCCAGAGCGGCAGCCACAGGCTGGTATTCTCCGGGTCCGTTTTACCGGCCAAAAGCCTTGTTTTATTCAACGTCCAGCGCATTTTTGCTCCTTTTCCGGTGTGTGTGCCTTCCGTGCACCGAGCATAGCAGATAATGTGTACTATAATCCGTACTTTTTGTATTTTATCTCCGCAAATGAAAAAAGCGGCACACCGGGTCGTGCCTCATCAAAACGAAAGTGTCCTTGCAAGGTAAAGAAAACTGCTATTTATGGCCCTGTTCCGCCTTCTGTTCCAAAGATACGCTTCTGCCCTTCTGCTGTCAACGGCTCCGCGCCAATTCATCAAAGCTACAAAAAAGCGATTTCTTTTTTGTATAAAAAGCCGCCCCGGCTTCCTACTATGGAAACCGAGGCGGTTCATTCTGTTTATTGGTGTTCTTTCAGACACTCAATGCCTACCAACTGGCATTCAGTTTTTGAAGTTTTAGTCATATCTGTATTTAGAGGACTTTCCATACACCTTCCGGAGCGATTTTTTCAGGCTGACCACCGTTTCTTTGATGATCTTTGCCTCATCGGCAGAGCAATCTGCAAGCTGTTCGGTCATCCAGCTGTCGAACACCGGCTTTGCTTTTTTGATCTCGATGCACAGCAACTCGTCTGCGGAGCAGTCCAGTGCGTTAATGATGTCGATCAGCGTTTTCAGACTGGGCACGGAGTTGCCTGTTTCGATATGGCTGATGTGCGTGACCACAACGCCGACCTCATTGGCCAGCTGTTCCTGCGTCATGCCCTTTGCAAGGCGGCAGGCACGGATGCGTTTTCCGATGTCGGCGTAGTCCACCATAGTACAAGTACCCTCCGTTTTGTGAAGTGATACTTGTATTGTATGTGCAATCGACCGGGATTGTAATAACCTGAAAGTGCAGTGGACTTATAAATACTAATCGTTCAGAAATACTTTAACTTCCTGCTTTCCGTCAATCGTTGTCACAGCAGTAATGGCATCCGGGCGGAAGGAGTCTCTCGGATAATGCATTTCCAATTTCAGATTGACTTTTTTCCCAGCTTCCACTTCCTGTGCCAGTTTATTCTCAAAATTTTTGAATTCGTTCCGATTTAGTCCAGAATCCTGCGGAATGAGATTTTCCAAATCGTTTGCCCCATCAAAGCGATCTGCAATTGCATGACCTCGATCATCGGTACTTTTTTCATATCCTTTTCCAATGTCATGGATGCTGTCTTTAATTTGCAGACGACCATCATGCTCTTTCAGATGCAGGTCTCCCTCGGCTGTAAACAGCCTTCCAAGGTGATCGGTAGTGTACTCATATCCGTTTCTTTTATACTCTGCATCCGTCAAAAGATCCTGCTCCATACGGTACGGCATTCCATCATCGTTATTTTTGTATTCCAGCTCTTTTTCTAGCTCTGCAAATGACTTTTCCGTAGCAGCATCCAGTTTTTCTTCTGCCTTTTCTATCACGCCTTTCTGTAGACGCTCAAATGACCGTTTGACGACATCATCCAACCCAATGTGCATTTTTGCTTCCATCGGTTTCGCTTCTGAGATTTCTCGCCTCACAGCACACGACCTCCCTGCTGTTCAAAATTCGTCCTTAGATTATCTACAGCCTTTGCATCCGGGTTCAGGCTCATGCCCATGCTTATCACGCTATTTAGCACCCAGTCTGCAGCAGCAGCTTTCAGGCCGTACTGTCCCTGCAGCTGTTCCAGAAATTCTTTACGGGGTGTGAGCGATTTTTTAGCTGCGGCACAGTAATCAACGACTGTACCGATCCCACCAAAGAAATCGAACACAGCTTTCCGAGTCTTAGCCACATCCAGTTCGCCGCCTGCAAAGACCCGTTCCAGGTAGCGGCTGTCCTCCGGCTTCAGCACAGTCTCATGGCGTTTCAGCCAGAGCTTCAGCTGCTCCATCTCCGAACTGCTCAGCGGTTCCAGCTCTTTGCCCACTGCCAGTTGTCCGAATACAAACTCTGCGTTGATTTCATGCGGCATTTTTGAAGGCTTGTGGTAAACAGCATTTTCCGGCATGGGATACGCCTCAATCTTGCAGAGCACCGCCTCCGGCCACTCGTTCTGGTAAACGGCAGCCACACCAAGCGGCAGCTTGGACAATTCATCGATCTGTGCCTCCTTCAGGGCGGCAGACTTGCCTACCAGCTTGCGATCCTCTTCGTCCGGCAGGCGCAGAATAATTTTTGTGTTCGTGTTGCGGATGACCGACATATCCAGCAGTCCGGGTGCCTGATCCGCAATAATGAAGCCCTCACCATAAGTACGCATTTCTGCAATGGCATTTGCCAGCATTTCCACCGACTTGCCCTGCAAATTTGCACCTTCCTGTGATTGCTCTGCCGAGGTCTTGCGCAACAGGTTGTGTGCTTCTTCCAGCACTGTGACATGGCGAAGCCTGCTGTTCATCCCGCTGCTGCACATCCGGTATTCCTGTAACTTCATCACCAAGATGCCCATCAGCAGCGATTTCGTTTCCATAGAGCCCACTCGGCTCAAATCCACAATAACATTGCGGTCAAACAGCGCTTCGTCCGTCAGCGCATCTTCTGCGCAAAGCACACTTCCATAAATACCGTTTGTCAGAGACTTTACGCGGGTGCACAATGCGCCCACATAATCGCTTTGGGTATCCTTGGAATAATGCGACTCTTCAATGACGCCCGGCAGAATATCCAGCAGGTCAAAGAAGGTTGGGAAAACTCCCTTCTCGCTCTCCGAATTGCGCAGATCCCAGCCTACTTTCTGATAGCTGCGCTCAATAGCATCCTTCAGCACCGCTGGCATGGCTGCATACATCGGCCAGCAGGCGTTGAATATCTCCACCAGACGGTCAATATGTTCCAGAATATGGATATTCTCAGGGAATGCAAAGGGGTTCATGCGCAGCAGCGGCGTTTCTCTGGGGTTTGTACCAAACACCTGCACATCTGTACAATTGCCGAACACGTTCTTGTATTCGCCCTTGGCCGGTTCCACCACAAGAAACGTCGTTTGTCCGTTCTTTGTGATCTCATCCAGCAGATGGTAGACCGCATTGGATTTGCCTGTGCCGGTCGAGCCAGTGATGAATGTGTGGGAAGCCATTGCCTGCCGGTTCAAGAGCAGTCCTGCCGCTTCCTCTTTACCCATGTGGTAAATCTTGCCCAGATTCATCTTGTCCTCATCCGGCATCGCCTCATCCGGCACATTGCGGCCAAACTCCGCGTGCTCAATAATCGGCAAACCATGCACTGAGCGGGTGGGCAAGCCAAGGTGCATCGGCAGTTCCCGCCCGCTGACCAGCGTTGCAGGTGTATAAAGCAGACTATCCGGCGCATTCTCCCATAGCGGGCGAGCAAAGACCGGTTGCATGAACCGCTTGAGATATTCCCGCAGCTGTGCCACTTCTGCCTCATTGTTCTTCCACACATTGACGGCACCGCTCTCCACCGAGGAGCCCTCGCCTACCATCAATGCGCGGTAAGTGTTGGCCGCCAAAAGTGCTGTGGATTGAGTAGACGAAAGGAAATACGCTGCACAGTTATAGCAGCCATAATCTTCACTTTCCTTTACACGCTTGAGCTGGTTTTCAATGCGTTCCAGCAGTTCCTCCACCGATTTATTGCACAGTTCCACCTGCTGAGTACGGCCCGTGCCGCGGGTGTCCGTTGTGCCGTGGCTCTCCTGCTGGCTGGTGCTGTCTGAAATGCCATGGGACGTTCCATCGGAGGTGCTGTGCGAAGTGCCGGTCTGCTCGGTGGTAGAGTGGCTGGTACCCCGCGAGGCGTTTACGCCCATGGAGCCTCCGATGTTCCGGGCGATGCTGTTGAAAGCCGTTCTGGCTGGCGTCATGCCTCCTATGGCCCTGCCCGCCGTGCCAAGCAGCGGGCCGATGACGGCCCCCGCGCCCGGAATCAGGGCCGAAGCTGCCAAGCCGCCCAGACCCAGAATGCCTGCAATACCGCCAGCCACCGGCGAGATTTTTGTGACCGAGGTACCGAAGCTGCTGCCGACACCGCCGTTGATACCGCCGCTGACCCCTTTCGTTTTCTGTGTGCCGTCCGTCACCGAAGAGGACTGGTTCGTACCGTCCGTTGTAGTCGTGCTGACAGTATCGCTGATAGTATGGGAAGTTCCACTGCACAGGCTCTCCATCACAGCAGTACTCTGGTTCTCGGTATAAGACCATGTACTCTTGCGGAAGGGCGAAAGAGTGCTGTACAGATTTTCATACCCGCTGCGGATAGCCGCCTGCGTTTCATTGGAAACAGGTTCTGCCAAAAACAGCGCAGTATACTTTTCTCCTTCCATCGCATCCATAAAGCGCTCAATGCCCTGCACAAAGGCTTTATCTTCCGTTTTAGACTTATCGCGCAGAGCTGCCACACAGGACACTGAGGCCACCGCCTCCTGCTCTTCGCCAAAGGCTTCATCCAGCAGTTCTTTTTCATCTTTCTGAGAAATGCCTTTTATATCGGAACCGGGGAAGTTGGAGAGCAGCACTTTCTGCAACGCCTTGCTGGAAATTTCCAGCTTGCGGCTCTTCATGCTCTGTTTCAGGGGATCCTCGCGAACGCCCAGATAGATATTGGCACCGGCATTTCCTTCTGGCACATCGATCATCACCGCCAGACTACAGCCTTGTGCCATGCTGGAATAGTACACCGTGGAAAGCTTCTGGAACATATCTTCGCCCTTTTTCAGGGTCAGTTTCTTCAGCTGGAACATTCGGATACACTGAGCGGGATCCTGCACCTCCAGCATCTTCTGAGAAAGCTCCACCATGCCATAGTTCTGCAGTTCCGTCAGATATTTTTTATACACCAGATGGTCTGCAAGGGTCAGCTGGTCCGTCAGGTCATTCAGCGACCGCTGCGCGGAAAGCTGCTGCGCCTGCTGCACTTCAAGCTCGTTTTCCATTTTATCTCCTTTTCGTTAATTAACCTTTGAAGATTTCACCGAGTCGCTCTAGTTTCTCTAATACCCCTTCGACAGCCAATGCCGCACCGAATGCAAGTGCCGGACCTATACCGTTGCTTTGCATATTCTTAATGGCCCACTCTGCGCCTCCAAAGCCCTGATCAGCCGCTTTTTTATACCATTGCAGGGCTTTTTCTTTGTCTTGCGGCACACCTTCTCCGTATTCATAGCAGCCAGCCAGGGCGAACTGTCCTCGATCATAGCCCTGCTCCGCAGATTTACGATACCATTCCACTGCTTTTTCGAGATTCTTTTCCACGCCACGTCCGTGCTTATAACAGTTGCCAAGGTCACACTGCGCCATAGCACACCCCTGCTCTACAGATTTTCGGTACCACTCAACTGCTTTTTGGCAGTCATGTTCTATGCCATCGCCATAATCGTAACAGCGACCGAGCTTGTACTGTGCAACTGCATAGCCTTGTTCTGCAGATTTGCGGTACCATTCTGCCGCTCTTCCAAGGTCTTTCGTCACACCATCTCCGTACTCATAACAAAGCCCCAGATTGTACTGTGCAGATGCATTACCATTCTCCGCAGATTTACGATACCATTCAACTGCTTTCGCGCTGTTCTTTTCCACGCCTTCTCCATTGTGATAACAAACGCCTAAATTGTTCTGCGCATCTGCATTTCCCTGCTCTGCTGCTTTCTTAAACCATTTTACCGCTTCTGCTTCATTTTCATCTAAACCACGGCCGTAATAATAGCACTCACCAAGCATATACTGTGCCCACGCATAATTCCGCTCTGCTGCTTTCTTATACCATTTTACCGCTTCTGCATCATTTTTATCTAAACCACGGCCGTAAAAATAGCACTCACCAAGCATATACTGTGCCCACGCATGATTCTGCTCTGCTGCTTTCTTATACCACTTTACCGCTTCTGCTTTATTTTCATCTAAACCACAATAATAGTGCTCACCAAGATTATACAGTGCCTTTACATTGCCGTTTTCAGCAGCCTTGCGGTACCATCCCACAGCCTGCGCATCGTCTCTTGCAACACCGGTACCATTGCTGTAGCAGACACCCAATTTGTTCTGCGCCTCCGCATAACCCTGCTCTGCGGCCTTGCGGTACAGCTCTACAGCCTTTGCCTTGTCCTTGCCGACGCCGTCGCCGGTCTCATAGCACACACCCAGCTCATACTGTGCTTCCGGGCATTCCTGCTCTGCCGCTTTGGTGTACCACTTTACAGCCGCCTCATTGTACGAGAGTTCCGCATACAGCCGCCCGGTCATATACTGGGCTGTTACATTTCCCTGAGTTGCCGCCGCTTCGTACCATCTGCGGGCCTCTTTGTCGTCCTTTTCAACGCCCCGAGCCTGATAATAGCACTCGCCCAGTGCGCACTGTGCCTCGGCATTACCCTGCTCGGCAGCTTTTTTATACCACACAACGGCATTTTCCGCATTCTTTGCTACACCAACACCGTTCTGGTAACACCGTGCCACTTCCAACTGCGCCTCGGGGTGTCCGTAATCACTGGCCGCAACCATGTAGCGTTGAAACGCCATCTCGGCATTGCCAACCTGCTGAAAATCACTGGCATCCTGCAGATAGTCCTGCTCGGTTTCCTCCTGCGTTTCCTGCTGCGCTTCCTCCCCCAGACAAAAGCTCTCCACGAAGCCCATGAATTCTCGCTTTTTATCTTCCGGCCCATTGAACAGGAAGCTGTACACAGCATTTTTCTCATTGCTGAAAGCCATAGCCTTGATCTCAGCCCCCAGACCATCCCAATTCACACGGCCAGCCGCCGGTTTAAACCATTCAACCATTGGTTTTTTCCGGATAGCATTGGGAATTTCCATTTGCCACTGATTCACACGGATGGATTCCAGTTTATCCGTAAAATATACTTCTACCTGGACTTTACTCATTTCTGATTGCTCCTTATGGTTTTATGATTCGCACATAGTCTCCTTGGCTCCGCACCCACATTTGAATACCCGTGCCAAACACCTCGGCTTCCACGATCCAGCCCTTTTCCGTCACCTGCAAGACTTTTGCAGTGGGCAGTCGATCAAGCACCGATTCCAGACTTGGCCCGGTATACTCGAACCGGATGGTCTGCAACTCGCCGCCGTACATGAACTGGATGCGCTTGCGCATCTCGCCTTCCTGAAAGCGGTCGGTATAGCGCTGGGCAAAGTGTCGGTCGAGGGTCTTATAGTTCTGGATACGGTCGATGCGGTAAATCGTCGGGGAGTTGTCCTGCGGATTCTTGAAGTGCTTATCCTTGTCGATGCCTTCGATGAACGCCGCCAGATAGAAATAATACTCACTGAACAGGATGCCCACCGGCTCAATGGTGCGCACACGGGTCTCGCCATCGTGGGTGCGGCAGTAGGTAATTTCCATAACATTGTGATTTTCTACTGCCGTGCCGATGTCCCACAGGCTCTCAACGAACTTCCGGCCGTGCTGCGGCTCAACGTAATGGAAACGCTCATTGCTGATGAGGTCTTTCACCTGATTCAACCGGTCCAGCGGGGTGCACACCTGCACCAGCTTGTCCAGAATGGGGAACATTTCCTCCTTGACCATGGAACGGCTTTCCAGCAAAATCTTGCATACCGCCAGAATCTCGCTGCTGGTGAGGAAGCGGGAAAGCGTGTCATCCAGCAGATAGCCGCCCTTTGCGGAGTTGTATAAGATCTCCCGGCGCGGCTCGCTGTCTGCAAAATGATTGCGCAGGGTGTCAAGATCGCGTTGGATGGTTTTCTCACTGACACCGAAGCGGTCAGCGGTCTGCTGTTTGTTCAGCACACCGCCCTGCACCAGCACCTGCTGAATATAGAGTATACGGTCCAATCTACTATTGCGCACAGTTCATTCTCCTTCTCTGCTCATTGTAACACAGTGCAACAACAGTCGCAATTCTTTGTGTGAAATTTTGTTGTTTTGTGAAACAGCCACAAAATTTTTGTCTCTTTTGCACAATCCTAGTATACAAAAAAAGATGGACAGCTTGTCTGTCCATCCTCCAAAAAGCCAAGTGCTTTTCTCACAAATTCCATCTGCGGTTCAGCCGGTAGATCACATCCCATACATCATCCTTAAAAGTGTACATTACCTGACGCGGTGATGCACTTCTGCTTGCCATGCAGACAAGCAGAAACAGTTCGGCGGCAAATGCCGCGCCCAGCAGAAACATCCATATTTTTTTCATTGTGCACTCTCCTTTGATGGCGTTTATGCCCTTTTGTCTGTCTATTATAACGATCCTGTTGGACAGTTTGCTTGTCCTTTCTGTAAAAGATATTTTCTGCTTTTCCTGTACGTTGCAACACAAAAACCGCCCCGGCTTCCTGTTACGGAAACCGGGGCGGTTCGTTTGCTTTATTTGTGCTTTTTCAAGCGCTCACGCAATTACTTGCGGGGGTTCTTGATAGCAGCCTGGGCGGGTGCCAAAATTACAGAGCGTTCGGAACAACAGTATGAAATTCAGGAACTACTGTTTTCGCCTTTTGCAATTGCTTCAACCTGATACTGTAATAGGTCCTCCGGCAACATTGAACACTTCTTCTCATCAAGTGTTTTGCGTAGCTTTTGTTCCAATTCCTTAAACAAAAGGTCTTGAAAACACCATGGGCTTGCGCTATTCGAGTACTTTTTAGCTTTTCTCTCAGCCAATGCTTTTTCTTCCCGTAGTTCAGCAATTTTATCTTCCAACTTTGGTGCCCGGCCTATGCACTCTAGCAAACCCTCCAATCGTTTGATTTTCTCTCCTTTTGTATAATATTCTTCAATCATGCTCGCCGCATCCCGTTTCAATGTAGTCTTTGAACGTCCTTCAAATTTAGGATCTGCTGCACACCAAGCATATAACTGATTTAAAAAAATCGCTTGATTTGCAGAGCTTGTATACCATTCAAATGTAGCATTTTCCCAGCTTTGAATCAAATACATCCTTTGAGGATTTTTTTCTAGAGACTCAATGCATTTACAGAGCATTTCATAAGTCTCACCCCCTAATTCTTCTAAGCTTTTTAGAAGTACTGCATAGTCTTCCGTCGTTGTTGGTTTTTCTTTTCTTAGGTGGCGCTGCACCCATTGATCGTATTTTTGTTTCTCAATGTCGTTTGTCTCTTCGGATTGATTGTGCGCCCAAGCCGTTCTCAATACTTTAATCGTATCAACACATGCCCTTAAATCTTCAGATGCTTCACACGGATACTCATTATTCTTCAACCAACCTTTTTTCGTTAGCTTACGAATAATACAGCTGCTGTCTATTACCGCCTTATACAAATTCAAACAGCCTGCCACAAATTTTGCATCTTCACTAAATACATTCACACATGGCTCATAATGACATATCAGAAAAAGATGCTCTGCTATTTTTGTTCGGACAAGTTTATTCAACTCTTCTGCAGGAGTATTTGAAAACAGAATATTTTCCATTTTTTACCTCCGCTCCTGCCCATTATCTTTATATGCCGAGAATCCATTATAGCCAATTCCCAAAATCAGCCCACGCAGATATTCGTTTTCCCGGGGTGGATTGTTCATACTGGTTACACCAACCATACGGTAACGAACCTTGTGCATCCCACTCAAGTAAGGGTCATCTGTTTCCAAATGGATCCAAGCTGTCCTCCCTTCCAGCTTTTCAATCATACCATTATAATGAATTGGACCATCCTGGTCACAATAAATAAACGGAACTCTCATTCTAGGAGATCTAGTAAAGAGATCCACTCCAATACCTTGAATAATCTCCTCACATTTTTTGAAATCGCGAGTACATTGCAATACCGCCAGCGCTCGAATCAATGAAAAAATCGGCCGTGCGCGATTTCCAACAGTGTTGCTCTGCGCAGCTTCACAGCACAACTCGCTGATACGCCTTATCTCTTTCCATTGAGTTGGTAAGAGTTGAATTTTCTGTCCTTCTTTTTCCATCAGGCGGTAACCTGTGGCGTTCATCCATACCGCTCTTAGGAGAAGACTCAGTGCAAAGTAATTTCCCTGAATGCATGTTTTATTGGGTTCCTCTTGCATAAATTCTGCAACTTTTCGGCAAGTATTACGCTGCTCTTTCGTAAGTTCTAAGTCGCCAAGCTTCCTGTTTTCTCCCGTAACACCTGCCGCATCCAGTTCTTGCTGGCAAACAAATGTAACCGCCGTTGCCTGATTCGTTTCAATCATCTCATGATATAGCTGTGCAAACTCCGGTTTCATTGTATTTTTCTGAACATCTCGAATTGTAACTTTGTACTCCGTAGCGAACTCTTGAATTTTGAGAAGGTGTTCTTGGATCTCATCGTGGTCATCCGCACCCCTGTTTTGAATCTCAAGAACTGCACAATCATCTGCAATTAGCTTTGTTTCACTTAAGTATTTCAGTTTTTGCTGTTCATTCAGATCTCCGTGTTCATATACTTCCTCAAATGCATCAAAGAGTGCATTATAAACATGGCCATTCTCTGGACTATAAAGGATTGCCTTATAGAGTTGCTCATAGATATCTCTATAATTCAATCCCGGCAACATGCCCATGGTTTTACCAAACTTATCGCGATATCTTCGATAATTTTTCTGCAGCCAAATATTGCAGCGAGTTATTTCAACAATCAAACCGTTTTTCTGATCCGAAAGGTATTTTTTCTCTCTGATACCTGTCGGCACTTCATCAATTCCTCGTTCAAGATATTCCAGTTGACGATTTGCAAAAGTAATGGTCTCTTCCAACTCTTTAATTCGCTTTTCATAACTTTCTTCTGTGTAAGTCTCCGGCTTAGACTTATAAAGTTCTTCCCACTTTTTTCCATAATATTCACGAGAGTATGTTACTAACAGTGTAGCAAATCCTGCATCCCTGTCCGGAACAACATTGCATACCGTTCTCAATGTTTGAACAATTTTTTCACTTTGCCGTAAAATGTCACTATGTTCCTGCCTTTTTTCACCGTTTTCACGAAATGCTGTATACTGTGAGTTCGGCCCCATCAGTCGGATAAGTTGCTGTAGGTTTCGTGCAAAAGAAGACGGAAGTTCTTCCCAATGTTCTTGATATACTCTCAGAATTTCGCACAGTAGTTCAACCTGTTGATTTGCATTAATTCCATTCCGACTCAAAAAAATCTCTGCCTCTAATGGGTTACGGAAGCTAAATGCGTAATCACTTCCATCTTTCATTTCACTGTAATGAATCCATGGAATTCTTGTTGTAAGAACATTATACAATTCCACATTGATAGGTTTATCTTTTTCATAACTATTTTCTTTTAGCATCCATACCGCAATCGCATATGGAACTTCCAGTTTAAACCGTCCAAACAGCGCAATGCACGCATTAAATTTTTCCAAGTTATATTCGCTTGAACTTTCCTCGGCCTGTTTTTCAATCCGTTGCCGGATACTTTCCATTTCCTCCCTCGAAAGCCCCGCTTCTATAAACGCCTGCGCGATTGAACCCAAATTATTCGTGTTTTCTTGTGAGAACGTCTTGTCCAGTTGTTTCACCACATAATGATTGACCATTAATTCTTCTCGACCAAGTGCTCTTTCCAGATTTGGTCGTAGCAAATTTATGATTCGATAAAAGCATTGGAAAATGTCCATCTGATCCTGAAGATTTTTCTTTTCCAACTGTAATTTCTGATTTTCAATCCCTGAGTATGTCTTAATTTTTTCCCAGAAATCATTTTTTTCCTTGGTATTCATTTCACGGTCAGTGTTAATATAGCAACAGCCATTCTCCAAAAACATTTGTGATGTCACATCTGTACTTTGCACAAAATGTTTTTTTCCATCCTCTATATAAGAGAAACATCTTCTCTTACTTGTTTTCTCAACAGGTGTTTCATATGCACTGCATACCAAAACAAACCTCCGCCCTCGATTCAGTAGCATCTGTGAAAGATGCTGTGCGTTGGAGGTAACATTTCGATACGATGAGCAATCCCAAATCAAAAGAATTCGGGCATCTCCATCACAAGCATCAATTTTTTCCATCAAAGTTTTCAGCGCATCACCTTCTTCGCTTTTATCAGAGAACAGTAGCGTGTCATTGTCAATAAAGATAACAGGATTATTATGCTCACTATAAATTTCATACGCCAATGCTGCAAGAGCAACACTTTTACTGCTACCAGGCGCTCCACACAAAATAATAGGCATTTCCTTATCAGCACCAGCAATTGCTTCTCCTAACAGTTCCCGTTTTACGGCACACTTTAATACTATTTCAAATTCTCGTGAAACATGAAAGTCCGAATTTTTCAAATAACCATACCACTGTGGTCCATCCGCAGAACTTCTTATCAAGAAATTATAGAACCATTTTGCTTGCATTACCTTTCCATAAGGTCGCACTGCAAAAACTTTCTGCTCGGTCAAAACAAATGCTAGTTTTCGATATGGTAAGAATTCTCGGCTAGAAATTGTAACTGCCTTTCCATTTTTATAGAAAATTTCATATTGCGCATCAGAGTCGTTAGATTTCACCTCGTCAGATTGATTCCATTCATATCTCGCCTTAAGTACTTCATCCAGCGACTCCGTATGAAATTCTATTCCTTTCAAATCTGCCAATTTTTTCAGTTTTGTTTCTTCACTTTTTTCACTCCAAAACTGAATATTGTCTGCGATTGCGCAATCATTATAGACTGCTGTAGCAAAGGCGCGATACGGCATATCATTGTCTGTTTCTGGGGCATATCCAACAACTACCATCGCGTTATGATTGTCAATCATTTTGCACAGTCTCTTCATCATTCCCTGCGCACGCCGAACACGGTATTCTTCTTCACTCTCTCCAGTAATTTCAAGCGTTTGGCATTCTTCCTCATTTAACGACTCATCTTTTTTCCAAACGTACACAACCGGAAATTCATCATTTTTCCATAGATTTGCCGCCGTAATGTCGCCTTCATCGCTGTAGATCTTAATATGGATACCTTGAAGTTCTTCCAACGGAAGTGTGTTTCGACTTGTTGCAATAATTTTCCAAGGGTACAAACCTATGATTTGTCTTACTACATCCTCTTTCATATTCCGTCCAATGAACAGGATTGCGTTTTTCATTCTTAACTTGCCTTCAAAATCCGCAGCAAGTCCCACAAATCGTTCTTCACCAAGAGCCATTAAAGGTTCTCCTTTCGTATAATGATTAATCTATCTTTAATTTTCCCATCTGTCTCAAAATCGCATTTTTCGTACCATCATTCAAATAAGCCTCGTTCAGTGTTTTCTTAGTATAATTCAAATACGTTCTAGAAGTTTTTTCTGTCAGAAGTTCTGTAAAGTAACGCTCCCAACTAAAATATTTCTTACTATCGATGTAGTTAGATGGTGTTTGCAAAATCTGTGTGGTCTCTGCATCTTTCAAAATTCCAGAGGAAAGTATCAGCCATTCAAAAGATTCCGGCAGATATAGTGCCAGATTTTTTCTTGTCTGCACCAACTGCAACACTCTATCCATTTCCGGGCCAAAGGCAGCGCCATCTGCAATTACCAAGATTTTTTCATCCCTATGAGCTTTCAAATAGGAAAACACATTTGACTTTCCGTTTGCAGTGTCACACTGCATTTGATGCTCTGCGCAGACCGCATCAAAGAATTGATAACCCGAATTGCTGTCCTCAGTCAAGATCTTCTCCAGCTTAATATTCTCAGTCGTACTATCCGGGTAAATTCGATAGAACGAATGATAGCTCTGTTTCAGCGAGCCATACTTTCCAGAGGTTCGGATTCCATACACTTCTTCCACACTGTATGGCAAGGCCGGCAAACCCTCTCTGGTCACGATGACATAATAGTTGTCGGTCTGCTGAATCGCACGTGCAAAATCTTTGGTCTTGACAAACTCGTTTCCTTCGTCGATAAAAACAATGCTGTCCTGAATATTGTCAAGTTGTCCCTTCCAAAGATTTCCTTCTACCACATAGCAACCTTTGTCACAATTCAGAGTGACCGGTCCACTTTCTCCATCGTTCATATGTGTACGAATCATATCCACGAGGGTCGTTTTACCCGTTGCGCTATCCCCGCGAATGATAGTTAAGTTGCGCCGCAGTTCAAATTCATATTTCAGGTACTTTGTGCCAACGACCACTTTATGAATGCCTTTCATTTCTGTCAGCCCCTTTACACAAACTCACCTGCGGCCAAAATCAGCTCTTCCATACTGTGAACGATTTGATTCGTATTCAGCACTTTTATTGTAAATGGCTTTTTGCCAAAATCCATCAGGTGACGCAAATTCACCGTGCGATCCTCCTGCTCTGCAATTTTGAGCAGCCACTTTGCACAGTTGTTGCCACAAGTCGATACATTGAACACTTTCTCCGGCTCAAACTTTACCAAAATCAGTGTCTTTACGCCACCAGACAAACCAATCGGTGGAATTTTACCCAAGACCGGGCTGTCAATGATACCACTGTCAATCACAGTGGATCTATCTACATCCTGAATCATTTCCTTGACCATCGGGTCAACGATCCAGCCTTCCTCGTAATCATATTTGAAATAGGAAGCTGTATTATACACAGCTTCCTTCATATCACCGTAAAAAATGTTCAGCATCTTATCACCTCGTCGATGTGCGTACTTCTGCTATCATTGTACCCTCTTTCAGCTTACAAAACAAGATGCAAAAAGCTCTTGGCCTCCATTACAGAAGCCAAGAGCTTTTATCTTCTTTGTCCTACCAGATTTTATTTCCGGGGAGACTTAATTGCAGCCTGAGCGGATGTCAAAATTGCAGAGCGTTGGAAAGAATAATAGTACGTTTTTATGGGGCAACAAGCGTTTTTATCTTCGCATGAATTCTACTCCAGAAATGTTTCTTGTTCGATTGTGACCCCATATTGCAAAATCTTATCAATTGCATCAACAAACAGCGTATGTCTTCCCGCATTCCGCTCTTCCTTCAGCTTCTTCAGATACTGCTCCGGCCGCTTCAGGCCATTTTTGTGGTACTGTTCCACAAAGCGCCCTTCCATACGCATGGGTTCAAGCTGTGGGAACACCGTTTGCAGGTTTTCAAACATGCAAAAACCGCCCAGATCAATATCTGCCCAGAATCGAATTTGCATGGTTTCCCCTGCCGCAGCAGCCAGTTTTTCAAAAAGTTTTTTCTTCCGCGGGCTCAGAAAGCCGCCGTGATAAACAACAAGTTCTTCCGGCTGTTTTTCCGCCAGCAAATATTCATCATAGTTCGTTTTATTTTCGATAAAGGTAATGCAGCAGATGTTTTTTAGTTCAATGTCCACAATCTCTGACACAAGTGTACTGGGCAAAGCCAATCCATAAGGTTCTGTTGCGCTGAGCCGTAGTTCTCCCTTCTTCAAGCAGATTGCGCAATCGCCCGAGAGTTCGTAAAGCTCCGGGCGGGCATAGATTCCCAGAAATGCAAGCTGATCCCGCTCACCAAGTTCCGCTTCTGTACAGGCCGCCGCCAGTTGGGTATTGTACTTTCGTGCAATGGTAAGAAACAGCTCCCGTACATTTCGCTCAAAATACTTGGTATCGTGAAAACACTGGCTGCTGAATGCACGCATCGTCACACTGCCGGACAGCTCCGCATACCGTTGAAACGTGAGCAAAAGCTCCTGCAGCAGACCGTCGTTTTCCCTGCAATACGTCGGCACTTTCATGCTGTTCCGCACCTGAGCACATACAGCATCCCTCCATGCCGCGATCCATGGAACGGGATTGTCTGCCAGCTTCTGCATGATGATGTTTGCAACCTCTTCTGCCTTTTTTCGCGGATGCACTCTGTCGGCGCATTCATAGCACTGTGCGACCCGTTCCAGATCCAGCACAATGCAGGAGAGAACGCTCTGCTTTCTCGCCCATTCCAGACGCACCAAAGCCTGCTGCTCCAGCTCCCGCGCTGCAATATTGTAAGCATCCCGAACCACCGCATCTTCGTATTGATACTCCGGCAACTCCCTTTTATCAATGCGCAGCATTACCCGACGTCTGGATGTGTTGGGTTCAGAAAGATGCTTACTGTTTTCAAACTTATCCAGCAGACGATTCAGGATCACCTGTGCTTCCTTCATTCTGCATCTCCTTTCCAAATGGAATGATATGCATCCGGTATCCGGATTTGTCCACTAATAATGTACGGTCTGCAATGGGCATAATGTCCGAGACCTTATCCGGCGGCGTACAGATGATCGCCTGCAGCCCCATCTTTCGGAGAAGGAGTACACTCTCCGTGATCCGGTCACTATCCATTTTATTGAAAGCTTCATCGAACACCACCAGACGCACCGTATTACCAAAACGGGTAGCATCGTTGACGCGGTACAGCTGGGCAAACGAGGCCAGCACCGCAATATAGAATGGCGTTTGTGTTTCGCCACCGGACTTCATATTCAGTGTTTGAGAAAGCAGCTGCTTGGAACCGTTCTGATCGGTCGTTTCCAAATCAAACTTCAGATACGTCCGGAAGTCTGTATAGCGGACGATATTCTCCTGCAGTTCGCTCTGTTTGCGGGCATTGAGCTGCGTATCGTCTGCCATTGTGATCTGGCTGAACAGTTTTTCGATCAATGGGCCGTATTTTTGCTGAAAGGGCAGTGCAAATAGACCGGATTCGCCTTCCATCAGTTCATCTGCCGTGATCATGTTATAGTAATCCAGATAATCCGGGTTTGGCCCTACGCGGAATTGGTACTTGTCTGTGCCAAATTGTGCCTGGCGCAGGGCCTTGTTCAGATTGTGCACCTGTTCTTGCACCTGGTCGATGCTGGATTTCAGTTTGGCAAGGAAATCGTTCTGGAATTGCTCCATTGCGCTTTCCCGTGCCGCCCGGATCTTTTCTTTGTATCGGGGCAGCTCGCTTTCCTGCAGAGTACGCCGTTCTTCCTCGTATTCGGTGTTATCCATCACCTCGATCTGGAATGCACAGGGTTTGAACCGTTCTGCATATTCTCTGCGTGCTGCAAACAGTTTCTTCTGAGCCCCGTCCATCGCCTTTGTGCTCTGCGCCAAACTGTCGCCAAAGTTCTTGCGGATGACATCTGCCTTTTTCAAGCGGACAAGCTCCTGCCGATAGCGGGGAACGCCGATGGTTTCTCGGTATTCCTTCGTGAACTCCTCGTTCAAAACATCTTCGATGGCCTCATACCGTTGGTATTTTTCCGGCAAGATCTCATATTCCAGCTGATGGATGCGGTCTTCCAACTTCCCTTTTTGCACATTTTTCGCATCTTTTTCCTTATTGAATGCAAGGATCTCTTCTTTCAACTGTTCAATGATGCGCCGCTGCTCATCCAACCAGAACAGATTTAGCTGGGAAAGCTGATTTTTGACTTTTGCGATTTCCTTGATGATCGTCTGGACGCGCTGGTAGTCCTCCTGTTTTTGCGCCACATCGATTCGGACGAATCTTTGGGTAAAAAGCGGCTCCTGCAGGCCGGTCAGCTGCTTCTGGAGCGGTTGCCAATGCCGCAGCTCTTCCTGCAGACAGGCCAGTTCCTTTTCCAGATGGTCGATGCGGAGCTGCACCGCACGCCGCCCGATGAAGGCGTCTTCCATCCAGCCCTTCCGAAGTGCGCGGGCCACATAGCCCTGATACAGCATTCCCTCTGCCGTAATTGCCGTCTTATAGCAGCGCAACTGTTCTGCCGTGTCGCAGCATATCACCCGACCCAGAAGATAGTCCACATAGCTGCGTGCCAGCTTGTTTTCTGTCTCCACCTTTTCTGCCAGACTGCCGGGCAGCGGGCGAAGTGTTTCTTTTTCCCGCAGTTTTCCGATATCTACCAGACCAAACGCACGGTACTCTGCTTCCTGCTTCAGCCGGTCGTAAATGTTAAGTGCATCCTGATAACGTCCCGGCTCCACCAGCAGATAATATTTCTGGTTATTTAGGTAGCCTTCTACCGCTCCACGCCAGCGCTCATCTGCCATTTCCAGCACATCAGCCAGAATATAAACGGGAACCGCATGCCCCGTTTTATCCGCCAGATCCTTTTCCAGCCGGTCTTTGAACAGCAGAAGCCCATGGGGATAATCTTTGATGTTCCTGCGCAGATTTGCAAGCACCGCACTTTTCTGGTCGGCTTGCTTCTTCAGCTCTACAATACGATCCTCTGTTTTATGAGCCGCACTGCGGACAGCATCCGACAATTCGGCCGCTGCCTGCTGCCCCGTTTCAAACAACTCCACAGGCCGGGCAAACAATCCCTTCTCGTCCCCAGTAAATACAGCATATGCTTTCTGCACAGTGTTCGCCGCTTCCTGCACCGGTATGAGAAGTTCTTCCGGTTCCAGTTCTTGTATCTCCCCACAGAATCTCTGCAAATGCCGTGCTTCCCGCTTAATCTCCACTTCAAGATTTTGCAGACCCTGTTCCAGCTTTTTCTGCTCATCTCTCAGAGCCTTTTCCGTGTTGAGCAGACGCTCTTCCTCCTGGAAAACGTTGCTCTGCCTACAGGCCAGCTCCAGCTCACTGCGGCGCGTTTCTTTCTGTTCGATCTGCCGCTCAAGCTCCTCCAGTTGCTCATTCACATTTGCAAGGTTCTCCTTGCATTCAGTTCGTTCCAATTTCCTCTGGTCGATCTCTGTCTGCGCAGCTTCTTTTTCGGCCCACCGTACCAGAAACTTCTGGATCTGGCAGCGGTCTATGGCTTGGTTCATCTCCTGATACAGCCTGCTGATTTGCTGCAGCGCATCCAGCTTTTCCTGCTGAAGCTGCGCCAGCAATTCGTGCCGTTTATAATCCCGGATGTTTTGCTGCATCAGCTCAATATTGGGTTTATCCGGAATATCGCAGATGTTCTCCGTAATAAATTTTTGGATATCCACAATTGGCCGGAACGAAACAGCCTTCTTCATCATCCGTAAGACCTGCTCGTTGTGGACGTTCCACTTTGCAAGCATGTTGCGGCGATACTCTTTTTGAGTATCGTAAAATTCTGCCCGTGCATAGTTCTGCTTCAAAAAACGGCGAAGTGCAGAAGTCTCCATTGCCTCACCCTGCTCAATAAAGCAATTTTCCGGCAGTGTCCCCGTGTAAATAAAGAATGTATCACGGTAACTTCCATCGCTGCGGCAGTCAAAGGTAACGCCCGTCACAAAGCTGCTGCCCTCCATCTCATCCTGAAATTCGCAGACAATATAGGTGGAAAAGTCCTTACCACGACGGGAATACGGGCTGTTATCATCCATGTCGGCGCGCAGATAGCCTTCCAGTGTGCGCTGCGATTTTTCGTTGGCCGCCTGATTAAAGTTGCGGGCGTTGGTCTCGCCCAGCAGTACGATCTGCAGTGCATCGATGACCGTTGACTTTCCGGCGCCGTTCTTGCCGGTCAGGAAATTGATGTCGCCCACTTCAATCAGTTCCTTACTGAAATAGAGCCAGTTGATCAGCAGGATCTTCTTCAGCTTTTTCATCTGTTTCCTCCTTTTTCAAAACAGACACCACCAAGTTCAGCTTTTCGCTGGAGACCGCAGAGAGAATGGTGGGCAATATTGCGATCCTGCAGCTGCCCTGGTTGAATTTTCCTTCCAGTCTTTGAATCACAGAATGGTTTTCCAATACCGTAAACGCGCGTTTGACCTCTTCCATATTCGGCTTAGCCGGAAAAACGGGATAGTCGGTCACCACTTTTTCCAGCACATCCCGCACAGTACACACGGCATCCTGCTCCAAACCCAAACGCTCCATATTTTCTTCGTAGATCAGCCGTAATGCCAGCAAAATCGCCGTTTCTTTTTTATTGAGGTTGCAACGGTTAGCCTCGTCTGTGTTCAACACATAAAAGTATCCGTTCAGTTCATCCCTGCGCAAATCCCAGTCCAGCAGGCTCAGGTACTCCTGTACAGCCTCATAGTGCCGTGATAGAAAAAGATAGTCTGGGTTATCCACCCTGCCTTTTCCCGGCTGGTAGATGGTTCGCACAATGTATGTGCGGCTGAGCAGCTGATTGCAGACAGATTTGAACTGTTCCAGTTCTTTTGCCGTTGCATTGGTAACAAAATCAAAATTCACGGCTTCTTCTCCTTCCTCCGGATCTGCATTTGCGGGATCGAATAGCCATTTTTGCAAAAAATGCCATCGAGTTCCTGGACCACATAACCGGCAGATGCATCTTTGCTTCCAAGGATTGCCAGCAAACTCATGATATAATCCTTGTCCTCTTCAAGCGAGAGCTCCTCCGAGCAACGAATGTCAGCGTCTCCCAGCCATCCCTGCACGTAAGCATTTACTGCTGCCCGGCCATATTTCGATTGCAGTAACTGTGCCGCTCTGACCTGTTCTTCCGTATTCGGTGCCTGATCATCTTGTATCAGCACCGACGCGGTTTTTGTCCGTTTTTCGGGGCGCTTACGGTACCACAGACTTTTTTCTGACAAAAAAGACTGCTCATACAATTGAAATGCCGGTTGTATCTGGTCCACCAGCTCAGCCGCCCTGCGGTTTCTGGACAGTGCCGTCAGCAAAACATTCAAATTGCCGCGCACGCTTTGATCTCGGTTCGTCAGGTTCTCGATTTTCTGTGTTGCTGCCCTGGTATAGCGCCGGACCTGCGTATCAATTTCCTCAAGATAGTCCTTCTCTAAATTGTCATAGCGTTCTTCGATCCAGAAAATTTTCCTCAGCAGATCGGCACGGCAGTCTTCCAATGTCTTGCCCCGCTTATCACGCAATGCTTCATTTGCCATCGCCATCAGCAAGGTATCATCCTCTTCCCAGCGCCTAAGCACAGACTGAATGGGCACACGATACTTCGGCACTGAATCTTTGATTTTCAGCGGACGGATATATGCCTCCACAACCTTTTGTCCGAAGTCGTTAAAGTGTGCAGCCAGCACTTGGTTGACATCCTGCATATCGATCTGCGTCTGAAAATAATGCTTCACATTATGATAGACCATTTGCAACAAGCTAATCAGCGCCGTTGTGTTATCGTAGGCACTGTAAAGCGCCGTCATTTTTTCGTAAGCATTGTCGCTATCGTCAGCGACCTTTAATGCAGAGAACGTTCCGAACACATAGGAATATCCACGAGCCGGACTATCATCCCTGAGTTGATGAAATAGTTCCAGCAGGCGACTGCTGTAATTAGGAATCGTGATGTACTCTTCAAAGTCGTCCCCGCGTTCTTTCTCAAACCACCCCTTACTACACAGCTTGCGGATCAAAAAACGAGCGCGGCCAGAGATATCCCTCAGTTCCTCTTCGTCAATGTCTTCATCTTCAAACGTAGCATCCGCCAGTTCCTGCTCCAGCCTGCCGCGCAGCATGGAATACAAGACATCTTCCCGTATTTTCAGGTTTTCTTGGTATGCTGCGTACAGTACGTCCAGTGCATCCGCATATAAAATACGGTTGGGCGAAGCCAGCGGCGAGAAAAGTTCGCTTGGAACCGCTTCAAAAAACTTCATAGGCCTACCACCTTATTCGACTGATATACGCTTTCTTTTCTATTATTGTAACCTCTTTCCTCTTACAAAACAAGATGCAAAAAGCTCTTGGCCTCCATTACAGAAGCCAAGAGCTTTTTTCTTCTTTGTCCTATCAGATTTTATTTCCGGGGAGACTTAATCGCAGCCTGAGCGGGTGCCAAAATTACAGAGCGTTCGAGTCAATCCACCTTCACTCGCCCTGTCTGCTTGAGGGGTTCTCCATAGTTGATATGGTAATGGCCGTTATTCTGCATTCCGAATTCAATATATTCCGAAAATGTTGTCCCAGAAATCGTAGTATTAGTCAAATGCATCACAACAGCCACTCCAGCCAAATCGTCATCCCAAAGTTCCTTATAAATAGCATTATTGGAATACAATTTCAGACTCACATCCACAGAATCGCCCGTTGCGAGTAGCGTTCCTATTCCGCCTTGTCCAAAATTTCGACACGCCACTAACTCTGTTTTGCCTTGGAATCCAACAATATCAACGCTATCCACTTGAATATGCCGAATAATTGATTCAGAAATATTTTGCAAGGAAAATTCTATTGTTTTAATATACTTTATTTCTTCAACCAAGGAATCAATATTCACTCGAATCTCACTGGTTTCATGTTGTACGGAATCTCCATAATAAGACCGAATAATTCTGAACTGTTTGGACTGTGGCACATAGGACAGTGCTCCGCGATGAAGCATTGTCGGTTTGCATGATGGATTTGTCAGCTTCACAGCTGGTAAAAGTTTTTGTGACATTATTTTTTGGAGTCTATTATTTTCTTCGCTTAAGCGCCTATTAACTTCTTGTGCGTCTTGTCCCTGCTCAACAGTGATAATGCCAAGTATAATGGTACCCAGCAAAGCTTGCAATCCAGAAACATAGGAAAGTGCATCTCCTGCCGACCATTCAGCCGGAAAAGCACTGGAAAACTTAAAGAGGATATTAACCACCATTGGAATAGCGATTATTGAAATCATAAGCAGCGCAATCAGCAGCCATTTATATTTTACGAATATCTTCTTCACAAAAGTCCTGCCTTTCATATTCATAGCTGTAACTTAATTATACCGTCCCGCCACTCATAAAACAAGAAGCTTCCATCTTTTACAGAAAAATGCCTATGGATTCTAATGGAATCTATAGGCATTTAGGAACTTACTTTTGAGAAGGCATAATCACCCTTCTACTATAATAATGTGTCCGAAAGATAAGGCTTCAGCATCTCAACCAGTTCGTAGACTTTCGTTCCGGGTGCTGACTCAGAGGGTTTCCGTCCTTCATTTTGTTTGTCCAACCGCTTTGCATTGGCAATCGCAATGTCCATGTAAGGTCGCAGCACTTCATACATATCCGGGCGGTTCTTCTCGTAACTCCCTGCGCCAATGTTTTTCAGCCAATCGCTTAGCTTCGGCCAATAACGAGATCTATCAATATCAGTATCCATATACATAAAATGCAGCAAATACCACAGTTCTACGCACTGGTTCGACCATACAGCATGGTAAATCGTCTCACCTTGTGCATTGTATTCTTCGCACAGCTGTGCTACCATGTCGATATTTTCTGCCGGAAAATCATCTGTGTCATAGACAATCCAGACGTGCTTAAACACAATGCCGTTATTCTGAACGTATTGACGAGCTTTCATCAACAGATTCACCGTATTGTCGCCAATGCCCTCTACCTTTAGCTGGATTCTATCACGGTACTTAGAATTGATAATCCGTTGAATTGCGCCAAAATACTGCGGCTCGGTTTCTGTACCTTCAGATGCAATCAAGTGGTATTCCGGCTGAATCATCCTCGCCTTATCACGGCGATTCTTCATCCAGCTTTTTCCAAGGTCACTCTTTTTCGGAGGTTTCAGACTCATGCCCAATCCCTCCCTGTCAGCATATTAGAAAGGTAGGGGTCTGCACCATATCGGCCTTCCAGATACTGCTTGTCAAAGGCCGCTGTGCTCTTGACGCGAGTATTGTCCTCCTGCCGGAATTCGTAAAGCGAATAAATCTCGCTCTCATGATTATCATTCATCGCAGCAAACCAAATTTCATCACGACGGAAAACTGTATTCTTCATCGTAGTCAGGTCGTGAGAACTGAATAGCAGTTGTGCGCCCTTCTTGTTCAGTTCCGGGTTCTTGAACATCTGAATCACATATCGGAGCAACTTCGGATGCAGCTTGGCATCCAATTCGTCCACAACCACTGTGCGGCCTTCCTGCAATGCTACCATCAGAACCGGCAAGGCTGCAATCATCTTCTTGGTTCCATCCGATTCCGCTTCAAAGGGAAGCTCATAGACTTTGCCATTGATTGTTCTCTGCGTAAACAGGTGCTTGCTATCCTCATCATAGCGATAACCGGACAAATCAATACCTACATCATTCAGTGCATGAATCAGGCTTTCCTTAGTCGTCTCACTCTTGGACACCAGCACAATGTTTTCCGCTCTGGGGTTTGCGTAGCTCTGTGTAATACAGGATTCAAACCAATTCTGCACTTCTGCAATCACAGGGATATTGTAGTTGATCGCCAAAAAAGAAAGATACGGCATCTTCGGGTTGACGTCCAAGTTGATGCTTGCCTTATTGATACTTGCACCCAATTCAATCTTCTGGCCGTCTCGTTCAAAAATCAGTCCTGTCTTCTTACCACCAAGTGTACGCCACAGAAGAGACTCAAAGACAATTTCTTCCTTGAGCGCAATGTAATACTGGTATTCCTTCTCGTCTACACGGAAGAACACCTGAAAAATCGTAGGTTCATTCGCAGAACTTTCATCCAGCATAAAGGGAGCCACACTGCTGCCCTGCTGGAAAATCATTGGCTGCCGATTCTTCTCCAATGCATGAATCGGCTTCACAACAAGGTTAATCAGGCAAAAGAATGCCTGAAGCAGATTCGTCTTACCGCCACCATTGGGGCCGTAGACTGCACTGACCGGAAGTAAGTCTTCTGCTTTCTCCTGTCGGATCAAGGCATCCTGAAACTCCGGAATCGCCATTGCACGGAAATCAAATGTTGTTTCATCCTTATAAGACTTAAAATTCTGAAAAGAAAACTGGCAAAGCATTCTTTCAACTCCTTCCCGCTATTAGTATACCTCATTTTCAGTTTTTATTCTATCATTTTAGAAAATTTTATTCTCATCAGTGATTTATAAGTTTTTTCCGATAGTGAAAGACCACCGCTTTCTATCATAAATGAAAGCGGTGGTCTTTTTGCAGCTTATTGCGCTGCTCGAATAGTAATCGTTGGGTTATAGTCAGAGTCCAGATACGACAACAGCTTTGTCATATCCTTACCGGAAATCTTAATATCACCATATCCAGAGTTCATTTTACCATTCTCACCAACACCATCAATGAAGAGTGCCGATCCGCCGTAAGCTACTGCACCATATGGACTCCAGCCATCTCCATTAAAGCCGAAACAAATACAGGCATTTGAAGAACCTTTCGAGAATTTTGGGTACATATTCTCTGCTCCGCCTTTATCTGTCCAATCTTTATCGGGATTATTCTTAGATTGAAGGGTATTATAGTAGACAGACTCTGGATCACACACCCATACGCTATCCTCACTAATTGTTTCAAAAGCGATTTTTGTATTTTTTGCTTTTGTAGAGAAAGCAAAATAGATTGGAAACGTTCCCTCTGGTGTCATGTGGTCGCCTTCCGTCTTATTCGTTGTAAGCCCATCTGAGCCAATCGCTGCTGTAGTGCTCATGTCCTCGACCCATTGACCATCCCGATATGTCCAGAGCGTCAGCATTGCATTACTCCCGGTTGCCTCCACCAGAATTTCTTGCCTAGAATCAGTAGAATCAGGCGGATCAACGGAGTTATAGATTGGACCATTCTGAATTTCAGAGGAAGCCTTTGTCTCATTACTAATGGGCATGGTTTCTTCCGTCCTACTCTCTGACTGATCGTTCATTGATGCCGCTGTGCTTACTTCTGACGCAGAAGCTGATTTATTCTCTTTCGTTAACGAAAAACTTCCTACAACACCCATGAACATAAAAATCACAATAAACACAGTCAAACATCCACAGCCAGTCCTTGCGCAGCCTTTTCCTGAAGTAGTTTTACTGCCTTGTGATGCTGTTTCCGCTTGTGCTCTATACGATGATTCTGTCCAAGAGTTTCTTTGCGGTTCCGATTCCGAGTAATGTGACGATTCTTCATTTTGATAAAAGCTCTGATTATATTGCCATCTTTTATCTTTATCCGACAAAATTTCATAAGCTTCATTCAGATCTTTCATTTTCTCTTGCATTGCTTCTTCCTGTCCCGGATTTAAGTCCGGGTGATATTTTTTTGCAAGAGCCTTGTATGCCATCTGAATTACTTCTGGTGACGCATCAGATGCTACTTGTAAGATTTTATAGTAATCTTTCATCTGTTCCTCCGCAATGCTCTTTTTACGTTAATCAAAGTATAGCAAGCACTACCGAGACCGCAATCCACGCTCCAAACATAATCAAAATGCGTTTCCAGAAACCCATTTCCGGTTTAAACTTTGGACAAAGAACAACAGCTGCGATAATATACGCCACTGACATTACACCCATCCCGGATATTACGGCTACAACCACCGAAAGAACCATAACAACGGTCAAAATCCAAAGCACAATATCCCTGACTTTTCGTATGCCACTTTTAGGTTGCGTTGTCACAGTTTTAGCAGCATCATCTCTTAATACTTTTTCACTTTTCTGTTCAGGCTTTTCTTCTGCCTTTTCAGGTTCTGACATCTTCACTTCTACTATATCTTTTGCCTCGGATGCTTGCTGAGGCTCTGGCTCCGTAGCTTGGGAAACATCTAAAACGACCTCTTCCTTAGTCTTTTCTTCTACAGCTGAAGTTTCTTCGTGTGATGGCGTCTGTACTGCCTTGTGTGAAGTGTTCTCTTCTTGCTTCCGACCACATACATCACAAAAAAGGTCATCGTCTTCTAACTCGGCACCACAGTAAATACATTTTTTGCTCATTTTACATCACCCATTTCTTTTAATCTTCAACTTTCGTACCGCACGCAGGACAAAATTTTCCCCCCGGTCTTATTTTATGTCCACATTCCGTGCAAAACCGGATGGATTTGGCAACAAGCGGTGTTCCGCAATACCGACAGAATTTAGCTCCATCTTTGTTTTCCTTCCCACAGTTACCGCAAGTAACACCTTTTTCCTGTTTTTCACTCGGTTTTACTGCGGCAGGCTGTGCTATTGTTACCGTTTGACTGTTATTCGATTGCTTTGTAGTTGTAGCTTTTACTATGTTTGCACTATTGGTATTGTTTTCTGAAGCCAGCTTCCGAGTATCTGGTTCCGTCAATCGATTAAATGCCGCTTTTAATTCTAAATCTTTACGGTTAAATTCTTTATCTAAATCACCCCGCGTTTTCATACACTCATCTAAAGTTTTTTCAGATTCATCCATCGCATCTTCCGCTCGTCTAAGAATATCCGGATCGCTTACAGTACTTAGCAGAATTTTATGTGATTCAATTGCATGCTGAAGTCTTTCTATGCTTCCTTCATTTAGTCGCTCCTTAATAAGTAGTTTTTCAACTCCACTATTTATCCAGCTTTTTCCAAATTCTGCGAGAATCACATCATTATTCGCTGCCTCTTGCAATCGCGACTCATCAACCTTAAGGATTTTCTTCAAATACAACAGAATATATTCTCTGCCTTCGCTTTTTTCTTCTGACCGTCTTTCTATCTCATGTCCTAGGACTAGCTTTTCCGATGGAACCTCCGTCACACGAAAAACATACTCTTTAACCGCCTGATAATTTCTCAATCGATTAACTATCGCTTCGTAGCATTTAACAATGCTTTTCCACTCTTCACATAACTCAAGTGGTTCTCTTTGAAACCTATTATATGAATTCTGCTTTTTTTCAACCTCCGCTCGATAGTTGTCATCAACAGCATCCATAAGTCTCTTCAAGGTGCGTGCTGCTACTTCATCGCCTCTTCGTCTTGCTTTTTCATACTCCTTAAGTTCATTTTTATAGTCAGACGATGCACGCTCTGCTTTCCATTCCTTTTCACATTCTTTCAGTTCAGCTTCGTATTCTCTTCTGTCATCATCCATGCCTTTTTCGATTTCCTTTAGTGTCTTTTTCTCTTTTTCAGCCAATTCTTGGTAATGTTGAATTTGTGGCTCATATTCAGCACGAATTTTCAAATACCTACTTATATACATTTCAAAAGACGGTGCTTTCTCTAGGATCTTTCCGGCATCTTCCAGTGAATATAGCGTGTATTCCGAAAATTCCCTATTGTATAGGATTGCAACGCGATTAACTTTGTTTACACAATTTCCGCATACGGTCTGGGCAAAAGCCGTCCTTGATGATGTATCAAAAAAGCCAATTTTCTTCTTGCAAAAATAGCAAAAATCTGCCATAGCTACATGATCTCCTTTGCAGTTTGTGAGCATTTCATATCAAAAAAGACAAAATCGCTGCTCATTATTACGATTTATCTTGTTAAAATTATACGATTTATAGAATTACCTGTCAAGGCATCCACACTTAAAATCGTAAGTAGCACTACGATTTATCCAAGGAGGGCAATGACATGGAACGCGAGAAGCCAAACTTTGACATTCTGGGAAGGATCGACCGGGAGCGGTTGGCTCGTGGATGGTCTGAATACACCCTTGCCGAGAACTCTGGTCTGACGCAATCCACCTTATCAACGTGGCGCAGACGAAACCTTCAGCCCAACGTGACCTCGATTGAAAAAATTTGTCATGGCCTTGGCATCACCCTCTCGCAGTTTTTTGAAGAGGACGCTGCCATTCATCATCTAACAGAAGAGCAGAAATCTCTTTTGACCACATGGGATAGACTTTCTCCATCACAAAGAACTGCTATCTTGGATTTGATTCAAGCATTTTTACCTGAATAATGCGCACATTTACAAAAAAGAAGGATGTCGAGCAACCATTGTGTCACCCGGCATCCTTCTTCATTAAGTAAAGGACTTCAGAACTTTTTTCAGCGCTTCACGCTGCTCTGGGGTTATTCGACCCAGCAAATTCAAAAATTCCTCTTGTTCCTCTTTTGTAAATTCGCTATGGGATTCATCTTTTACACATTTTTCGTTCTTCATAACAACTTTTCCTTCTTAAGTTTTTCCCTCGTCAGCCAATCCAGCCCGAATCTGCCGCTTATACTTATAATAGGTATTCCGGGCAAGCCCTGTCAGCTTCATGCACTCCACATCGTCCAATGTACCACCAAAAGCCTTACAATGGATGCGGATTTTCTCTTTGGCCGCTTTAGACTTCTTGGTTTCAAATCCAGTGCCTTTTTTACGTCCAACCTGTTTTCCATTCAGCTTTGCTGTTACAAGGCCCTCACGGGTACGCTGGTGCAGATCGGCAACTTCTTTTTCGGACTGCTCAAAGGCCAGCTTGATCTGCTCCTTAGCCAAGACCATCAGATACTCGTTGATGCCCTTCAAGATGAAGTCCACATTCGTCCCTGTCATGGCAATGCTGCCGGACAGGGCTTTTTTGTAAGTTTCAGTATCAATGTGATGCTCTTTCAGAAATATCAGCCGGATGCCCTTATGGTAGAGATCCTCATACAATGAAAATCCCTCTTCTGCGTTTCTGGACATTCGGGAGACAGAATCGAACACCACAGTATCACCATCTTTTAGAACCCGGTACAACTTGCTCCATTCTGGTCGGAGGATGGAAGTTCCCGTATAGGCTTCCTGCACAATGTGAGCAGTCGGGTACTCAGCCCTGATATTGCGAACCTGACGGTCAATGATCTGCTTTGCAGTGGAAATTCTGCAATAACCATAAATGCTCATAGCCTCTTCTTTCCGTATCAAAAATGCCGAACGTCATTTTAGCGTCACCGATTTGCTAAGACAAATCGGCTTCATCACACTATGATTGATACTTTTCTGTACCCACGGCAATTTTAATACTTTTTCCTGCGAGCCTTAGTCATCCCTCATAAAGTTCAAAAGATTATCTCCGTTGACGAACGGTTCGCACCGTCCGTCCCCTGCGATGACTTTTGAACTTTATAAGGAACGACACGGCTCGCTCTTATCAACGGTTCAGATACTGATTCATAAACTCTTCCACCGTCACGCAGGGCTTTTGATTTTTCTCTGCTCCTCCAAACGGATCATAGTTCCAGTCCGTCTCTTCATCAATGTACCGCCGTCCGTCATTGGGCAGCTCCAACGGCTCTGCAAGAATAATCGTTCCCCAGTGATTGACCATGATAAATGGTGCAATCTCACAGGGAATCCCCCGGCAGTCATCATCATGCCGCACATCGTAGGCATATAGACCATCCGGGACGGTATCTCTTTTTATGCGGAAGTTAGTGAATAATGCAGGCTTTCCGCAGACAGTGATTTCTTCATAGTGTTCGGTCATCGCATTGCAAGACATATAAATTTCTCCTTTATGCCACATTAAGTCGGGTAGCCTTATAGCAGTCAGCGCACATTCCATCATGGGTGGCTGCAAACTCTGCCGCCTGCATGATGGAACCATCCTTCAGCTTAACCCTCTTAATAGGCTGATTGCAGCGAGCGCAGATGCAGGGCATCGGCGGCTGTTCCTGCTTCGGGGTAGCGGATCTCGGTTTCGGCTGCTTTTGCGGTTCTGCATCCGGCTGCGGTGCAGCATCTTCCGGTAAATCCTCTCCGGCATAGACATAGAGGCCAAGGCCAAACATAGCGAGGTTCTTCACCAAGCACCGCATGATGGCTTTATTCACATCGAACATGGAGGCTGCTTCTACGGTGCGTTCTTCCATGCCGATCTTTTCACGGCGGCGGGTCTGAGGATTGTAGTCCCATTTCGGAGTGGTATAGGTATAAGGCACAGCTTTCATGGCTTTGTTTGCGCCATCCAGTACAGGCAGCCACATTTCGTGCGAAACGCCCTCAATCGCGACAGTGGTGTACACCATGAAGCCGGTTATGGGGTCATAAACATAGGGCAGGCCGTTGAATTTCTTGACCTCATAGCTGGCAGCAGGATACAACTTCTTCACCTCTGCCCAAGCATACGCCCAGCTTACATATTTCAGTTCCGTG
>OKZD01000235.1_pt1 | contig 17614 bp, 9 predicted proteins | sample 1609011 | NCBI WGS metagenome assembly OKZD01 (sample SAMN02675044, study PRJEB24791) | human gut metagenome, SKBSTL002 | isolation source: stool | host: Homo sapiens | place: USA
TGAAATGCTACCGTCATGGAAGGTTGTGCAGGAGAGTGAAGGTGGAACCAAACATGATTTCAAGTTGGATTTTGCCACAGAAAAAGAAGCCGAACAGTTTGCTTCTGATATGGATTGGCGTTATGTGGACGAAAATCAGTTTGAATGGCGTCTTGCAGTTGAGGAAGATGCAACCGCAGAAAAACAGGCAATCAAAAACCGTCACACGGAAGAAGTGGAGGCTGAAAGCATCTCCTATGCAGTCTGCAAATATTTTGGCATCGAGACTGGAGAAAATAGCTTTGGCTATATTGCCAGTTGGAGTCAGGGCAAGGAACTGAAAGAGTTGAGAGCCAGTTTGGAGACCATCAACAAAACCTCCGGCACTTTGATCTCCGACATTGAGCGCCACTATAAGGAAATCTGCAAAGAGCGTGGAATCGACCCTCATGCAAAGGTAGAGCCGGAAACCGCCCCGATAGAGCAGCCAGCAGATGCCATTAAGGTATCTGATAGGCTGCCGACCGGCGATCTGACCTACTATGTAGCAGAGTGCATGGAATTTCCAAACCTCGGAGAATACCACGATAACCTGTCTTTGGAGGAAGCTGTCCGCATTTATCAGGAGATTCCAGCAGAGCGAATGAACGGGATAAAGGGCATTGGTTTTGAGCTGAAAGACGGAAGCGACTATGAAGGACCGTTTCCGATTTTGACCGGGCAGACCATTGACCTGGACACCATCCAGGCAATCGACTATTACCGTGATAATCCTCTGGTGCAAAAAGCGGTAAAGGAACTGGCTGCGGCAATGCCGGAAATGGAAGTGCTGGGGGCGGATGCCAACCAGCAGGAGGCTTTGTTTCTGATTGACGATGCCACCTATCTTCATATCCAGTCCTGTGACAGCGGCTGGGACTATACCCTTTACGATGCCGCGTCCATGAAAGAGTTGGATGGTGGTCAGCTGGATATGCCGGAGATTTCCCGCATGAAGGCAGTTCTCCAGATTTGTGATGACAACGATTTGGGCAGAGACTCGGTAAAATACGCACCGTTGTCCATGATTGAGACCTTGCAGGAAGCTGCCTACCAGCAGATGCAGGCAGAGGCCAGTCAGATGGCTGCTTCTTCTCAGCTGCCGGAAGCACAAGAGCAGGCGCTGGATGAATACCCTATGCCTGATGAGCAGGTATCCACACCGGATATGCAGGAATACGGCTACTTCTATGATGGGATGCTCCCTGTCACCAGAGAACGGGCGCTGGAACTGGATGCCGCTGGTTTGACCGTCTATGTGCTGCATGAGGACAATACGGAGAGCATGGTGTTTGACCCGCAGGAAATCATGGATCATGGCGGTCTTTTTGGCGTGGACCGTGAGGAATGGGAGAAAAGCCCTCAGTTCCACGAAAAGGTCATGGAGCGTCAGGAACATCAGCAGGAACGCGAACAGGCATTTCTATCCCAGAACAGAGATTGCTTTGCTATCTACCAGGTGAGCCGTGACGATCCGCAGAATGTGCGCTTTATGAATCTGGATTGGTTAAAGTCCCATGACATTTCCATAGACCGCAGCAATTATGACCTCATTTACACAGCTCCGCTGAGGGAGTCTGGCACGGTACCGGAGCAGCTGGAAAAACTATATGAGCAGTTTAATCTGCAAAAGCCGGCGGATTTTCACAGTCCTTCTATGAGTGTCAGTGACATCGTTGCGATCAAGCAGGACGGTAAGGTATCCTGTCATTACTGTGACAGTGTTGGTTTTACCCAGATCCCCGGATTCCTGCCGGAAAATCCGCTGAAAAATGCGGAGATGGCCGTGGAGGACGATTACGGCATGATCGACGGTATCATCAACAATGGCGCAAAAGAGCCTACGGTGGCAGAGCTGGAACAGCAGGCCCGCAACGGTCAGCCCATTTCCCTCATGGATTTGGCTGCCGCTGCCCATCGGGAGGAACGGGAAAAGAAAAAGTCCGTCATGGAGCAGCTGAAAAGCCAGCCCAAGGCAGAACACAAAAAGATAGCGCCAAAAAAGAGTGCGGAAAGGGAGATTTGATATGGGAAACTTTACTTTTGAGGAAATGAACCTGATGTGCATTTACAATACCGGCAGCCGCACCGGACTGATCGACAGCCTGCGTGAGATGCGCGGCGAGCTGGCCCCGGAGGAAACCGAGCTGCGGGAGTTGACAGACAGCGCACTGGGCAAGCTCCAGGCCATGAGTGATGCCGAGTTTGCCGAGCTGGAGTTGTATCCGGATTTTGACCAGTAAACACCATAATCGCAGGGATGGGGTGGCAATATGCCACCCCACCTTTTTACCCCAAAACTGAAAGGAGGACAGAACACTATGCCAACCAAAGCTGAACTATATGCACAGATGGCGGAGAAGGTGACAACGCAGCTCACGGGGAGCTGGCAGGAATGGGCAGGGTTTCTCACCACTGCTTCCCGCCTTTACAAGTACCCGTTCCATGAGCAGTTGATGATCTACGCCCAGCGTCCGGACGCCACCGCCTGTGCAGAGTACGATTTGTGGAATGAAAAGATGGGCCGGTATGTAAGGCGCGGCTCCAAGGGAATTGCTCTGGTGGACGATTCCGGGGACAGGCCCCGCCTGCGCTATGTTTTTGATATTTCCGACACCGGAACCCGTGAACATTCCCGCACTCCCTGGCTGTGGCAGCTGGAGGAGCGCCATTTGGATTCGGTGCAGGCCATGCTTGAGCGCACCTATGATGTTTCCGGTGATGACCTTGCCGGACAGCTCACCGAGGTAGCCGGAAAACTGGCTGAGGAATACTGGACGGAGCATCAGCAGGACTTCTTCTATATCGTTGACGGTTCCTTTTTGGAGGAATATGATGAGTTTAACATCGGAGTACAGTTCAAGGCAGCAGCCACCGTCAGTATCACTTATGCTTTGATGTCCCGCTGTGGACTGGAACCGGAACGCTACTTCGACCACGAAGATTTCATGGCGATCTTTGATTTCAATACTCCGGCAACCATCGGAGCGCTGGGAACAGCGGTCAGCCAGATCAACCAGCAGGTGCTGCGGCAGATCGGCGTTACCGTCCGAAATGCAGAGCGCGAAGCCAACCAAGAAAGGAGCAAACAAGATGAACAATCCCATGACCTATATCCAGAACGGAGACTATCTGATTCCCGACCTGAAGCTGAGCCAGCAGCCGGAGAAACCCCTGGGCAAGTACGGCAGGATGAGGAAAACCTACCTGAAAGAACACCGTCCCATCCTCTACAACCAGATGTTGCTGAGCGAGAAGCTGTACCCGCACCTTCTGGAGATCGACGAGACCGCCCAGAGCAGACTGGAGCAGATGATGCCCCAGCTGGCGAAGGAAGCGGGAGCCACCGAGGAACTGAAAGCCAGCGATCCCATGAAGTGGGTGGGGCTGATGAACACCTGCAAAGCTCAGGCCGAGGAAATCCTGATGACGGAGCTTATCAACAGCTGACTCTAAACCTGTTCCTCTCCGAAGCGGAACAGATCCAATCCATAGATGAAGCAGAGAATGTAGCGCATACATCCTCTGCTTTTTCTTTTGCCCAAAATGACATCGACCATGTGCTGCGTTTGGGCGGCAATACAGACCGTCAAAGGGAGCGTGTGGTTGCAGCCTTTGAAAAGCAGAAAACCACCGCTGAGATTGCCGAGATACTGAAAACGCTGTACCACGGCGGCAATGGCCTTGGCAGTGTGAGCGCATGGTATGCCGAGGATGGTATCCATCTTTCCCACGGGAAGTCTGTCCGTTATGACAGGTCTGCCCAGGTCATTTCCTGGGAGAGCGCCGCAGAGCGTATCGGGGAGCTTTTGGAGAGCGGCCAGTTTGCCTCCAATGTGGAGCTTGCAGAAGTGGCAGGCTATGAACGATCCCTCCTTGCAGAAAAGCTCTGGTATCTGTATCACGATCTCAGTGAGGATGCCAGAGAAGCCGGATATTTGTCCTGCCTGTCAGAGATCAAAGGCAATGGTTTCCCGGAGGAGACCCGCCACCTGATGGAGCAGCTGAGTGAACCGGCTTTCCGCCAGACCCTCAAGGAAGAATACGCTGCCTTCTGGACTGCCTATCAGCAGGACCGTGACCTGTTGCGTTTTCACTATCATAGACCGAGGGAGATCTGGGAGAACCTGAAGGACCTTGACCTGCCCCGCAGGACCTTTTCTTCAGAGCTTTCCCAAGTGCCAACCGTCCAGCACTTTATTACCGAGGATGAGATCGACGCCGCCATGACCGGCGGAAGCAGTTTCGCCGGTGGAAAAGGCCGTATCTATGCGTTTTTCATGGCAAACCATACGGATAAGGAGAAAGTGAGATTCCTCAAAGACGAGTATGGCATTGGCGGACGCTCTCATGCCTTGTCCGGTGCAACACACAGCGGCGAAGATCACGATGGGAAAGGACTGCACTATAAAAAGCAGGACTGCCCGGATGTTCACTTGAACTGGGAAAAGGTTGCCAAGCGCATTACCTCACTTGTCCAGAAAGACCGCTATCTTACCGAACAGGAACAGGCGCAGTATGACAAAATCCAGTCTGAAAAGGAACTGGCCGAAGAAGATGCCATTCAAACACAGCAGCCGGAGGTGGAGAAAGAAACGCCAAAGCCTATCCTTCGGGAGCAGTTTGAGCAGTATAAGCCTGTGGTGACTGCCGCTATTTCCGAGGATGCCGCATACCGCAATGCCTGCGGGCATTCTGACCGTGAAAATGCTGTCATCGAGGGCAATGCCGCTGTGCGCCGTGCGGTTCTTGGTTCTAAGGATATGGAGCTGATCCGACTCTATTCGGATGTGCCGGAGTTCCGTCAGCGTCTGCACCGGGAAGTGATCGACGAGACCTATCCAAAGCTCCATGAGCTTCTGCGCCCTCTTTCTCAGGAAGATATTGATACTGTCCTTTGTGCATGGAACGGCAATATCGAGAGTAAACACGCTGTTGTCCGCTATATGAAAGACCATGCAAGAGAAAAAGATACCGCCGCATGGCTGGCTCAGGAATACGGCGGCAGTAACAGCAACAGCCTGTTCGTTGTCCGTGCCGGCAGCCCGGAGGAAACGCAGCTGCCCTGGCCGAAGGTACAGCGCAGGCTTGCCCAGCTCATTCAGGAGGAACGGTTTTATACCGAAGAAGAACAGGATCGTTTTGACAACATCGACCCAATCGCCATCTGGGAAGCTCTGGAGGAAAGAGGGATTGTCAACGGCCAGGTGGCAGACCCGGAAAAACTGGACAATGATCCGTTTATCCAACAGGTGAGGTCAGATGCAGAGCAGATTGCAGATGCCGAGACAGAGCAGACTTCCGAAGTTTCCATTTCCGATGAGGAATATGACGCAGTTCGCCGCCCAATTCCGCAAAGAACCTCCTATGACCCAGCCGCCCCGGTCTATGCCGTGGGCGATACCGTGTATATCGAGGATGACGCCTATCAGATCACCGAGCTGCGGGAGGACACCGTACAGCTTCTGCCCACCGGGATGGTATATCCCATCTACCGGGCAGAGCGCAAAGAACAGTTCGAGCAGCTGCTTCGGGCAGACCGCCGCAATGCTTACTATACCGAGTTTCTTCCTATTGACCCGGACAAGGCAGAACAAGACTTGCGGGATGTATTGGCTCATGGACTGATGGATGAAGCGGATAAAAAGCAGATTTCCACGCTGCTGCAATCCGGCAGGAGCAACAGCGAGATCGCCTACTGGCTGAGCAGAGCCTATTCCGGTGAGATTGAGACACTGAATCTGGAGACTGGCGATATTGTCGATTACCGTACCACGGCACAGGGCATAGAACTGGAAGTCATGGATGCAGAGGAAAAGCGTCTGGCTATGCTGTATTTCCGCTGGGATGAGGTTGCGCCTTTGCTGCGCGGGATGTATGCCCGTCAGCAGGACGGTTTTGGACAGGAACAGCCCCAACCGGCTACCGAATCCCCGACCTTCCATTCCGAGACCATGGCCGTCTATCCGGGCGATAAGAACAATCTGCCTTATGATGTGGTGGTGGAACGACTGCATATCGAGGAGCCGGAGCCGCCAGCCCCTGTGACTGAGCCGGAGAAAACCTTTGAGGAAGTGCTGGACGAACACCCGGTTTCCATTCAGGTCAATGGCCAGTGGCAGACCTTTCCCAATGCCAAAGCTGCCGAGGAAGCATCTTATGAGGAATACAAGGCTAACCTGCGCCGCAATGCAAAAAACTTCCGCATTACAGATGAGCATTTGGGTGAGGGCGGTCCGAAAGCCAAGTTCCAGGCAAATGTCAATGCGATTCGTTTGCTGAAAGAGCTGGAAGCTGCCGGACAGCAGGCAAGCCCCGAACAGCAGGAGGTTCTTTCTCGATATGTGGGCTGGGGCGGTCTCTCTGATGCGTTTGACCCGGAGAAACCGGCATGGGCTTTAGAGTATGCCCAGCTAAAAGAACTGCTGACCCCGGAGGAATATGCCGCCGCCAGAGGTTCCACCCTCAACGCGCACTACACCAGTCCCACGGTAATCCGGGCCATCTATGAGACCGTGGGCCGCATGGGTTTTGAGACCGGCAACATCCTGGAGCCGTCCTGCGGTGTGGGCAATTTCTTCGGTATGCTGCCGGAAGAAATGCGAAACAGCCGTCTGTATGGCGTTGAGCTGGATTCCATCAGTGGACGGATTGCAAAGCAGCTCTACCCCAAGGCCGACATCACCGTGGCCGGGTTTGAGACCACCGACAGGCGAGATTTCTATGACCTTGCCATTGGTAATGTGCCTTTTGGCCAGTATCAGGTTCGAGATAAAGCCTATGACAAGCTGAATTTCAGCATCCACAACTACTTTTTTGCCAAAGCACTCGACCAGGTGCGTCCCGGCGGCGTGGTGGCCTTTGTCACCAGCCGCTATACGATGGACGCCAAGGATTCCACCGTGCGCCGGTATCTTGCTCAACGTGCCGAGCTGCTGGGAGTCATCCGTCTGCCTAATGACGCGTTCAAAAAGAATGCCGGTGCCGAGGTGGTATCCGACATCATCTTTCTCCAAAAGCGGGATCGCCCGCTGGACATCGTGCCGGAATGGACCCAGACCGGACAGACGGAGGACGGGTTTGCCATCAACCGGTATTTTATCGACCACCCGGAAATGGTGCTGGGCAGACAGGAGCCGGTAAGCACTGCTCATGGTATGGACTACACCGTGAACCCTATCGAGGGACTGGAGCTTTCCGACCAGCTGCATGATGCGGTGAAGTATATTCATGGCACTTATCAGGAGGCAGAGCTGCCGGAGCTGGGCGAAGGCGAAGCCATTGACACCTCCATTCCTGCCGACCCCAATGTGAAGAACTATTCCTATGCCATTGTAGACGGGCAGGTGTACTACCGGGAAAACAGCCGTATGGTGCGCCCTGACCTCAACGCCACCGCCGAAGCCCGCGTGAAAGGTCTTGTGGGACTGCGTGATTGTGTGCAGGAACTGATCGACCTTCAGATGGATGCAGCGGTTCCGGACAGCACCATTCGGGAGAAGCAGGCGGAACTGAACAGCCTCTATGACAGCTTTTCTGCCAAATACGGTCTCATCAATGACCGTGCAAACCGTCTGGCCTATGCAGACGATTCTTCCTATTACCTGCTCTGTGCGCTGGAAGTCATCGACGAGGACGGAAAGCTGGAACGCAAGGCAGATATGTTCACCAAACGGACCATCAAGCCCCATCAGGCGGTGGCTGTGGTGGATACGGCAAGTGAAGCACTGGCGGTGTCCATCTCGGAAAAAGCCTGCGTGGATATGGACTATATGAGCCAGCTTACCGGAAAAACAAAAGAAGAACTGGCCGGAGAGCTGCAAGGCGTAATCTTCCGTGTACCGGGACAGTTGGAGCAGGACAGAACGCCCCATTATGTGACTGCTGATGAATACCTCTCTGGCAATGTACGCCGAAAGCTGCGTCAGGCACAGCGGGCAGCACAGCAGGACCCGGTTTATGCAGTCAATGTGGAAGCTCTTACCGCCGCCCAGCCCAAAGACCTGGATGCGTCGGAGATCGAGGTGCGTCTGGGCGCTACCTGGATCGACAAGGAATATATCCAGCAGTTTATGTATGAGACCTTTAATACCCCGTTTTATCTCCAACGCAGTATCGAGGTCAACTATTCGTCCTTTACCGCTGAATGGCAGATCAAGGGAAAATCTTCTGTATCCTACAACGATGTGGCAGCTTATACCACCTATGGGACCAGCCGCGCCAACGCCTACAAGATTCTGGAGGATTCCTTAAACCTGCGGGATGTCCGCATCTATGACACCATAGAGGACGCAGACGGAAAAGAGCGCCGCGTGCTGAATGCCAAGGAGACCACCCTGGCGGCTCAAAAACAGCAGGCGATCCGGGAAGCCTTTAGGGACTGGATCTGGAGAGACCCGGAGCGCCGCCAGACTTTGGTGAGCCAGTACAACGAGGAAATGAACTCTACCCGTCCCCGTGAATATGATGGCAGCCACATCACTTTTGGAGGCATGAACCCGGCCATTACCCTGCGGGAACACCAGAAAAGCGCCATTGCCCATGTGCTGTATGGAGGAAATACACTGTTGGCACATGAAGTAGGCGCAGGCAAAACTTTTGAAATGGTAGCTGCTTCGATGGAAGCCAAACGCCTGGGACTGTGCCAGAAATCTCTCTTTGTGGTTCCAAACCATCTGACAGAGCAGTGGGCGTCGGAGTTTCTGCGTCTCTATCCTTCCGCCAATATCTTAGTCACCACCAAAAAGGACTTTGAGACCCATAACCGAAAGAAGTTCTGCGCACGTATTGCGACGGGTGATTATGATGCCATCATCATGGGACACAGCCAGTTTGAGCGTATCCCCATCAGCCGGGAGCGTCAGGAACGGCTTCTCTATGAACAGATCGACGAGATCACTGAGGGGATTGCAGAGGTACAGGCCAGTGGCGGCGAGCGTTTTACCGTCAAACAGCTGGAACGTACCAGAAAGTCTCTGGAAGCCAGACTGGAAAAGCTGCAAGCCGAGGGGCGAAAAGACGATGTGGTAACCTTCGAGCAGCTGGGTGTGGACCGTTTGTTTGTGGACGAGGCCCACAACTATAAAAACCGTGCGAAACGTTGTGCATAAGACCTTGTTGACAGCAAGGGCGAAAAGCACCATGTGATTGCACTTAGCAATAAGAAAATATCACAGAGAACTTTAATCTCAAAATCAGGGGTGAAATTCCTCTGCCGTACAGAACCAATGTCGAGGAACAAAGTTCAAGAGAATAGGTCAAAATTCAAGACAGTACGAGAGCTAATACTCCACTGTGCGTTGCCACCTGTAAGTGTGCATTGTACAGAGCGTGGTGAAGGCGTAACCTGAAAACCTAAACCTCTGCAAAGAGGCATGGATAATAATGGTGCGGGCTTCCGAAACCTATGGCTATCCGTTAGGGAAAGCTATGCAGCATCGTAAGAGCGAACGACATCCGAAAGGGTGACCCTTGGAAAAAGTGTGTGTGGCTGGTTTTTCTGCACACGCCCTGTGGGATGAAATCCCCATCAGGAATCATGCAGCAACTGTGGTTCAAAGCATGGTTAGATTTTCCCGGTGTAAGGTAGCGGCCTAAGGGTTTCAGAACAAGGATAGAGATTAAGGAACGTTTGAGAGCCTGTTGTTGGAGCGTTACAGCGCAGTGAAAGCAACAGGAAGTCAGCCGTATCATAGTAGTCTGGGCTGGGTAATGCCAGTCAAACGGAATTGAAATATTCCATGGCGAAGGATACGAGTCAAATCGATTTGTAAATTTCACAAAACGAAAATCCTATAACTCCCTGAAAGATGGGTGACGAACTGCGAGGTGAAAACCTTGTGCATTTGAACGTCAGATTTTCAACGGAAACGGAACTTAAAAAGATTCAGGACTTTCTCTATGAGAAGTCCGGTCAAGGAGTATCGTTCACCGGTCTGGTGGAAGCGATGGCAAATGAAGTGACCATTGTAACCGCCGTCCACAATATCAAGTCCAACAAAGGCAGCAGAACTGCTGGCGTGGATAAGATGAAAATGGACAAATACCTTCAAATGCCCAAAGATGAGCTTATTTTATTGATTCAATCGAGTTTTCGCAACTACCGCCCCAAACCAGCCCGCCGTGAATATATCGAAAAGAGTAACGGCAAGAAAAGACCGCTGGGTATCCCCACTGTATTGGACAGGATCATACAGGAGTGCGTGCGTATCATTATCGAGCCGATCTGTGAAGCGAGATTTTATCCGCAAAGCTACGGCTTTCGCCCCTATCGGGCACAGAAACATGCAATCCGGGGTATCATCAATGTCATAAATGCTGGATGTAAATCGCCCGACCAACCCGTGTGGGCTATTGAGGGTGACATCAAGGGATGCTTCGACAATATCAATCACCGCCTGCTGCTCCAAAAACTCTGGAGAATCGGTATCCATGACAAGCGTGTGCTGAAAATTATCAGTCAGATGCTAAAAGCTGGATATATGGAAAATGACCTGTTTCATGCAACAGAGCTTGGTACACCGCAGGGAGGAATCCTCTCACCGCTTTTATCCAATGTTTATCTCAACGATTTCGATTGGTATGTTGGTCGTATGTATATGGAGCCGCACAGACAGTGCAAGCATAAAGGCAACGACACAAGGCGTTTGAAATGGGCTGGTGTAACGCCAAAGTACAATTATCGCTACGCCGATGATTGGGTGATTCTGACGTCAACGGAGAAGGAAGCACTCCGCTTGAAACGTGTCTTGACAAAATATTTTCGGAACAGAATGAAACTCGAATTGTCGCAGGAAAAGACCTATGTAACAGACCTGCGGACAAACGGTATACACTTTCTTGGCTTTGTGGTAAAGGCCGAACGAAAACGGAAAACTCCTGACCCGGCAACATGGACGAAACATCTGGTTGGAAAGCCGCTGCCGGATATGGAACGGTTAGGAAAGAAGATTAAGAAACTGCTCGAAGAAGTGCACCGCATAGAACTTTGTCAAAAAGTCAATGTGCAGGCTGCGCAAATTCAGTACGTCAACTCTGTCATTATGGGTATGGCACAGTACTTGCAGACATCCATCTGCTCTCATGCCTACCATGCGATAGACCGCAGAGTAAACAACGCTGCACTGACTGTATGGAAAAAGCTGTACCCCAAACGGTACAACTCCATGCAGGTGCCGCTGAAGGTGCTTTGCAATCTTTCTGACCGACACAAGGGCTACGACAGTAAGACATTTGCTGTATGGGTCGAAGGAAAATGGTTTGGTATAACTTATGCGTTCATCACGCATAGTCACTATGAACCCAAGCCATTTGACCAGAAAATGACGCCGTATACAGTGGAAGGGCGCAGACGGTATGTGAGCTATCGTGCTAAGCACAAGCCACTGCCATGTGACCGTCCATCCGTTAACTCCCCGAACGATATTGCAATGTCAGCATACGCAAAGGGAAGGATGAATTTTGAGTATTATATGAACCGGGAGTATGCTTACAGCAGGGACAAAGGAAAATGTAAATGCTGTGGAAATGCCTTCTCACCCGTGCTTCAAAAGCATTGTCACCACGTTAAAAACAAGCTTCCACTTGATAGAATCAATAAAGTGCCAAATCTGGTTTGGCTGTGTGAACCATGCCACCGCATGGTTCACAACAGTCCAATACCGCCTGAACTTGATGCAAAGACGGTAGGCAAAATCATGAAATACCGCGAAAAACTTAAACTGTGAAATTTACAACCACTCTGTGTCCGTGAGAACACAGCAGTGTTGAAATCTGAAGGAAGAAAGTAAATCGATTTGATGGTACGCCGGGTGCGCTGAAAGGTGCACGCCCGGCGTGAGGTGGGGGAAAACTTGGAGATTACTTCAAAAAGTTACCTATCACAACAAAGCAGACTACTCTGCGGACTGCTTCGCAGCCGCAGAGGTGCTGCACATTGTTTCTATACACAAAAATGCGGAATGTGGCTGGTCTTTCCACATCGGACGCGCAGAAATCCTCCGATATGTTTGCCAAGTGCCGCTATATGGATGAGATCACCGGAAACCGTGGCGTGATTTTTGCCACCGGCACCCCGGTCAGCAACTCCATGACCGAGCTTTACACCATGCAGCGTTACCTTCAGTATGAACGCCTGCAAGAACTGAACATGACCCACTTCGACTGCTGGGCTTCCCGATTTGGGGAGACCGTCACAGCATTGGAGCTGGCACCGGAAGGCACCGGCTACCGGGCAAGAACGAGATTCAGCAAGTTCTTTAATTTGCCAGAGCTGATGAACCTGTTCAAAGAAGTGGCGGACATCAAGACCGCCGACCAACTGAACCTGCCCACCCCGGAGGTGGAATACCACAACATCGTGGCGCAGCCTACCGAACATCAGCAGGAAATGGTGAAGGCACTCTCTGAGCGCGCTTCCGAAGTACACAGAGGCAGTGTGGACCCGTCGGTGGATAATATGCTCAAAATCACCTCGGATGGCCGCAAGCTGGGACTGGACCAGAGGATCGTCAACCAGATGCTGCCGGATGAACCTGGCACAAAGGTCAATCAGTGCGTGGACAACATCATGCAGATCTGGCGGGATGGCGAAGCTGACAAGCTGACCCAGCTGGTGTTCTGCGACATTTCTACACCGCAGGCAAAAGCTCCTGCAAGCAAGGCGGCGAAAACGCTGGATAATCCACTGCTTCACGCATTGGAAGGCGCTGTGCCTCTGCCGGAGCAGGAACCGGCCTTTACGGTATATGACGATATTCGTCAGAAACTCATTGCTCAGGGGATGCCTGCCGACCAGATCGCTTTTATCCATGAAGCCAACACCGAAGTGCGGAAAAAGGAGCTGTTCTCTAAAGTCCGTACCGGTCAGGTGCGTGTCCTTTTGGGCAGCACCGCCAAGATGGGCGCAGGCACCAATGTGCAGGACCGTCTGGTGGCACTTCATGACCTGGACTGTCCGTGGAGACCGGGAGACCTTGCCCAGCGCAAGGGCCGTATCGAGCGCCAGGGTAACCAGAATCCTCTTGTCCATGTGTACCGCTATGTGACCGAAGGAACCTTTGACGCATACCTCTGGCAGACGGTGGAGAATAAGCAAAAATTCATTAGTCAGATCATGACTTCTAAATCGCCGGTACGCTCCTGCGATGATGTGGATGAAACCGCCCTCAGTTTTGCAGAGATCAAGGCTTTGTGTGCCGGAGACCCACGTATCAAAGAGCGTATGGATTTGGATGTGGAGGTATCCCGCCTGAAGCTGATGAAAGCCGACCACCAGAGCAAGCAATATCGTCTGGAGGACCAGCTGCTCAAATACTTCCCGGAGGAGATTGAAAAGCACAAAGGCTTTATCAAGGGCTTTGAATCCGATCTGGAGGTTTTGGCAGCGCACCCGCACCCGGAGGACGGTTTTGCTGGTATGGAAATCCGTGGCGATCTGCTGACCGATAAGGAGAACGCCGGCGCAGCCCTTTTGGATGCCTGCAAGGAGGTCAAAACCTCCGATCCGGTGCAGATCGGCAGCTACCGGGGCTATGCCATATCCGTGGAATTTTCCGCTTGGAAACAGGAGTATACGCTCCTGCTGAAAGGACAGATGACCCACCGGGCAACCCTTGGTACAGACCCTCGCGGAAATCTTACCCGTATCGACAATGCCCTCGCCCAGATGCCGCAGCGTCTGGAGGCGGCAAAGGCCCAGCTGGATAACCTCTATCAGCAGCAGGCTGCCGCAAAGGAGGAAGTCGGAAAGCCATTCCTTTATGAAGAAGAACTGCGAAGCAAAAATGCCCGTCTGGTGGAGCTGGATACTTTGCTGAACATCGACGGAAAGGGACAGGCACACGCCGAGGCTGTTGTTGCCAAAAGCGCACGGCCTTCGGTGCTGGATCATCTGAAACGTCCGGCGACGCCCCGCAGTACAGACAAGAAACCAAAACAGCATGAGGAGGTGCGATAACATGAATACCAATAATCTGAATACAGCCCTTTATGAAAAGATGGCCACTGAGCAGGAAAAATATAGGGACTGGCTGAAAAGCCAGCCCCCGGAAGAAATCCTGCACCACACCTATGAATATACTGTCCGTGAGGATATTGTGATGGCGATGGAGGAGCTGGAGCTGACCGACGCACAGGCCCAGGCGCTTTTGGAATCTCCCTCGCCGCTGGCGGATGTGTACCGTTATTTTGAAAAGCTGGAGACCGGCTATATGGATATGATCCGGGACAGCATTGAGAACCGTGCCGACGATGTGTGCAGAGCTAAAGAGGAACTGCGAACAACACCAATCTATCCCCATTCAGCTGCCTATGCGAGAGAACATGGGGAGCTGGAGCAGTACCGAGCTTCCAACAATGTAAATCTCCAATGCAAGGAGTCCATTGAAGCGGCGGTGCGGGAACACTTCGACGGAATGTATCTCAGCCACGATGCGGCAAAGGGTGTGATCGAGACCTATGGCATGGAGCGTGTGTCTATGGTTCTGGCTAACACCGTCCAGCTTCAGGACTGGGATGGGCGCTACTCCCAACGCAACAAAGAATGGGCCAAGACCATTCCTAATGATAATCCCGAAACCGTCCGTTGTGGTTATGCCTTAAACAGCCACCCTGCTGTGCTGGATGGTTTTATTGATCTGGTGCGTGAAGAACAGCAGCGCAGCCGTACCCAGAGAGAAAAACTGGAACCGTCCCGTCCCTCAGTACGGGATAAGCTCAAACAGGAGCTGCCCGCCAATAAGTCTGCCGCCCCGAAAAAACGGGAGCTGGAGCGATAACCATGGCAAAGCGCAAGCGGGATGTGCCGGTTCTGTTTTGGGTGTCCGCAGAAGAACTGGAACTGATCCATCAAAAGATGCAGCAATACGGGACAGAGAATTTGAGCGCTTATCTGCGGAAAATGGCGCTGGATGGTTATGTGGTCAAGCTGGAACTGCCAGAGCTGAAGGAGTTGGTCTCCCTGATGCGCCGAAGCAGCAACAACTTGAACCAGCTGACCCGCAAAGTGCATGAGACCGGGCGGGTTTATAATGCTGACTTGGAGGATATATCCCAGCGGCAGGAACAACTGTGGGAGGGTGTGAAGGAAATCCTTACCCAACTCTCCAAACTTTCATAACAGGGATAGATACTCCATTTGCGGAGGGAGGAACGGCGTTTCTTCGCCGCACCTTCCTCCGCTTTTTCTTTTTGTCTGTATCCTTGTCTTTTGCCTGTCCGTACCGGATAATATGAGTAGAATAAGAAGCGTAGCAAAGGAGTGAAAACAGATGCTGACCTTTGAAAAGGTGCTGGAGATTTTTGCGGATTACCTGACCGCAGACGAGACCATAGAAGTTTATATTAGCCGCCATGGATGTGTAAGAGTTGAATTTGACCAAGATTTTCACTATTGCTCTGGCGAGGTGTGCCATACTCCCAAGGAACTGTTCGACCTCTTAGCCGATGATTACCGGACTTATCTGGAGATTGAACTGACCAAAGGCAGACGGGAGTTGACGGAAGATGATGAGAGAGAAGCGGATGCCCTGTGCAAACGGTATCTGGAGCGTTGGAGGGAGGAACTGGAATGAAGATTTTGAAATGCTTGCTGATGATTGTAACTGCACCGGTCATTTTGGTGTTGACGCTTTTTGTCTGGCTCTGCATGGGGCTGATCTACATATCTGGTCTGGTGCTTGGTCTGCTCAGCACGGTAATTGCTCTACTTGGCGTGGCTGTGCTTATTACCTATTCCCCGCAGAATGGTGCAATTTTGCTGATTATGGCATTTTTGATTAGCCCGATGGGGCTGCCGCTGGCTGCGATCTGGCTGCTGGGAAAGGTGCAGAGTTTGAAATTTGCGATCCAGGATTGGGTGTATGGGTAAATGATGTGAATATAATTTGGAATGAAAAAGAAGCAGGACAATGGGAGATGAGACCCAATGCCCTGCTTCTCTGTTTATTCGGAACGAACTGTAATATATTTTTGATTGCGACTTTTAGGTTTATCGGGAATAGTCATTTCTAATTGCCCGGATTCTAAAAGCGGATTGATATGCTTCAAGGTGAAGTTTCTTAAATCTTTGAAGCCGCAAAATACTGCAAGCTCTTTCTTGGATTTTGGTGTTGTGCAAAAAGCCAAAATCTGTTTGGATACCGTTGATAGTTCAATAACTTGGTGGGTAACTTGGTGGATAACTTGGTGGGCGTCACCCTCTAAGTTGTAGTTTACATTTTTCAAGATGACTCTGAAATCTGTCGCTGTTGAGGAAAATTCGGGCTTATATGCCTCTGTGTATCCAGGCAGCTTTTCGGTTTCACTGACGATTTTGCGTAGGCCACTTCCACGGCGTTCCATGTACTTCATGCGGTGGAACAGGTCAGCAATCACAGGGTTTCGTCGCATCGAACGGATACTGTAAATATCGTATTCCTGAATTGAGCCGCCGCCAAACATACCGCCCGGAGATGTGATTTCCACCCGATCATCAAACATATCAATATGGATTTCGCTGCCAAGCACAATATAATCACGATGGATAAGCGCATTAACAAGAGCCTCTGTCACAGCTCGTTCAGCATAATCTGGCTTGTCTACACGATACTGTGCCTCTTTGACAAAACGGACTTTGGAATTATTGCGAATAAATTCACTGCCGCTTTTCAGTAGATAAATCAGATTCCCTTCGTATTCTTTATCGTCCAGTGCATCATCAAAGATAGAGCCTTTTTCCAAGCCATTCCACCGGGTACAGAACATACGGGAGTTATAAACTGTGTGCTGATCGGTCATGAGCTTTCCGGCATTGGTCAAGACCCCATTTTTGTCAGCCAAACCGAAGGAAACATAATCGGATGGCTCAAAGCGGAGGCCGGTTCGTTCCAGATAGGTTGCCTCCAGGAGTGTGAAGCTGTAATCCTTTTTCACAGCTTCTGTTGTTAAGGTGTCAAAGGACTGATTGGTTCCCTTTAAGATCAGTTCATTTACAATGTAATCCGGGGCAATTACGCTTTCATTTCCAACACGGATATATGCTTCCATCACTCCGTCTGCCTTGTAATAATATGGGGTGCTGCGGCCGGGAGAAACCTCCAGAGCTAATAGATTTTTACCATCTTCCTGTAATGGTTTTAAGATAAACTGAGGTAATGGTGTGATACGTTCTTTGATTAAGCGGCTGATCGCTTCAGCATCCTTTTGAACATCGGACAAGCCGATAGGCTCCCGGTCATCGGAGACTCCGAAAAACAGAGTGCCGCCGATTCCATTGGAAAAGGCACTGACACTTTTTAACCAGCTTTTTGGCTTTTTTGTTTCGAGAGCAACTTTGAAATCACATTCGGTTGCTTCAGCAATGAGCTGTTCTATCATAGAAATCCCTCCTTTGAGGTTGTAGAATATTCTTTTTTATTATACCCAGCGGAGAAAGTTATTGCAACGATAGAAGCAAAGAGTTCAGCGAAAACAAAAATATTTATGAGAGGAGGACCTTCTATTATGGCAACTACAAGAATCATGCCGCTTCATGTCGGCAAAGGCCGCACAGAGAGTCGGGCAATCAGTGACATCATCGACTATGTGGCCAATCCAAAGAAAACAGATAACGGCAGGC
>OKZD01000237.1_pt1 | contig 17596 bp, 12 predicted proteins | sample 1609011 | NCBI WGS metagenome assembly OKZD01 (sample SAMN02675044, study PRJEB24791) | human gut metagenome, SKBSTL002 | isolation source: stool | host: Homo sapiens | place: USA
TTGAAACCTATGCAAAGCAGAACGGCTTTTCCAATCTGCGCTGGTACACGGACGACGGTTATTCTGGTGCGAACTTTCAAAGACCCGGTTTTCAAGCCATGCTTGCGGACATTGAAGCCGGAAAAGTCGGGACAGTTATCGTAAAGGATATGTCGAGGTTAGGGCGAAACTACCTGCAAGTGGGAATGTACACGGAAATGATTTTCCCACAGAAAGGTGTCCGCTTCATCGCTATCAATGATGGAGTGGACAGCGCACAGGGCGACAATGACTTTGCCCCGCTGCGGAATATCTTTAACGAATGGCTGGTGAGAGATACGAGCAAGAAAATCAAAGCAGTAAAACGCTCAAAAGGCATGAATGGCAAGCCCATCACAAGCAAGCCTGTGTATGGCTACCTCATGGACGAGGATGAAAATTTCATTATTGACGAGGAAGCTGCACCCGTAGTCAAGCAGATATACAACCTCTGTCTTGCCGGGAATGGTCCGACCAAGATAGCCCGTATGCTCACAGAGCAGCAAATCCCCACGCCGGGAACGCTTGAATACCGCAGGACGGGCAGCACCCGCCGCTACCACCCCGGCTATGAGTGCAAGTGGGCGACCAATACCGTAGTGCATATCCTTGAAAACCGGGAATACACAGGCTGTCTGGTAAATTTCAAGACAGAAAAACTTTCTTACAAAGTCAAGCACAGTGTAGAAAATCCCCCGGAAAAGCAAGTGATTTTCGAGAACCACCACGAGCCTATCATAGACACCCAAACATGGGAACGGGTGCAGGAGCTTCGCAAGCAGCGCAAACGCCCCAACCGCTATGATGAAGTGGGCTTGTTCTCCGGCATACTGTTCTGTGCGGACTGCGGCAGCGTCATGTATCAGCAGCGATACCAGACAGACAAGCGCAAGCAGGACTGTTATATCTGCGGCAACTACAAGAAACGCACCCATGACTGTACGGCGCACTTTATCCGCACCGACCTCTTGACCGCTGGTGTACTCTCCAATCTGCGGAAAGTGACAAGCTATGCGGCAAAGCATGAAGCCCGGTTTATGAAGCTCTTGATTGAGCAGAACGAGGACGGGGGCAAGCGCAGGAACGCCGCCAAGAAAAAGGAACTGGAAGCCGCCGAGAAACGCATAGCCGAGTTATCCGCTATCTTCAAGCGGCTGTATGAGGACAGCGTGACCGGGCGCATATCAGACGAGCGTTTCACAGAGCTGTCGGCAGACTATGAAGCAGAGCAACGGGAACTGAAAGAAAGAGCCGCCGCTATCCAAGCGGAGCTTTCCAAAGCACAGGAAGCCACCGTGAACGCAGAAAAGTTTATGAATGTTGTCCGGCGGCATACCAGCTTTGAAGAACTTACCCCTACTCTGCTGCGGGAGTTTGTAGAGAAAATCGTTGTGCATGAGTGCAGCTATGACGAGAACAAGACCCGTAGGCAGGACATTGAGATTTATTATTCTTTTGTTGGCAAGGTGGACTTGCCCGAATAACCGCCCGACCTATCCGACACAATGCGCAAGTGCCGGATAGGAACGGCAAAATTTTTTACACTTCTATTACTTCTTTATCACACATAAGCAAAGAGCCAGGGCGTGAAGCAGCTGGTCGCGGGCGGCGGCGTTGCCCTGATCGGCGTGACCCTTGTCCCGCTGCTGTCCGGGCTGCTGGGCTAACCTCAACTTATCCGTACATCCACCTTTGAGACCCCACCGCGCTCTCCCGCTCACATGGGAGGGCGCGGGAAAGGAGGTATCTTTGCTTGATTAGTGAGATCATCGAGAAATGGATAAAAGGCATTTTGATAGATGGCATCACGGGCAACCTCTCCGGCCTGTTCGATAACGTGAACGCCAAGGTGGGCGAAATCGCTTCGGATGTCGGCTCTACCCCGCAGGCGTGGAACAGCGGCATTTTCAATATGCTGCGCAGTCTTTCCGAAACGGTGGTGCTGCCCATTGCAGCGGCTATCCTTGCCCTTGTGATGTGCCATGAGCTTATCCAGATGATTACCGAAAAGAACAATATGCACGACTTTGACACCTCCATGTTCTTCCGCTGGATTTTCAAGTCTGCCTTTGCCATCCTCATTGTCAGCAACACATGGAATATCGTTATGGGTGTGTTCGATGCCACCCAGAGTGTTGTCAACCAAAGCTCCGGCGTTATCATCGGCGAAACATCCATCCACTTTGACCGCCTGATACCCGGACTGGAATTTCAGCTGGAAAGCATGACCATCGGCAGTCTGCTCAGCCTGTGGTTCCAGACCCTTGTAGTGGGCCTGACCATGAACATCCTGTCCATCTGCATCTTCCTTGTGACCTATGGCCGTATGATTGAAATTTATGTGGTCACGGCCTTAGGCCCCATCCCGCTGGCGACCATGGGCAGCAGCGAGTGGCGCAGCACCGGGCAGAACTATTTAAAATCGCTTTTGGCGTTAGGCTTCCAAGCGTTCCTGATTATGATTGTCGTGGGCATCTATGCGGTGCTGATACGCAACATTTCAGGTGCAGCGGACATTGCCGGGGCCATCTGGGGCTGCATGGGCTACACTGTGTTGCTCTGCTTTTGTCTGTTCAAGACCGGCAGCATCAGCAAGTCGGTGTTTGGTGCCCACTAAGGCCGAGAAAGGAAAAACGTATGGCGTATGTGACCGTTCCCAAAGATTTGACCCATGTAAAATCCAAAGTCTTATTCGGGCTGACCAAGCGGCAGCTGGTCTGCTTCGGCGGCGCGCTCCTCACGGGCGGGCCGCTTTATTTTTTGACCCGGGACTATCTTTCCAACAGCGCGGCGGCCCTGCTGATGATTTTTGCCATGCTGCCGGGGCTGCTGTTCGCTCTGTTCGAGCGGCACGGCCAGCCCCTTGAAGTGGTGATTCAGCAAATGATTCAGTGCTGCTTTCTTCGTCCCAAGGAAAGGCCCTATCAGACCAACAATGCTTACGCCGCCCTTGTGCGGCAATACCAAATGGAACAGGAGGTAAAGGCCATTGTCCAGAAAAACGATACCCCGCGAAACCGAAAAGCCCAAAAAGCTCACCCGCGCCCAGAAAAAAGAAATTGATGCCGTTCTCCGCAAGTACAAGGGTGACGGCAAGCCCCGCACGGCACAGGCCACCATCCCGTATGAGGCCATCTACCCGGACGGTGTGTGCCGCATTGACCGACGCACGTTCTCCAAGTGCATTGCCTTTGAGGACATCAGCTATCAGCTGGCCCAGCCGGAAACGAGGACCGCCATCTTTGAACACCTGTGCGACCTGTACAACTATGTGGATGCCTCCATCCATGTGCAGCTTTCGTTTCTCAATCGCAAGGTTGACCCGGTGCAGTACGCAAAAAGTTTTGAGATCGCACCGCAGGGGGATGATTTTGACGACATCCGCGCCGAGTACACCGCCATCCTGCAAAAGCAGCTTGCCAGCGGAAACAACGGCATTGTCAAAACCAAGTACCTGACCTTCACCATCGAGGCAGACAATCTAAAAACCGCACGGGCGCGGCTGACCCGCATTGGTCTTGACCTGCTGGGCTATTTCAAGACCATGGGCTGCGTGGCGCACGTCATGGACGGACAGGCGCGTTTGGAGGTGCTGCACGGCATCTTCCACCCGGACGGGGAACCGTTCCGCTTTGACTGGGACTGGCTGGCGCCCTCCGGCCTGTCCACTAAGGATTTTGTGGCCCCATCCTCCCTCTGCTTCGGCACAGCCAAGACTTTTGGACTGGGCGGCAAATATGGAGCTGTGAGCTTTTTACAAATCCTTGCGCCGGAACTTTCGGATGAAATGCTGGCCGATTTTCTCAAAACGGAAAGCGGCATTCTCGTCAATCTCCATGTGCAGGCCATCGACCAGACCGAGGCCATCAAAACCATCAAGCGGAAGATCACAGACCTTGACGCCATGAAGATTCAGGAGCAGAAAAAGGCTGTCCGTTCCGGGTACGACATGGACATCCTGCCCAGCGACCTTGCCACTTACGGCGAGGACGCCAAAAAGCTGCTGAACAAATTGCAGACCCGGAACGAACGGCTTTTCATGCTGACCTTTCTTGTGCTGAATGTGGCCGACACCAAGCAAAAGCTGGGCAACGATGTGTTCCAAGCCGCAGGTGTGGCACAGAAGTATAACTGCTCGCTTGTCCGGCTGGACTACCAGCAGGAACAGGGCCTTGTGTCCAGCCTGCCGCTGGGCATCAACCAGATAAAGATTCAGCGCAGCCTTACCACCTCCAACGTGGCGGTGTTCGTGCCCTTTGTGACGCAGGAGCTTTTCCAGAGCGGCGCGGCCATGTACTACGGCATCAACGCAAAATCCCACAACATGATCATGCTGGACCGCAAGCAGGCCCGGTGTCCCAACGGCCTAAAGCTGGGTACGCCCGGCAGCGGCAAATCCATGAGCTGCAAGTCTGAAATCGTCAGTGTGTTTTTAACGACTGCTGACGATATTTTTATTTCAGACCCAGAGGCCGAGTATTACCCGCTGGTCAAGCGGTTGCATGGGCAGGTCATTAAACTTTCGCCCACCAGCAAGGACTATGTAAATCCGCTGGACATCAACCTCAACTACTCCGAGGATGATAGTCCGCTTGCCCTGAAATCGGATTTTGTGCTGTCGTTCTGTGAGCTGGTCATGGGCGGCAAAACAGGTCTGGAAGCGATTGAACGCACCGTGATAGACCGTGCCGTGAAAGCCATCTACCGCCCCTATCTGGCGAATCCCTGCCCGGAGAATATGCCGATTTTGTCTGACCTCCACCAAGCCCTGCTCGACCAGCACTTGCCGGAAGCGGACCGGGTAGCGCAGGCATTGGACTTGTATGTGTCCGGCTCGCTGAATGTGTTTAATCACAAAACGAATGTGGACATCCATAATCGGCTTGTGGCCTTTGACATCAAAGAACTGGGCAAGCAGTTAAAAAAACTGGGGATGCTCATTATCCAAGACCAGATATGGGGCCGCGTTACCCAGAACCGTAGCCAAGGCCGGGCCACATGGTATTTTGCGGACGAGTTCCACTTGCTCTTGAAAGAGGAACAGACCGCCGCATACAGTGCCGAGATTTGGAAACGCTTCCGCAAATGGGGCGGCGTGCCCACAGGCGCCACCCAGAATGTGAAGGACCTTCTTTCTTCCCCGGAGATCGAGAACATTCTGGAAAACAGCGACTTCATCACGCTGCTGAATCAGGCATCCGGCGACCGCAAAATCCTTTCGGAACGGCTGAACCTCTCCGCAGACCAGCAGAAGTACATCGACAATTCCGAACCGGGCGAAGGACTGCTGATTTTTGAGAACGTGGTGCTGCCGTTCTCAAACCCTATCCCGAATAACACCCAGCTTTACAAAATTATGACCACCCGGCTCAGCGAGGTGGTGGAGCTATGAGCCTAACGCATTTCAGCTTGTTTTCCGGCATCGGCGGCATCGACCTTGCCGCAGAAGCAGCGGGTTTCACCTCTGTCTGTCAATGCGAGTGGGCGGCCTTTCCCGCCGCTGTTCTGGCAAGCCACTGGCCGGAGGTGCCCCGATTTCAGGACATCACCACCGTAACAAAGGAGGCTTTCTTTGGAAAAACAGGACTTCGCACCGTCACCCTCATTTCAGGCGGCTTCCCGTGCCAGCCGTTCTCCACCGCAGGGCGGCAGCGCGGCTTCCACGATGAACGCTACCTGTGGCCCGAAATGCTGCGGGTTATCCGGGAATTGCAGCCCCGTTGGGTGCTTGGAGAAAATGTTGCTGGCTTCCTCCGTATGGGGCTCGACAAAACGCTCATTGACTTGGAGCAGGCAGGTTACGATGTTCGGGTTTTCGTATTACCTGCTGCTGCCGTTGGCGCGTGGCACGAACGGAAACGGGTATTCATCATCGGCTCCGCTGCTTCCCACGCCCCTTGCCAGCGACACCGGGGATGTGGGCAAGGGGCTGGACATCCAAATCTCTGCGAATGGCAGCTACCGCAAGATGAACAAGGATGGCAAGGCATGGACGGCGCGGCTTTCCCATGTGGTCTACCGCATGACCCCCACCACGCTGGAAAGGCCCTACCTCAACCCGGACTGGGTAGAGTGGCTGATGGGTTTCCCGCGCAAATGGACGGACATTCCCTTTGGGCTAAAGAACCCGCCGACATCCCGCGTCTGACCGAAGATGTGCCGAACCGCAGCAAGCGGATGAAAACACTGGGCAATGCAGTTTCGCCGCCGCAGGTGTTCCCGATTCTCAAATACATTGCGGACATTGAAACGGGCCGCTGTCCGATGGGAGGTGAAGAACTTTGAAAGAATTGCAGGCAAAAGCCAAAGTCACCCAGACCATGACCCGTGACGGTCTGGTGGTGGAAAATCAAGCGGACGGTGCTGTGGAGAACATTTCCAGTCGGGAAGCGGAACAGGACTACTCCACGGATGCCGAGGGCAAGGCCGAAAAAATCTTAGAACGCGCCGAGGACATCAAGGACGAGCATAAAAATAAAAAGAAAGCGAAAAAGGCAGCAGAAACAGCGGCCACCGCCGAAAGCGAAGATGGCCTGCACGGTTTCGCCGCCCGTCTGGAACTGACCGAGGAAGAACGGGCAGACCCGGCATTGCAGCCGTTCATCCGAAACGCTGAAAAGAAAGCTGACAAGCTGGATGCGGCCCGCGCCGCTCTGCCGAAGAAGCGTGTCCCGGTCAAGGAAAAAGTTTACGATGCAGCCAGCGGCAAGGCAAAATCCACCCTGCGGTTTGAGCAGCAGGACAAAGGCCCGCCCAGCCTGAAACCAAACCCGGCCAGCCGCCCGCTGTCGGAAGCATTGCTGTTCGCTCACGGAAAAATCCACGAGGTCGAACACGAAAATGTGGGTGTGGAGGGCGGCCACAAGGGTGAAGAACTGGTGGAGCATCAGACCGCCAAAGCCATCCGCAGCGGCATCCGGCACCACAAGATGAAGCCCTACAAGGCCGTGGAAAAGGCAGAGCGTCAGCTCATGTCTGCCAATGCAGAATACTTTTACCAGAAATCCTTGCGGGACAATCCGCAAATTGCACAGGCGGCCAGCAACCCCATTTCCCGGATGTGGCAGAAACGGCGTATCAAACAGCAGTATGCCAAAGCTGCACAGCAGGCCGGACAAGCCGCCGCGCAGGGTGCAGCCGCCACCGCAGAGAACGGTTTCCGGGTAACAAAGCTGGCGGCCGAGGGCGGCGAACGGGTAGCCGAATTTGCGGCCCGGAACTGGAAAACCATTCTGATCGTGGCGGTGTTCGGTCTGCTGGCTCTGCTCCTGATAACGGGTTTGCAGTCCTGCACCGTGATGGCGGGCACCGCTGGAACCGGCGTGACGGCATCCTCTTACTTTTCCAAGGACAAGGATATGCTGGGTGCAGAGAAAGCCTACGCCAAGCTGGAACAAAAACTGCAACGGTATCTCGACACCTACGAGGCCACCCACAACTACGATGAATACCATTTTTATCTGGACGAAATCGAGCATGACCCCTATGTGCTGATCTCGATTTTGTCCGCGCTCCATGATGGCGTTTTTACACTGGCCGAGGTGCAGGGCGAACTTGAAATGCTCTTTGAAAAGCAGTACATCCTGACCGAGACTGTGACCATGCAGATACGTTACCGTACAAAAATGATGGTCATTATTGGCCCGTATGGTGTGCCGCAAGTTATCACCTACCAAGAACCGTATGAATACTACATCTGCACGGTCAAGCTGAAGAACAAGGATTTATCCCACCTGCCCGTGGAAGTACTGACCGAAGAACAGCTCAGCGCTTATTCGCTCTATATGCGCACGCTGGGCAACCGGCCGGATTTGTTTGGCAAAGCGCAATACCCCAATGCGTCCACCATCAAGCAGCCCACCTACTACGATATTCCCTCGGAAGCACTAAAGGATGATAGGTTTGCCGCCGTGATGGAGGAAGCAACCAAGTACATCGGCTACCCGTATGTGTGGGGCGGCAGTTCGCCCAGCACCAGCTTTGATTGCAGCGGCTACATTTCGTGGGTGCTGAATCACTCCGGCTGGAACGTGGGCCGTCAGACCGCGCAGGGCCTTTACAACTTCTGTACTCCTGTTTCGGCCGCACAGGTCAAACCGGGCGACCTTGTGTTTTTCAAGGGAACCTACGATACCCCCGGCGTGAGCCATTGCGGTATCTATGTAGGCAATTCCATCATGCTGCACTGCGGCGACCCTATCTCTTACACAAACCTCAACTCAAAATATTGGCAGGAACATTTTTACAGCTATGGGCGTTTACCGTGACGCCAGAAAGGATTTTGTATGGCAAAAAGACTTTCCCGCATTGAGCGCGATATTGAACGGCTCAAAGAAAAAATCTCTGAATACCAGCAGCGGTTGAAAGAACTGGAAGCTGCAAAGACTGAACAGGAAAACTTGCAGATCATTCAGCTGGTGCGCAGCATGAACATGAAGCCGGACGAGTTCGCGGCCTTCCTGCGCAGCGGTGCGCTGAATGCTGCACCCACCGCCACACCGTACCACAAACAGGAGGATGCCGCCAATGAAACCTGATTGGAACCGCCGTTTTGCAGCTGGGCTGCTGGCTATCCTGCTCTGCCTCTGCTCCTTTTCCATGCCCGCTTTTGCAAGCGGCACTGACCCTGCCCCGGAACCTCTGCCGGAAATTACCGAGGAAGAACCCACCACGGGCGGCATGGAGCCGGAGGACGTACCCATCACGCCCAAAGGTAACGCAACACTGGTGGATGATTTCTACGGGGACAAACAGCTTATCACCGTGACCACCAAAGCCGGGAATTATTTTTACATCCTGATTGACCGCGCCAACGAGGACAAGGAAACTTCTGTCCACTTTCTGAACCAAGTGGATGATGCCGACTTGCTGGCTCTGCTGGATGAAGAACCGCAGGCCGCCGAAGTCTGCACCTGCACGGTGAAATGTGAGGCCGGAAACGTCAACGAAAACTGTCCCTTGTGTGAAAAGAGCCTGCGCAACTGCACGGCCCCGGAAGCGGTGAAAACCGACACCGAAACGCCGCAGGAAAAGCCGAAGTCCAACATGGGCAGTCTGATGATCCTGTTGGTGCTGGCTCTGGCGGGCGGCGGTGCAGCACTCTATTATTTCAAGTTCCACAAGCCCAAGGCCGATACCACCGGGCACGATGATCTGGACGAGTACGATTTTGGCGAGGACGAGGATGCAGACGAGGAACCGGCTGAAATCGAGAGTTCCAATGATATTTCCCAATAATCTCTCTTATCATAAAGGAACCGGGTCTACCCATTGTCGAGCAGACCCGGTTCTCATTTTTCAAAATCGTGAGAATTGGGATTGTACCAGCGAGAATCGTTCAAAAGAACAAGATTTCCTCTTTCTTTGCGCTCTCCCTCATAAATCGCGTGGCAATTAGGGCAGGTAAAGAAAAATCTATAATGGTTTGAACTACTCAGTGTTTCATACTCTCCTTGCATTTGTGAGCCGCAGAACTTGCACGTTTGAAACATTTTATCCCCCTGCCTTTATATCACTGATTGCTGCCTGTAACATTGCTGCCGCAACAGCAGCGGCAATATCTTTTACCGTATCCAATGCCAAAGGCAATCCCTTTTCCTTTATAACTTTTAGGGTTTTATTCCACACGGTGTCATTCTTTATTTTGTCTAGGAACTCATGTCCTTCCCAAGTTAGTCTGCCTACATAAAAAGCATACAATCTATCATCTGCATAACGCGACACATAGGAAGATACCAATTGCGCATCATGTAAAAGACTACAATGATATGCAACCACTTCTGGTGTATAATCGTTCAATCCCAAATCGTGATATGATAAAGCCCTGTCGGTGTATTTTTCCTCTATTGCAAAAAGAATTTTTCGGATTAGCACCATATCTCTTTCCATTGTATCACCCCTTTTTTAATCATTATACCACATATTTCATCTACATAAAAGGATGGTGTTCTATATGAATTTAGTTATTGCCGAAAAGCCCAGTGTGGCCCGCAGCATTGCCGCCGTGATCGGGGCCGATGAAAAGCAAAACGGCTATTGGCAGGGCGGCGGGTATCTTGTCAGCTGGTGCATCGGGCATCTGGTGTCCTTTGCGGAAGCGGGCCAGTACGATGAAAAATACTGCAAGTGGAAGTATGAAGATTTGCCCATCCTGCCCCAGCCGTGGCAGTTCATTGTCCCGGACGAAAAGAAACAGCAGTTTGAAATTGTGCGCTCTCTGCTCAACCGCCCGGATGTGGACAGTGTGACCGCCGCGACCGATGCAGGCCGGGAGGGAGAACTGATTTTCCGTTTCGTCTACCAAATGGCCGGTTGCACAAAACCTGTGAAGCGGCTCTGGATTTCCAGCATGGAGGATGCCGCTATCCGGGAGGGCTTTGCAAACCTGCGCCCGGATTCGGATTATGATGCTCTGTATCAATCGGCCCTCTGCCGTGCAAAGGCGGATTGGCTGGTGGGTATCAATGCAACGCGACTGTTTTCGGTGCTGTATCACAAAACCCTGACGGTAGGCCGGGTGCAGACCCCGACACTGAAAATGTTGGTGGACCGGGACGCAAAAATCCTGCGCTTCCAGAAAGAAAAGTATTACACGGTCGGCATCCATTCCGGCAGCCTGAAAGCAGACAGTGGGTGCATTGCGGATGCAGAAACCGCAAATTCTCTCAAAGAAAAATGCACGAGTGCAGTTGCCGTCTGTACTTCTGTCAAACGGGAGAAAAAGACAGAACAGCCGCCCAAGCTCTATGACCTGACCACCTTGCAGCGGGAGGCAAACCGCCTGTTCGGTTTCACGGCAAAGCAGACCCTTGATTATGCCCAGCAACTTTACGAAAAGAAACTGCTGACCTATCCCCGCACCGACAGCCAATATCTGACCGAGGATATGGGCCAGACAGCACAACATCTTGTGTCTGACCTGCTGGGGCTGCTGCCCTTTGCCCAAGGGCTTGACTTGACCCCGGAAGTGGGCCGGATTCTGAACAGCAAAAAGGTATCGGACCACCACGCCATCATCCCCACGTCCGAATTTGTAAAGCAGGGTTTCACTGGTCTTGCCGAAAGTGAATGCAAGCTGATGAACCTTGTCTGCTCCAAACTGCTCTGTGCGGTGGCCGCACCCCACGAGTACGAAACAGTGACCGCCGTGTTCTCCTGCGCCGGGAACGAGTTCACCGCCAAGGGAAAGACGGTGCTTGTTCCCGGTTGGAAAGAAATCGACCAGCGGTTCCGCTCCACCCTGAAAGCAGATACCGAGGAAGAAGTGCTGAACACCCTGCCGGAACTGACCGAGGGACAGAGCTTTTCCGTGATGGCTAATGTTTCGGAACACTTCACGTCCCCGCCGAAAGCCTACACCGAAGATACGCTCCTGTCAGCAATGGAGCGGGCCGGGGCCGAGGATATGCCGGAGGACAAGGTGAATTGCTCCGCAGGAGCAAGAGAGGGTGGCCTGGGCCATGCGGAACGCAAAGGGCTGGGCACTCCGGCCACCCGTGCCGCGATTCTGGAAAAATTGGTGCAAATGGGCTTTGTGCAGCGCAAGGGCAAACAGCTTGTCCCCACCAAGGACGGCATCAATCTGGCGGTGGTTCTGCCGGAAAGCCTGACCTCTCCCGTCCTGACCGCCGAATGGGAAAACCGCCTGACCGAGATTGCCAAGGGCAATGCAGACGCGGACGAGTTCATGGCCGAAATTGAAGCGCAGGTGCGTCAGCTGGTCAAGACCTACTCCTGCATCAGCGCGGACAAACAAAACCTGTTCCAGTCGGAACGGGTTATCATCGGCAAGTGTCCCCGGTGCAGTGAAAACGTCTATGAGGGCAAGAAAAACTTCTACTGCGGGAATCGTAGCTGTCAGTTCGTGATGTGGAAGAATGACCGCTTCTTTGAGCAGCGCAAAAAGGCGTTCACACCGAAGATCGCCGCTGCTCTGCTCAAAAACGGTAAGGCAAAGGTCAAGGGCCTCTACTCCGAGAAAACAGGCAAAACCTATGATGCAACGGTGCTTCTAGCAGATACGGGAGGCAAGTACGTCAATTACCGGGTAGAGCGCAAAGAATAAGGCAAAAATATGAGGGCCGGTTATGGTAAGGTGAAGCATTCATTTTGCCATAACCGGCTCTCTCTATCCGTAGGATAGCTAAAAAGGAGGGTGACCAAATGAGCGAATTATTTTCCATCCAACTGCAAAATCGGCAGCAGCAAGGCAGGGATGGCGTCTGGCTGGACCTGCCCACTACAACCGAACAGGTACAAGCGGCCCTGCGGCAAATCGGCATTTCGTCCGATAATCCGCAGGGCCTTTTCATTTCCGGCTACTTTGCCGAGGAAAAAAGCGTTTTGCGATTCCCTACAACATGGTACTAGCATCCAATGTGGACGAACTGAACTTTCTGGCATCACGACTGGAAACACTCTCTACCGGGGAACGCGCAGAGCTGAACGCCGCCCTGCAAGCCCCGCAGAGTGAGCTTTTCAGCATCGGGAGAATCACCGACTTTCCCGAAAACGTGGACTACTATGTGCATCTGCCGGATGTGCACGGGCCTGCCCAGCTAGGAGATTACTACCTGAATCGCTCCGGCATGGTGGATATGCCGGAAGAATGGAAGGGCGGCATCGACACGGCGCAGTTCGGCCGGTATGTGGCCCAGCAGGAGCAGGGCGTGTTTACCGAGTATGGCTACATTGTCAAAAGCGGGGATGTGTGGCAGAAAGTCCACGAGGGCCAGCCTGTGCCAGAGGAATACCGGGTGCTGTCCTTTCCCGCGCCGGAAGTTCTGCGGGATGCGGCCAACATCCCGCCGCCTGTTCAGCCTGAAACGGAACCGCAGAAAGTTATTCCCATTATCCTAAACGGCAAAGACAGCGTAGAGCGCATGAAAGAAATCACGGACCGGCTGGAAACGGGCATTCAGCAGTTGTTCGACAGTGACCGCTACAAAGCTTACCTTACCACGATGGCAAAATTCCACAATTACAGCTTCAACAACACCTTGCTGATTGCCATGCAGGGCGGGCAGCTGGTGGCCGGCTTCAACAAGTGGAAAGACACGTTCCACCGCACCGTAAAGAAAGGCGAAAAAGGCATCAAAATCCTTGCTCCTGCGCCGTACAAGGTCAAGCAGAAGATGGAAAAGCTGGACGAACAGGGCAAGCCGATTCTGGACAAGGACGGCAAGCCGCTGACGGAAGAAAAAACGGTGCAGATTCCGGCCTTTAAGGTGGTTTCCGTGTTCGATGTCAGCCAGACCGAGGGCGAACCGCTGCCATCTATCGCAGTGAATGAACTGTCCGGCAGCGTGCAGGACTATCAAGATTTTTTCAAAGCGTTGGAGCAAGCTTCCCCGGTGCCCATCGGGTTTGAGGACATCGAGGGCGGGGCGCACGGTTACTTTCATCTTCTCGACAACCGCATTGCCATCCAAGAGGGCATGAGCCAGTTACAGACCATCAAGACGGCTATCCATGAAATTGCCCACGCCAAACTTCACGCCATCGACCCCACCGACCCGGAACAGACCAACCGCCCGGACAGCCGCACCCGCGAGGTGCAGGCCGAAAGCGTGGCCTATGCCGTCTGCCAGCATTACGGGCTGGACACGTCCGAGTATTCCTTTGGCTATGTGGCCGGGTGGAGTTCCGGCCGGGAACTGGCCGAACTGAAAGCCTCTCTGGAAATTACCCGCAGCGCAGCCCATGAACTGATCTCTGCGCTGGACGAACATCTGGCAGAACTGCGCCAGCAGCGGGAAGCAGACCTTTCCGCTGCACAGGAGGCCGCATTTGCATTGGATAACGGCAGTACCCTGTTCATCCAGACCTGTGATTCTGGCTATGACTACACCCTGTATGGCCCGGACCACACGGCTCTGGACGGTGGGCAGCTGGACGCGCCCGGTCTGACCCTGCCGGATGCCGGGCAGGAAGCACTTAATCTGCTGGGGCAGACAGCCGCGGTGGCGGAAGTTCTGTTGGGCGATAAGCTGGCGGCGTTCCAAGAGGCGGCGGAAAAAGCAAATGAACTTTCTGCCCCGGAAGCAGAAAAAGCCGCTGCGACAGATTTATCCGCAGAGCCTACGGTCACGATTTTGTGGAGTGAAAGCGACAAGCTGCAGGACGGCGAAACCATGCCTCTGTCTGTGGCAAACCGCGTCTTTGAAGAACTGGACACCGCCCAGCACACGGACCGGGAAAAGGACGGCTACACGGGCGGCTGGTACGACAAGACCGCATTCCGTATTGATTTTACCCTGAACGGCCAGCCCGACAACTACGAGGGACGGCAGGATTTTGGTGACGGAGAGGGTTCTTTGATTCAGCATATCCAGAACTACCACGAATACTACGCCAAGGACGAGAACTGGAAAAATTTTGTTCTGCACAACAAAGGCCCGGAAGCGTGGGAACAGGACAAGGCAGAGCGGGAAATGGTGCTGACCGAGTTTATCCCGTACCTCAAACAACATTGCAATCTTTCGGCCATGGAGCAGGCAGCCACCGCCGCTTTGCGGGAGGGACAGAACATTTCGCCGGAACAGGCTGCCTATTACAACACTGTTGTGGCCTATGTGCAGGACTGCCGCTCGATGCTCAACCAAGGCCGGTATGACTTGCCGGAACCGCCCAAGTTGGCCGACTTCGACCAGAGTTTGCAGGACTACGAGGCACAGGTGCAGGCCGAGATCGCGCATGAAGCGGCTGCTGCCGGAATGACCGTAGAGGAATACGCAGCGGCAGGCTTTGAAGCACCGCAGCAGGACAGCTTTTCCATCTACCAGCTGCGCAATGAAGATTCCACCCGTGATTATCATTTTGAGCCTTACGACCGCCTGCAGGCCGCTGGCCGAACCGTGGATAAGGCAAACTATATGGAGGTGTATGCCGCGCCGCTGACTGCTGGTACCACGTTGGAGGACATCTACCGCACGTTCAATGTGGATCATCCGGCAGACTTCAAGGGACATTCACTGTCCGTTTCGGATGTGGTGGTGCTTCATCTGAACGGGCAGTACACCGCCCACTACTGCGACAGTGTGGGCTTCCAGCAGGTGCCGGAGTTCTTGCGGGAAAATCCGCTGCGCACCGCAGAACTTTCCACCGAACAAAACGAAAACATGATTGACGGTGTTCTGAACAACGCGCCCTCTCTGGGCGAATTGGAGGCAAAAGCAAAAGCCGGGGAACAAATTTCTCTGACGGACCTTGCCGCCGCAGTCAAGGCCGAGGAAAAGGCACCGAAAACCAAGAAGTCCCGCGCCGCAAAACCGAAAAAGCCGTCCATCCGGGCACAGCTGGATGCCGCAAAAAAGGAGCAGAGCAAGCAAACGCAGCCACGGGAAAAGACAAAGGAATTGGAGGTATAAGCCGTGCAAAAATTTGAAAATATGGACTTGATCGCTGCGCTGGAAGCCATTATGCACCAGAACACCGCATACTATCAGAGCGATTTTGCGTATGACATCAAAATGCTGCGGGAGGCCGCCCGCAGCGACCAGCCGGAAGATAAGCTGCTGTTGTGGCTGTCCCGGCCTTCTGGAACATTCTGCTTCCGGGAACGGGACGTGCTGCTCAAAGACACGCAAGCCTACAACACATGGAAATTCTGCGGCGAACAGACCCATGACAGGATTCTTGCCTATGCGGTGGAGTTGACCGGTGCGGCCAACGGAACCGTGCAAGGCAATCTGTATGAACTGGACTACCAGCAGCATTTCCAGCATATCCGGGAAGCCGCCCTGCCCGTGGGTGCCAACCGTCTGATCTACGAAAGCGGGATGCGGGAGATTGGCCCGAAAGAGCATTTCGACAGCCGCCCGGACAAATATTTTGGAGAGTTCGTGCGGTATGAAATGCAGCCCCGTGACCCGGAACTTCTGCAAGCGGTCATCCGGCAGGAGCAGCGCAGCCGGGAACCTGCACGGCCCGGTGATTTCAAAGAACATCTTGCGGCACTGCACACTGGGCTGATCGAGGCCGAGGCCCAGCGCATTACGGCAGACATGAAACGTATGGCTGCTCCCAACAGCCCGGACAAGAATCATTTTATGGTGGAGACTAACTATTAAAAGTCAAGCCCCAAAATGAAAAAATCCGTCTGCCGACCGCTGCCCCTGACAAACAGCATTCAAATGCCATAATCAATGCAGCGAGGGCGACGGAGAGAATAGCAAAGCAAGCCCGGCCAACCCTCGCAGAAACAGAATAGCATTTGAATGCTTCGGTTTGTCAAGGGTTCGCTGCGCCAGCTAAGTTGTTCTTGGATTTGGCTCAGGCTCTGGAGAGAATCAGGCAGCTACAAGATATGCTTTGCCAGATTTCTGCAAGGCATAGATTAGCCGCACAAGTTTCTTCGTGGCATGGGATAAGGCAACATTGTAGTGCTTTCCTTCAGCACGTTTCTTGGCAAGATATTCAGCAAAGACGGGATTCCAGTGGCAGACGTACTTGGTTGCGTTGTAGAGGGCATATCGCAAATAACGAGAACCACGCTTCTCCATGTGAGCGTAACAGTTTGTAAGTTTTCCGGACTGGTATGTAGATGGAGAGCAGCCAGCGTAAGCAAGGATTTTGTCAGGAGATTCAAAGTTGGAAAAATCACCGATTTCAGCAAGAATCATGGCTGCTGACTGGATACCGACACCGGGAATAGAAAGAATCGGTGGATTCAGTTCATCCATGATTTTCTGAATAGAAACTTCAATTTCATCAATCTCGGAGGTGAGTTCCCGAATGAGTTTAATGGTATGCTTCAGTTCCAGAAATTTAGCAGGCATAACGGAACCAATGGAAGTTCTGGCAGCATCTCGAATCTGGATAGCCTTATCTTTGCCATAACGACCCTTGGATGCTGTCGCAAGAAGGTTTGTCAGCTTGGTGAGATGAATTTCTGAAATCTGTTTTGCACCGGGATATTCACTGAGGAGCGCATAAACCGAAGCAATATGGAGAGAGGGAACGAGCTTCTCCAGTTCTGGAAACAGAATCGTGACCAGTCTGGACACTGACTGCTTCAGCTTGGCTCTTTCACGAACCTTATCGAATCGGTATCTTGTTAGTGACTTTAACTCTTCGTTATGGTATGCTGTATCCGTGTAGGACTTGAGGTCTACATCGGACAATAGCATAGTTGCAATCGTTCTTGCATCCACACGATCGGTTTTGGTTTTGCGAAGGCTGAGACTTTTTCGGTACAGGTTGGTGTGCAAAGGATTCATGACATAGACGGCCAGGTCATTGTCAAGAAGAAATCCAAGAATGTTGTAGCTGTAATGTCCGGTAGCCTCAAGTCCTACTTTTATTTTGTCTGACTTTTTGGTACAGTCTCGAATCGTCTGAAGCAGCTGCTTGAAGCCATCCATGTTATTGGGGATGGTAATGCAGTCGGCACGAATCGTTCCGTCCGAGTCGAGAATACAGCAGTCGTGCTTATCCTTGGCAACGTCAATTCCAACACAAACCATTTTGATACCTCCGGCGTATTTATTTCGATGCTGTTCAGGACCACAGACTTCTTTGCTCTTGTAACCTCGTTCTAAATAAACCGTCTGGCGGTATCTAACTGATTAACATTTCA
>OKZD01000284.1_pt1 | contig 14927 bp, 13 predicted proteins | sample 1609011 | NCBI WGS metagenome assembly OKZD01 (sample SAMN02675044, study PRJEB24791) | human gut metagenome, SKBSTL002 | isolation source: stool | host: Homo sapiens | place: USA
TTATCCTACATTGAAAACTGGCTCTCATACAGATGATGATAGAAACCTTCCTTCTTCATCAGTACTTCATGATTTCCCTGTTCAATGATTTTTCCATCTTTCATTACGAGAATCACATCAGCCTCACGGATGGTTGACAGACGGTGTGCAACAATGAAAGTTGTTCTTCCTTCCATCAGTTTTGCAAATGCCTGCTGAATCTTGATCTCCGTTCTTGTATCGATGGATGATGTTGCTTCATCCAGAATCAACATCGGTGGTCTGCATAACATAACTCTTGCAATACAAAGCAGCTGCTTCTGTCCCTGTGAAAGCCCGCCACCATCTTCTGTGATCCATGTATCATATCCTTTTGGCAGACGACGGATATAATTATGGATATGAGAAGCTTTCGCTGCCTCGACAATCTCTTCTTCCGTTGCATCCGGTCTTCCCATAGCAATATTTTCACGGATTGTACCCGTTTTTAACCAGGTCTCCTGAAGCACCATTCCGTACCCTGCACGCAGACTTTTTCTTGTCATTTCGCGAATATCTATATCTTCTACTTTAATACTTCCTGCATTCACATCATAGAAACGCATCAGCAGATTGATGAGGGTGGTCTTGCCGCAGCCGGTGGGGCCTACGATGGCAATGCGCTGGCCGGGCTGCACGTCCAGCGAGAGCCCCTCGATGAGCGGGCGGTCGGGCAGGTAGCGGAAAGAAACATCCTGCAGCTGCACATGGCCGTCCGGCTGCAACGCGGCGGCGTTTTCAGCCTCCGGCACCTGATCCTCGGCGTCCAGCAGTTCAAACACCCGGGCGGCGCAGGCCAGTGCGTTTTGCAGCTCGGTGACCACGCCCGAGATCTCGTTGAAGGGCTTCGTGTACTGGTTGGCGTAGCTTAAAAAGACGCTCAGCTGACCGATGGTGATGCCGCCGCGCACGGCGTACAGCGCACCCACAAGACCCACGCCTGCGTACACGATGTTGTTCACAAAGCGGGTGGCGGGGTTGGTCAGGCTGGAGAAGAAGATGGCCTTCAGGCTCACGTCCTGTAATTGTCCGTTCACTTCGTCAAAGGCGGCAAGGCTTTCGGCTTCGTGGCCAAAGGCCTGCACCACCTTTTGGCCTTCGATCATCTCGTTGACCAGCGCGGTCTGCTTGCCGCGGACGGTGCTCTGGCTCTGGAAGTAGCCGTAGCTGCGCTTTGCCAGAAAGCCCGCCACCACAAGGCTCAGCGGGGTAATGCACACTACCACCAGCGTGATGGGCACATTCTCCCGCAGCATGAACAGCAGGGTGCCCAAAATGGTCAGGATGCCGGAGAACAGCTGGGTAAAGCCCATCAGCAGGCCGTCCGCAAAGGTGTCCACATCCGCCACCATGCGGCTGACGATATCGCCGGAGGGGTGGCTGTCCAGATAGGACAGCGGCAGGGTCTGAATTTTGCGCAGCGCCTCGTTGCGCAGATCACGGCTGACCGAGAAGGTGATGCGGTTGTTGCACACGCTCAAAAGCCACTGCGCAAGGGCGGCTACGGCTGCCACCACCAGAATGCTTACTGCAATGCGCAGCACCCCGGCAAGGTCTACATTGCCCTTGCCCAGCATCTTATCAATGGCGTCGCCGCACAGGATGGGGATATACAGCTGAGCGGCTACGCTGACCGCCGCCACCAGCAGGCTGCACACCACAAAGGCGCTGTACGGACGTATTTTGTGCAGCACCCGGTTCAGGGTGGCCTTGCGCTGCTGCGGGGTCAGCTTGTTTTTTGCTTTTGCACTCATGCTTCTGCCTCCCCTTTTTTGAACTGGCTCTCGTAGATCTCCTCGTACACCGGGCAGCTGCTGCGCAGGGCGCTGTGGGTGCCGATGCCCACCAGATGGCCGTCATCCAGCACCAGAATCTGGTCGGCGTGCTGCAAACTGGCGGCACGCTGGCTGACGATGAACACGGTCAGTGCCCCGGGCAGCGCCGCCAGTGCCTTGCGCAGGGCGGCGTCGGTGGCGTAGTCCAGCGCACTGGCGCTGTCATCCAAAATCAAAATGTCCGGCTTGCCCACCAGCGCACGGGCGATGGTGAGCCGCTGCTTCTGTCCGCCGGAAAGGTTGCGTCCGCCCTGCTCCACCGGCTCGTCCAGCCCAAGGGGCTTTGCACGCACAAAGTCTGCGGCCTGTGCCGTTTCCAGCGCCGCCCACAGGTCGGCGTCGGTGGCATCCTTGTTGCCCCACAGCAGATTGGAGCGGATGGTGCCGCCGAAGAGCTGCGCCTTCTGCATGACCACCGCAACCCTGCCGCGCAAAGCGTCCCGGGGGTAGCTGGCCACAGGACGGCCAAAGATCTCCACGCTGCCCTCGGTGGCATCGTAAAAGCGCGGGATGAGGTTTACAAGGCTGGATTTGCCGCTGCCGGTGCCGCCGATGACGCCGATGGTCTGGCCTTTTTTCGCGGTAAAGCTGATATCGGTCAGGCTGGGTGCACCCGCCCCGGCGTAGGTCAGGCCTACATGGTCAAAGCGCACGGCATCGCCGGTTTTGTCGGCGGGCACTTCGCCCAGAAGTTCGGCGGGGAAGGTCATGCCGGGCTTGGTATCCAGCACCGCCTGCACGCGGCCTGCACAGGCCAGCGCCTTGCTGATCTGCACGATGAGGTTGGCAAGCTTTACCAGCTCCACAAGGATCTGGTTCATGTAGTTCACCAGCGCAATGACATCGCCGGAGGCCATGCCGCCCACGTTGATCTCGATGCTGCCCACATACAGCAGCGCCACGATGGCAAGGTTGATGAGCACATAGGTCAGCGGGTTCATCAGCGCCGAAAGGTGGCCGACATGCAGCTGCATCCCGGTCAGCAGGGCGTTGGCGTCCTCAAAGCGGTCGATCTCGCTCTGCTCCTTATCAAAGGCGCGCACCACGCGCACGCCGGTCAGGTTCTCGCGGGTCAGGCCCAGCACCCGGTCCAGCCGGGTCTGCACGGTCTTATACAGCGGTCGGGTGACCACCATCACGCCGAACACCACCACGCTGAGCAGCGGGATGGTGACCACAAAGATCATCGCCGCCCGGGCGTTGACCGTAAAGGCCATGACCATGGCACCCAGCACCACAAAGGGACTGCGCAGGAACAGGCGCAAAAACAGGTTGAGCCCGCTTTGCACCTGATTGATATCGCTGGTCATGCGGGTGATGAGGGTGCTGGTGCCCAGCGTATCCATCTCTGAAAAGCTCAGGCTCTGGATATGGGCAAACAGGGCGTGCCGCAGTGCGGTGGAATAGCCCACCGCCGCCTTGGCGGAAAAATACTGTGCGGTCAGGCTGCAGGTAAGGCCGATGAAAGCCAGCAGCAGCAAAAGGCCGCACCGCACCAGAATATAATGCAGGTCATGTGCTGCAATGCCCACATTGACGATATCCGCCATGACCAGCGGCACGAACAGGTCAAAGGTGGCTTCCAGCATCTTAAAGAGCGGTGCAAGCACACTTTCGCGCTCGTAGCCCTTCAGGTAGCCAAGCATCCGGTTCAAAAAAATTCCTCCTTTGGGGGTAAAAATACACCTTATTATAACGCGCTGTATGCTGAAAATCCAGTGCCGCAGCTGCGTTTTGCATTGTACAAGCTGCCAAATCCTGTTATACTAGAGCTGAGATTGATAGGGAAGTATGGTGAACACAATGGCAAGACGAACAGACGGCGGGGTACGCTTCCGCCCGGTGGGCAGCCGCCGCAGCCGCACCGCACCGGTGTACAGCCCGCGCGGCACCGGCTGCCCGGCCATCGAGCAGGCGGTGCAGGGGCTGTACAAGGGGCAGAATGAGGAGAGCTTCTGGTCTTTAATGAGCGCTTTGAATTACGCGCTGGAGCTGGAGACCCATGTGCTTGTGCCGCTGCAGACGGCGCTTTCGGCGCAGGGTGCGCCCGCCCCGTGGATGGAGCACCCCATCCCGGCGGAAAAGGCCGACGGCCTTGCCTTGTGGACGCTGCGCAACGATAAAGGGCGCTGCTGGCTGCCGCTGTTCACCTCGGTGGCAGCTGCCGGTGCAGACCGCAGTACCGGCAGCCGCCCCATGGCTGACCGCACCTTGGAACAGGCCATGCAGCTGGCGCTGGACACCCCGGGCATCGACGGCGTGGTGCTGGACCCGTGGAGCAATTCCGCCTCGCTGGACGGTGCGCTGCTCAACGGTCTGCTGCACGCAGGCCACACCCCGGAGGGCCCCGGCGCAGAGGAGGCCGAAGCCGGTAAAGAAGCCGCCCGCGCCGGACACTGGGCGGCAGCGGCAGAGTGCTACCAGAAAGCCGCCGAGCAGGGCAGTTCTGCCGGGCTATCGCTGCTGGGCGAGTGCCTGTATCAGGGGCGCGGCGTACCCAAAAGCGCTGCGCAGGCGCGCAAGCTGTGGAAGGCCGCAGCCGAAAGCGGAGAGCCCATCGCCCTTTTGAACCTTGGCGACGACTGCGCCGCCCGGGGCGACAACGGCAAGGCGCTGTTGTGGTACCGCCGGGCGCGGCAGAACGCGGCAGCGGTGCCGGATATCGAGTATACGCCCCGGGTCTGCCTGCGGCTGGCGCAGTACGAGACCCGCTACACCTCCCGCAAAAAGGCGCTGGCGCAGGCGGCAGAGGCAAAGCAGGCCTTTACCATTTTGCAGCGGGAGCACGAGCCGGACGCCGACCGCTGGTTACAGGAGGCCGAGCAGCTGCTCTATGCGCTGACCCACGAGCCGCCCACGGCTCCGGCGGCATATAACATAGAATCTTTACAATTGGACTAAAAAATGGTCACAGCCGTCCGGTAAGATAGACTGGAGAAAAATCAGCCCGCAGACACGGCGGACAAGAAACAGAGGAAACAGTATGAGCAAAGTGATCGGCATTGATCTTGGTACGACCAATTCCTGTGTGGCGGTGGTGGAGGGCGGCAAGCCCGTGGTCATCACCAACGCAGAGGGCGAGCGCACCACCCCCAGCGTGGTGGCCTTTACCAAGGACGGCGAGCGTCTGGTGGGCGGTGCGGCCAAGCGCCAGATCGCCACGAATTCCGAGCGCACGATCTCCAGCATCAAGCGGTACATGGGCTCGGACTACCGGGCGCATATTGACGGCAAGGACCTTGCCCCGCAGGAGATCAGCGCCATGATCCTTGCCAAGATCCGCCGGGACGCCGAGAGCTATCTGGGCGAGCCGGTCACCGAGGCTGTTATCACCGTGCCCGCCTATTTTGACGACAGCCAGCGCAAGGCCACGCAGGATGCAGGACGCATTGCGGGGCTGAACGTGCTGCGCATCATCAACGAGCCCACCGCCGCCGCGGTAGCCTACGGTCTGGACAACGAAGCCGCGCAGAAGATCCTTGTCTACGACCTTGGCGGCGGCACCTTTGATGTGTCCATCATCGAGATCGAGGACGGCACCTTTACGGTGCTGGCCACCGGCGGCGACACCCATCTGGGCGGCGATGATTTTGACCAGCGCATTGTGGAGTACGCGGTGGCCGAGTTCAAAAAGTCTGATCGCATCGACCTGACCCGCGACCCTGCCGCCATGGGACGGCTGAAGGAGGAAGCGGAAAAGGCCAAGAAGGAGCTTTCCAGTGCGCCCTCTGCCCAGCTGAACCTGCCCTTTATCGCGGTGGGCAAGGACGGGCCGCACCACTTGGATATCGCGTTGTCCCGCCCGCAGTTCGAGATGATGACCGGAGACCTGCTGTCCCGCACCGTGACCCCGGTGCAGAACGCTTTGCGGGATGCCGGCATCTCTGCCAGTCAGCTGGGCAAGGTGCTGCTGGTGGGCGGCAGCACCCGGATGCCTGCTGTGGAGCGGCAGGTCCGGGAGCTGCTGGGCTGTGAGCCCAGCCATACCCTGAACCCCGATGAATGCGTGGCCATGGGTGCCGCCGTGCAGGGCGGCCTGCTGCAGGGCGGCGGAAAGCTGGCCGGTGCCACCGGTGCGGCCGCGCAGGGCCTTGTGCTGATGGATGTGACCCCGCTGACCCTCTCCATTGAGACGCTGGGCGGCGTGGCCACCCCCCTCATCACCCGCAACAGCATGATCCCCACCCGCAAGAGCCAGATCTTTACCACGGCCCGCCCCATGCAGACCAGCGTGGAGATCAACGTTTTGCAGGGCGAGCGTCACTTTGCGCGGGATAACAAGTCTTTGGGCAAGTTCAAGCTGAACGGCATCCGGGCAAGCTTTTCGTCTAAGCCGCAGATCGAGGTCACCTTTGATATCGATGTGAACGGCGTGGTGAAGGTATCTGCGAAAGACCTTGCCACCGGGCGGGAGCAGAACATTACCATCACCGGCAGCACCAACCTTTCCGAAAACGAGATCCAGCGCGCTATGGCAGATGCCGCCGCTTACGAGGCTGAGGACAGCCGCCGCAAGGAGCGCTTGGACCTGCACAATCAGGCCGAGGTGCTGGCCTACAAGGTGGACGAGGCCCTCTCCAAGTGCAAAAAGGAGTTGGACAAGGACGAAAAGGCCCGCGTGAAGGCCGACCTTGCCAACCTGCGCCACTGCCTGCGCAAGGATAAGCCCGAAAAGATGAACGAGACTGAGGAAGCCGCCCTGCGGCAGGCCAAGAGCCAGCTGGAAGCCTCGGCCAACCACCTGATGCTGCTGTACTCTGCCGAGCAGACCCCCGGCGACGGAACGGACAGCACGCTGTAATATAATAAGGTTTGTGGGCTGCTGCACCCGCCCGGCGCAGCAGCCTTTTTTTGAAGAAAGAGAAGGGAACGGTTATGAAGGAACTGCAATATCCGGTGCGCCCCGGGCGCTACCGCCACTTTAAAGGCAACGAGTATCAGGTGCTGGGCGTGGCACGCCACAGCGAGACCGAGGAGGAAATGGTGGTGTACCGAGCCCTGTACGGTGAGGGTGGGCTGTGGGTGCGCCCCGCCGCCATGTGGCTGGAGACTGTGACCCGGGACGGCATTACCCAGCCCCGCTTTACCTATATCGGGGAGTGATGCGCCCGGCTTGAATCCCGTTATTGACCCTAGGATTATTTTGCGGTAAAATGTGGGTATGATACCAAATAACAAAGGAGGTTTTCGTATGAAGGCCAAACGATGGATCTCGCTCCTGCTCGCAGTCAGCATGATGCTTGGTGTACTGGCAATGCCTGCTTCGGCGGCAGCTCAGCAGCCGGAAAGCACCGCTGTTGTCAGCGAGGAACTGCCCGATGCCGCAGCGCTGAGCGCGGCAGAGGATGAAAATGATATCGTCAACATCCGCATCCGGGCGACCGGAAACCTTGTCTATGGTTCCGATTATAAGCTGGAGGTGGAGACCCGGCCCGAAAACACCCAGTATATTGCCGTGGTGCTGGGCACCAGCGGCGAAGCCTACGGCTATGTGACCCTGATGATCTCGGATAAGCTGCGCACCCTGCTCAAGCTGATCCCCCTGCCCAAAAAGATGTCCCAGACCCCGGACCAGGCCGAGGAATTCAACGTATACAGCTACCTCAAGCAGCTGATCGACGGCAACGATGTCGGCGTGCTGCTGCGGGTGGCGGACGAAGTAGTGTCGGTGATGGACACCGTCAGCTTCTTTGTCCCGGCCAGCTACCTGACCACGGTGAAGAATGTTTCCAACGGCATGAAGCTGGCGCTGAGCCTGATCCGCAAGTATCTGCCCGAGGGTGCGCTGAGCCGCATCTATCTGGACGAGCAGCCCAAGGACAGCGGCAAGTACTTTGCCGGTGCCATTGCGCTGGAAAGCAGCGATATCAACGCCGCCGGGTTTGCCATGTTCAAGATCAAGCCCAAGACCGAAAACGTCAGCCTGAGCTGGACAGCGGATGCCCCGGCCAGCATGACCGTCTCTCAGCTGCAAAGCGCTGATCTGACCGCCAAGGTGATCTCGGACGGACAGGTGGCTGAAAACGGCAAGGTAAGCTACACCTACAAGAAAAAGACCTTCCTGTGGTTCAGCAGCAAAATGAGCGGCGTGCCCACCGAGCCCGGCACCTACACCCAGACCGCCAAGGCGGGGGGCAACTACTCCTGCAGTACCATCAGCCGCACCATTACGGTGACTGCTGACCCGCAGCCTGCTGCCGCAGAGCAGCCCGCGGCATAAGCATCTTTATAGCACATAAACCGGCGGAAAAATATTTTTGAATTGGACGATCCCGGAAAGTCTGCGGACTTTCCGGGATCGTTTTTTCGCGGGAGAGGATACTTTTTATTTTCTATAAAAGGGGCTGCTTTACTCTTGCAAATCGTTGCATAATACGCTATTATAAAAATAAAATAACCCCTTGCGGTAAAAAAAAGGAGAAGAAGGAGCAGCTTATCTATGGAAGAGAAAAAAAGCGGCATCAAAAAGTTCTTTGAAGAGTTCAAAGCGTTTGCCATGCGCGGCAACGTGCTGGACATGGCAGTGGGCGTTGTCATCGGCGGTGCCTTCACCGCAATCGTCACCGCGCTGGTGGAGGACATCATCAACCCGCTGATCGGCCTGTTCTTCAAGGCGGATTTTTCCGATGTGGTCATCGGACTGGGCGGCTCCAACATCAAGATCGGCGAGTTCGTCAACTCCATCATCAACTTCCTCATCGTGGCCTTTGTGTTGTTCGTTGTGATCAAGTTTGTCAACTCTCTGCACAAAAAGCCTGAAGAGCCCGCCGAGCCGGAGGAGCCCACCACCAAGGTGTGCCCCTACTGCCAGAGCGAGATCTCCATCAAGGCTGTGCGCTGCCCCCACTGCACCTCCAAGCTGGAGGGCTTTCCCGAAATGAAGGCCTGAAGCATTCAGCATTGACATTACAACAAAACCCTCCCTGCCGGGCGCAGTCTTTGCGCTTGCGGCAGGGAGGGTTTTGCACGTTTTGCGGCTTGGTTGTGGAAAAGTGGAACAGGAAGTGAGGTGGGAAAATCAGGGGTTCTTACTTACTGTCTTACTGAACCTTGGTCAGCTCAGCCAGCTTGTGGTAGATCTCGGTGTTGTCGTATACACCGCCGAACTTCTCGGCACCGACACCCATGGCGTACACGTTGACCATGGCACCGGTGTGGGCGTAGGTGGTGTGATCCATACCGGACTTGTGGTTGATGGTGTGGCAGACAGCCATGCTGAAGGGGATGTAGGTGCCGTACAGCTCGTAATCCTGCTGGCTCATCTTGCTCTGGCTGGAGGAGCCCACCTGCAGGGTGCGCTCGTAGGCCTTGCGCAGGTTCTCCGCCTCGTAGTCGGTCAGCAGCAGCTTGCCTGCGCTGGCGGCAGCGGGGTCGGTGGGCAGGGTTAGGCCAAAGACGTTCTTCACATCCTGCATGGCAGTCTCAAAGGGGGTCTTGTTGGCAATGTAGCCCTGCACATAGGTGGAATCGAACTTTGCGTAGGACATCTTCTGGTGTGCCAGATTGGTCAGGAAGGTGTCGTAGTTGGTGGTCTTGTAGCCGATGGCCATGCCGCCGGTCTCGTGGTCGGCGGTGACAAGGATCAAAGTCTCGTTGGGGTGGGCATTGTAGAAGTCCACCGCAGCCTGCACCGCGTTGCTCATCTCCAGCACATCGTGGATGGAAGCAGCGGCATCGTTGGCGTGGCAGGCCCAGTCGATCTTGCCGGACTCGGTCATCAGGAAGAAGCCCTTCTTGTTGTTCAGCAGTTCAATGCCCTTTTTGACATAGTCGGTCAGCTGCCACTCGCCGTTGGCAGCGTCCATGGCGTAGTTCATGGCCTTGCCATCGCCCAGATTCTCGGCAATGATCAGGGTCTTGCCAGCACCGGCGGTCAGGGCAGCGGCACCGGCCTGCGTGGTGACCACGTTGTAACCGGCGTTGGCAGCCACGGTATGGTTGTCGGGGCCGGTGCCATCGCCGTTCACCTTCTGGAACTCGCCGCCGGCAAAGTACTCAAAGCCGGAGTTTGCCAGCTCCACGCCGATCTGGTAGTAGTTCTTGCGTGTCTTCTGGTGGGCATAGAAGGCAGCAGGGGTGGCGTGGTCGATGTTCACGGTGGAGATGACGCCCACCTTATAGCCCTTCTGGGCGTGCAGCTTTTCGGCAATGGTTTCGTAGGGCACATCGCGGGTCCAGGGGCACATATTGATGACGCCGCTCTCGGTCTTGTGGCCGGTGGCGATGGAGGTGGCAGTGGAAGCAGAGTCCGGGCAGAAGGAGGTGCTGTCGTAGGTGGTCACGCTGCCCACCTGCGGAAAGCTGGTAAAGCTCAGGTCAGCCTCGGTCACAGCGCCGTTGTTGTCCACAGTGCCCTTGTAAAAGCGTGCGGACTGGATCTGGGCAGTGCCCATGCCGTCACCGATGAACAGGAAAACGTACTTGGGCTTTTTGAACACGTCCAGCAGACCGTTCTCTTCGTCTGCTGCGGCAGAAGCATCGGCCTCGGCGGCGTGAACGGCTACGGGTGCAGCCGACAGCATCCCCACTGCCGATGCCACGGCACCGGCTTTCAGGAAGCTGCGGCGGGAAATTTTCGCATTCTTCATAACAGATATCCTCTCTTTTTTCAGCCCGGCTTGGGGCGGTTCTACTATTTCTTGTGGGAACACCTGTATTGTAGCGCACCGCCCGCAGCGGCGAAACCAGCCCCGTGTAACACTTAGGTAAACCTTTGGCGCACGGAAGAGCGGCGGTGTAAAATGCGGGCAAAACAGGTAAAATCTGCCTGTAACGCCCGCCGCCGAGGCACTTTTTGCACCGAACCGCCCTGCAAGGGTTGCAAGCAGGGGGCTTTTCATTGTACAATAGAAAGAGCAAGCTGAGATATACTTCTATAATGAGAGGATCTTTTAAATATGTCTGATATCAAAGTGCTGGCGTTGGATCTGGATGGCACCCTGACCAACGACCAGAAGCTCGTCACCCCGCGCACCCGCGCCGCGCTGGACGCCGCCATTGAAAAAGGCGTTACCATCGTGCTGGCGTCCGGTCGGCCCACCGCCGGCATCCAGCCGCTGGCTGAGGAGCTGGGGTTGGACAAAAAGGGCGGCTGCATCCTGTCCTACAACGGCGGCAAGATTGTGGACTGCCGCACCGGTGAGACGCTGGTGGAAAAGACGCTGGACCCCGCCCTTGTGCCCGAGCTGTGCGCCTTTGCTGCCGCGCAGGATATTGCCATCCTGACCTATAACCGCGAGGGCATCGTCTGTGAGCGGGACAAGGACGAGTGGGCCAACAAGGAGTGCTTTACCACCAAGCTGCCCATGATCCATGTGGACGATCTGGCATCCTATGTGAACTACCCCGTGTGCAAGATGCTCATCACGCTGGATCCCGCCCGCCGGGACGCGGTGTGCGCCGCCGGGCAGCAGCAGTTTGCAGGCCGCGCCGACCTGTACCCCTCCAGCCCCTTCTTTATTGAGGCGGTGCCGCTGGGCGTAGCCAAGGACGGCAGTCTGGCGGAGCTTCTGCGCCGCATGGGCCTGACCCGCGAGAACCTGATGGCCTGCGGCGACGGCCTGAACGACCGCTCCATGATCGCCTACGCCGGGGTGGGCGTGGCCATGCAGAACGCCGAGCAGCCGGTAAAGGACTGCGCCGACTATGTGACCACCGCCGACAACAACCACGACGGCGTGGCCGAGGCCGTGGAGAAGTTTATTTTACGAGAGGACTAACAAAGCAATGCCGCGTAACTTGGTTTTATTTGATCTGGAATGGAACATCGGCTACCAGCCGTATACCTTTAACTACCATGGGGTGCAGCAGACCCTGCGGGGCGAGATCGTGGAGATCGGCGCCGTAAAGATCGACGAGGATGCCAATGTGCTGGACACCTTTTCCATCCATCTGCGTCCCCGCATCTTCCGCAAATTGCAGCACCATATCGCCAAGGTGACCGGCCTGACGCAGGCCGATCTGGACAAGGGCGAGCCCATCGTGCAGGGACTGCGCCGCTTTATGCAGTGGTGCGGCCCGGATGCCGAGTTTGCCGAGTGGGGTCTGGATGACGTGCCGGTGCTCAAGCAGAATCTGTTCCTGTGCAACCTGGACGAGTCTAGGCCCACCGTCTGGTACGATTTGCAGCAGGTCTTTCTGCGGGAGCATCCCCGCAAGGAGGGCGAGGGCATGACGTTGGAAAGCGTGGTCACCCGCATGGGCATCCCCATGGAACGCCCCTTCCACGATGCACTTTCGGACACCCTGTACACCGCCGATGTCTGCCGTCTGCTGGATCTGCGCGCCGGTCTTGCCGCCTACCCCACTGAGGACGAGGCGCTGCGCCAAAGCCTGTGCCAGACCCCCGGTGACTACCGGGACTTTACGGTGTTCCACGGCTATGTGGAGCAGTACGCATGGCGGGCTGACCCCAAGATCAGCCAGATGCCCTGCCCGGAGTGCGGCACCACCCTGCAGCCGGACGAGATTTGGCTGAAAAAGGGCAGCAACAGCTGGTATACCCTGTGTCAGTGCCCCAGCTGCACCGGCAGCAGCAACGCCGCCGGGCAGGGCGTGTTCCAGCGGTACAAGCTGTCCCGCCGGGACGGCCTGCACTGGAGCTTTGCCCGCTGCGCCCAGATGCCGGACGCCGAAAGCCTTGCCCGCTGGGAAAAACTGCGCACCGCCCAGCTGGAGCGGATGCGCGCCAAGGCTGAAAAGCAGGCTGCGGAAAAATAAAGGCAGGAAAATCCCTTTTCATCTCGTAGTATTGGTAGCAGAGCCTGAAGCGTGTCGAAAAATGCACACTCTGTTCATGGCTCTGTCATAGAGAATGGATATACTAAGCATGATGCAGCCTGCCCGGGAACGTCCCGGCACCGCTGCACAGAAAGGGATCGGACACAGGATGCAAACCGCACTGATGGACTGGGTACACCAGCTTGGAACACTGGAATACTGGGAGGCGCTGCTGGCGGGCTTTGAGGGGCTTGGCCCCCTTGTGCCCATTTTGCTGGCGATGGTGGAGTCCTTTTTTCCGCCGCTGCCGCTGATCGCCATTGTGGCGCTGAATGTAGCCGCACACGGCGGTCTGCTGGGCTTTTTGTACAGCTGGGCAGGCGTGGCGCTGGGCGGCATCATCATGTTTTTATTCTGGCGGCGGCTCATCAAGCGCTTTTTCTGGAAGGTAGCCAGCCGCTCCCCCAAGCTGGAAAAGGCACAGCAGTGGGTGAACCGCTTCGATACCTCGTCCCTGTTCATGCTGTCGCTGCTGCCCTTCACCCCCACCTCCTTCATGCACTTTGCCTTCGGGATGTCGGACTTTGACGAAAAGCGCTACCTGCGCGCTGTCCTTTTGGGCAAGGGGCTGATGGTGGCCATGATGGCTGTCTTTGGGCAGTCACTGGTCAGCTCCCTGAAAAACCCGGTCTACCTTGTGCTTGCCGTTCTGCTGTGGGGCGGGATGTACTGGGTAAGCAAAAGATTCTGCCGGAAGCATCATCTGGAATAACACGATACTGTTCGGGACAGCGGAAGCACCTGCGGGTGTGCCGCTGTCTCTTTTTTTGCAGAAAAAGCTATGGCGGGCAGCCCGCAGACTGCCCGCCATGGCATGAGAACCATCATTTTTATTTTGCTTCCGGTTCCTGCACAAGGGGTTCGGACGGCGGTGGGGTGAGGGTGGAATGCGCCACCACAAAGGCCGCAGCCTTTGCCCGGGCAAGGCGCTGGCGCACCTTGCGGGTGTCGTTGGCGGGGAAGGTGCGCTCTCCGTCCAGCTTTTCGTTCCAGTGCGCAAGAGCAGCGTTCACCTCGGCTTCGGTGGGCTGTAAGCCCTCCCGCTCGGCCACCAGCAAAAGCCCCAGCCAGCTGCGCAGCTTGCGCTCTGCCTGCCGGTGCAGCCACTGCCGGAACTGCTCCACCGTCTGCCCGCGCACGGCTAAGAACTGGTCAAAGTTGACTCCGTTAGCCTGTAAGCTCAGATTGAACTGCCGCTGCTCGGCAAAGTAGTTGCCCGCTTCCAGCCGTTTTGGCACTGGGCCGGTCACCTCATCGCCCAGCTGCCAGACCAGCTCCTTTTCAGCCCGGTCTCTGGCCTGTGCGCAGCGTTTTGCGTAGAGCTCCCGGGTCACCCGGTCGCGCAGCGCGGCCTTGCCCGCGGCATCGGCGGCGCGTTCTTCATCGCCGTAGTTGCGGTTGATCTCCAGTTCAATGGTCAACCGGCGCAGCGGATGGGGCTCGATGGGCTGCACAAAGCCGGTGTCCCGCCCCAGCTCCAGCGGTGGCAGGGTGTAGAACTGTGCTCCCGCCCGGAAGCCCTCGGCCTTGTTGACCGCCAGCAGCTCAAAATCCGGGTCGGTCACCGGTACAAGCTGCTGCTCCTGCACCAGCTGCCGGTAAAGAGGATCAAAGCCTTCCAGAATGGTGCGGTTCACCGCTGCCGTCAGCAGTTCTTCCTCGTCCTGCGGGGCGTCCGGGGCGGCCTGCTCCTTTGCCAGCGCAGCGGTCAGCTCCTCCGCGCTTGCCGTGAATACCAACCGGCAGTCCCCCGGCTCAGCCATGCCGAAATGTTCCAGTTTCATGCGGTGTCCCTCCTTCTCAGCGGTTCATGATGCCGACCATCAGCACCAGCAGCGCCACGCCGATGCCAGCGTACAGCAGCTCAGCACCCAGCACGGACTTGTCGCCCTCTACGAACATCTTCTCCGGGGCATCCGGGTCGTAGTACAGGGTGACCACGCTGCCCTCGGCAAAGGGCTTGCCCTTGGCGGGCTTGGGATATTGCAGCCGGTGGCTGCCGCCTGCGGTGGTAAACTCCAGCACATAGGCAGCGCCGTCCCGGCTCTGCACCGTGCCGCTTACCGTGGCCTGCACGCAGACGCCCTTGGTGCGCAGCTGCTGCCGCGCCCGCACGCTGCGCAGCGCCATGTAAAACATGATCAGCGCGCCCACCAGAAAAATAATCACATTCAGCATTGTTTTCCCTCGTTTTTCCGTAATCGCCGGGCGGTGCCCGGACGTATAGACAGTACCGCATAATTCTAAGTGCCGATACGGCGAGCGAGGTGCGGCAGATGCTAAGCCAAAAGCGCA
>OKZD01000321.1_pt1 | contig 13032 bp, 9 predicted proteins | sample 1609011 | NCBI WGS metagenome assembly OKZD01 (sample SAMN02675044, study PRJEB24791) | human gut metagenome, SKBSTL002 | isolation source: stool | host: Homo sapiens | place: USA
TTCCGAACGACTACGGAAAAGCAGTCAAGTGCCGTGGGCACATTGCCTATCGGGAGAGAAACGGAAAGGCCTCGTGGGAAGAATGGCAGGCGGGTACCCTTGCAGCAGAGCTGCTGATGCCAACATTTCTGATCAATGCCGAAATAGAACGTGTGGCGTTGACTCTGCCAAATGGGATTCTGTACAAATCAGTGTCTGACCCTAACTATGAAAAAATTCTGGAGATGGCTCGACGGATTGGGGTTTCTTGGTCTGCAATCAGGATCAGACTGCAGCAGATGCAGGTTATAAAAGGAAAACCCATCCACTGCCATCCATTGGACATCATGCGATTTGGAGAATGAATATGATTCAGTTAAAGAACCGTCCCTTTGCCGGTAAAGCACCGACTACTACACAGCAGGCAGAATTTAGCATAGGCTGGAGATTTTGCCCTGTTTGTGGAAATAAGTTATACCAAAAAATCGAGGGGTGTTCAGGTATACTACAAGTGAAGTGCAATAGATGCAAAGAAACCCTGAGACTTGATCTGGCATTTAGATGCCGGTGATTTTCCAGTCATTTTAACAAATACGGGTGCATTGCACCCTGAATATGGACTGTTCGCTCCGAGCAACGGGCCATTGCCGCAAGGCAATGTATGAAACGTGCTCCAAATAGCCGGGCAACAGCTGATTGAGAGATTTTCATTGAAGATCCCTCAGTTGGTTGTTGTCCGGCTATTTTTTAGCCTTCAGGAAGCCTGCTCCCGTAAAAAGGAGCAGGCTTTATGTTTGTCCGTTTTTCGTGGATGCCCCAAGCGGCTAGATATCCGTAGCAACTCCGAGTTTTCGACTTCTCATGCTTTATCGAAAATTTGGAGGTCACACATGAGCTTTGATCCGAATGCTATTGGTAACCGTATTTTTACTTTGCGTACAAATGCGAAGTTATCGCAGGAAAAACTTGCTGAAAAACTTGGTGTTTCCCATCGACACCTCGGCGATCTTGAAAGGGGAAGCTCCAATGGCTCTGTAAAAATCCTGATCGATATTGCAGAATACTTCCATGTCAGTATGGATTATCTTCTTTTGGGTCGAGATCCTTCTAGGAATCAGTTTCAAAATGAACTGCAAGCCGCTATAGATCATCTTGAAAAAATCAAAGGTCTTTTATAATCACTTCAACAAGAAACGCTCCTGCCAGTTTTACACCGGCAAGAGCGTTTCTTGTGTTATTCAAAAATATCGGCAAGGGTAAGCAGCTGTACTTCTCCGCGTTCCTGTGCCTGAAGTAGTCCGTCCGTAAATCCGCTTTTCGAGAAAATGTAGTAGTGGTAGTTTGTTCCTTTCCCAAAGACTGCTGCATATTCCCGAATCAGTTCCAGTTCGTCCAAACCGATTTTTTCATTACGGTATTCTCATATCGTTTATTTAACTTCCGAAGTTCCTCATCGCGGCAGTAAAATCGGCTCATTTTGTTCCCTCCCCAAAGTGTATTTATCGAATTTATATACTCGTAAGTTAGTTTCTTACGAGTATAATACTTCATTTCTTACATAAAGTCAGGAAATATATTTTTGACGGCTCATCGAGAAACAGGAACGATACTTCCTATTTTCCTCAAAAATTGTGAACTCTGAGTTCCTGTTCATTTCGTTCCGCATCGGTTACAATACAGCCATAGCTTCGGCAAGCGTTCAAAGCAGCCCTCAAGCTATCCCGCCCCTTGAAAATTGAACACGCATTCTTCAGTCACGTTCCTGTGATGATGAGCCACGTCCGTAACAAATGCGATGATCTCCCACTGAGGGAATGAGCGGTAGGTTGACGGTAAATGGATGACAGCTTCTCCATAGCTAAGAGCCATCACAGAATAATGATACTTCTGCCTTCGGGCAGCTCGGTGAGAACCACGGAGAGGTGAGAACCCTATGGATTCGGTACGCTGCCGGACGGCTGAAAGATTTCCCACACGAAAACAGAGTTTTCGGTTTCCGGGGATGTCGGGGACAAATACGGAAAGGTATAGAACTATAAATCACAGCAATTTGCTGTTTGAGATAGTAGGGTGGGCTGTGCGAGCAGCCCACTGTTACATATACGGATAGAAAGGAGAAATCCAAATTGGCCACACGAGGTAAAAAAGAGAAAGAGTATCCGCCTATGCCCGCAAACTGGATGTACAAGCGCGGGGATGTCTACATGATGGATCTGAATCCTTACAGCGGTTCCGAGCAAGGCGGCATCCGACCTGCCATTGTTGTCCAAAACGATGACGGTAATTTTTATTCCAATGTTCTTCTGGTCGTTCCACTGACAACACAGATCAAAAAGCGAAATATGCCAACGCATTTTATTCTGCACAATCGTTTTTTGAGTGCGCCATCTATGGCGATTTGCGAAAGCCCGCGCCCCGCAGATAAATCCAGAGTGTTAAGCTACCTTGGGCACCTGTCCAAATATGAAATGCGGCAAGTGTCAGTGTGTCTGCAATACAGCTTTGGGTTCATTGGATACAAGTCATTCCGAAAATACCTTACGGCTCCTCCGCAGGAGGATGTTCTCGCCGCTGCAAAAGAGCTGCTCTCCCAGCAGTTTCAGAATCTTCGGGTGCTGAACAGTCAGCCCCCTGCTCTCGCCAAGCACACAAAAGGCGATCTACATAGCATTGAGCAGATATCGGAAAGGATGCTCTCCACCCCGACGGAATCTTCTGTTGAGTTCATGGTTGCAGAACTGGATGATGCGCTTCAATCGCTTATGTTCCGCTGGAATATCTGTTATGAACGGTATTCCGCTTTCCGCTTATCCGATAACGAAAAGAAGAAAATCGGTTCGATTATCCAATCAGGAATTGATTTTCTGCAAAAAAAGAAGGAGGTTCCTTTATGATGAACGCAGTTGTAAAACCTTACCATGAAATGTGCCTGAACAGCAGTGAGCTGATCGTGCCGCGCGACACTTATCAGCGTGCTCTTCACCCCGCTCGTGTTGCCCGTATCGCAAAAGAATTTGACGAGCGGGTTGCCAATGAGCCGAAGATCAGCTTCCGGGATGGTCACTACTATGTGATGGACGGGCAGAACACCATCGCTGCCCGGAAGTTCCTGAACGGTGGTGATGATCTGCAGATTCGCTGCAAGGTCTACTTTAACATGACCGAGCAGGAAGAAGCCCTCCTATTTGCACAGCAGACAGGCATTTCGGAACGGCTGAGTGCAGGGCAAAAGCTCCGTGCCCTGATTTTTGCAGGGGAGCCTGCTGCCGTTGCATTCCAGCAGGCCACCGAATTGGCTGGCGTTCATCTTTCTTTTGAAGAAGGCCGGGGCAAGCAGCGGATCAGCTGCATCGCAACCGCCTATCACGAATTCATCCGGCTTGGTCCTGAACTGTATATCGAATCCCTTGATGTTTTGCTGAATGCGTGGGACGGAGAACCTGATTCCATGAGTTCTGCAAATCTGCTCGGCATCTGCCGCTTTGTAGAACTGTACCACTCCGAATACAGTAAAAGCCGTCTGATTGCCAAACTGCGGCAGGTCGATGCATTCACGATTTTTCGCCTTGCACGAACCGCAGGCGTAAGCCTTCCCGGCAAGACGAAGTACCTTCAGCAGGTCTATACTATTTATAATGGTGGCAGCCGCCGGGCTGCATTGCCGCTCAAGTTTTAACTTTAAGTATATTTAACGAGGTATTATCCAATGATTATCCATGAAGAACCTTCGCCCAACTCGGTTTCCTCCCCTGTTTCCACAGCAAAGGACAGCCGCTGCTATACCGTAGAAGACCTGATGGAAATGCTGCTCCTGAGCCGTCCCACTGTCTACCGTCTACTGAAGCAGAACGAATTCCGCTGGTTCAAGGTAAGCGGCGCTTACCGTATTTCCAAAGCCAGCTTTGAAGCATGGCTCAATGATGGCACTGTTGAACGCAATCCTGCTGTTTGACATCCTCAACATTTCACGCGAAATCTGCTATTCTTTAGCCGGGATGAGAAATCCCGGCTAAACTTTTACATAGATAGAGAGGTGTCTTTCATGGATGATATGCGGAATACTTCGGCTCCCTTATACGGAAAAGCTGAACCTGCCACTACCAAAACCACCATGTCGGTTCGTGAGATGCGGCAGCTTCTCGGCCTTGGCAAAACAGACAGCTATTGGCTGCTTCATAAGAATCTCTTTGAAGTCATTCTGATAAACGACAAAAGGCGTATCGTTATTTCCAGCTTTGAGAAATGGTATGCCAATCAGGTCAAATATCATAAGGTCAATGGTTCGCCACCGGGCGAGGAACTTTGCAAACGGTCCTATTCCGTTCCTGACGCCGCCGAGATATTGAAGGTGAAACCCGAAACGATCTATACACTCATCCGACAGGGCAAGTTGAAAACAGAAACGGCAGACTTCTGTATGAGAATTCCCAAAGAGGACTTTGAGCGGTGGTACCGATCACAAAGTCGCTACCGCACAGCAGCCGACCGTGAGCGTGACCGGGAGATTGAAGCGCAAACCATCTCCATCCCGGAAATGGCAAAACTACTCGGTATCCCACGCAAGAATGTTTATGGGATTCTTGATTGCAAAAAATACCGAGATTGTTTCGTCATTGAGCGCGTGGCCGACAGGCCGCGCATTACCAAAAAAAGTTTTAAGGCATGGCTTAAAAGCCAATCTACATACCAACTTCAAAAACCGAAAAAAGAAACGCATGAGGAGCCGCCGCTAAAACTGCAATGTCCCAAGAATGGGAAATACTACAGTTTTCAGGAAATTCAGGCTTTTTACGGAATCAGCCGCCCAACACTTGACTCGTGGGTTCTCAAAGAAGGAATTCCAACGATGAAGTTGGGAAGGGTAAAACGCATCCAAAAAGATGCTTTCGATGAAGTTCTGAAGTCCAAACGTAAAGTAGAGGAGGATGTATAATGGCTAGCATTGTCAAACGCAATAACCGATACTGCGTTGTCTATACCTACAAACACACTAATGGAACGCTAAAGCAGAAATGGGAAACCTTTACCGACCTTGCAGATGCCAAAAACCGTAAGAAAGAGGTCGAATACAAAGAATCCGTCGGTACCTTTGTGGCACCCCAGTGCCGAACTCTAAAAGACCTGCTTAAAGAATACGTCACCCTGTACGGAAGAACCAAATGGGCACTTTCAACCTATCAATCAAACACTGCACTGATTTCAAACTACATAGAACCGCTTATCGGCTCAATGAAGCTGCAAGATCTCACCACCCGCGTAATTGAGGGATATTATCAGCGGCTGCTTAAATACGAAGCCGTTGACCCTATGTGTGGAAAGCGTCAGCATCAATACGTTTCTCCCGGCACGGTTCGTTCGGTTCACAAAATTTTGAGAAGTGCCTTTGAGCAGGCTGTAAAGTGGGAACTTATGGAAAAGAATCCCTGTATTTATGCCACCTTGCCCAAATACACTGCAAAGAAGCGTGATATCTGGACTGCCGAGACCCTGTTCCATGCCTTAGAAGTCTGTGATGATCCACGGCTCCGGCTTTGCATCAGCCTCTCCTTCTCTTGTTCCCTGCGCTTAGGGGAATTGCTCGGTCTGACATGGGATTGTGTGGATATCTCCCCCGAAAGCATTGAAGCCGGGCGAGCCTCCATTTACATAAATAAGGAATTGCAGCGTGTAGATATTGCTTCGCTGAACGCCTTGGAAAATAAAAATGTCATCACTCGTTTTCCCTCGCTGAGTTCCCGCTGCACCACGGTCCAGGTTCTGAAAAGCCCTAAAACAGACAGCAGTATCCGAACCATTTTTCTCCCCAAAACAGTTGCTGAAATGCTTGTCCACTATAAAGCCGAGCAGGACATGACAAAGGACGCACTGGGTGCAGAGTATGCAGACTATAATCTCGTGGTTGCCGGCCCGCTGGGAATGCCGACCGAACAATCCACCATTAACGGTGCATTGAAGCAGCTGATTGAGGAAAACGATCTCCCCAAAGTGGTTTTCCACAGCTTCCGACACTCCAGCATTACATACAAGCTCAAGCTGAACGGCGGCGATATCAAAGCCGTGCAGGGCGATTCCGGTCATGCACAGGCTTCGATGGTCACCGAGCAGTACGCACACATTCTGGATGATGATCGGCGTTTGAACGCACAACGATTCGACGATTTCTTCTATCAGCATCATGGTGCAGAGCCTGAAGCCCTCCCTCGCGCAGAGCAATCCACTCCCAAAGCCAGTCCAGTCGATACAGATGCGGCAGCAGCTCTTGCTAAACTGCTGGCTGACCCCTCTATGGCTACACTCATTAAAAATCTTGCAAAGAACCTATAAGCCTCTATACATAAACAGCGGCAGTTTTCCGTATATGGAAAACTGCCGCTATCTGTTTTAGGATGATCCCGTTTCTTTGTGTTTTTTCGCCTTAGCTTCCTCTATGTCCATCTTCAGCTGATGTGTAAGCTGTTTTACATAATCGAGTGAAACTTCATAGCCTTCTGCGATTTTTTCTGCCGGCATCCCATCAAGGATACGGGAGATCACAATGTTCTGAGTGGCTTGTTTTCTCGACTCTGCAATCATTTCCTCAATAGAGGGGCAATGTTTATTATGCATCCAATTCAAGTAATCCAAGCGTTCAGCTTCTATCCGCGATAGAAGCCTGACTGCATAGAAATTGTCATCTACCTCGAAGCGAACTTCCTCTCCGGGTTTGACTTCAAGTTTTTCCAGAACCGCATCTGGGAGTTTTACAGTTCCATCTTCACCGACTACAATATTAAATTTCTTTTCCATCGCACACTCCTAAAATCACGCAAAGTTCCTTGCATCCAGTGCCTTTACTCCCGTAAGAATACCATAAGCCCCTTCCTTTTACAAGACAATGCGCATTTCCATTCGCACTGTTACATAGACCAGAGTTTTCTCGCAGAAAGCTCTGGTCTTTTTCTATTGAAAACATTTGTCCATCACACCAGCTACGGCTGTATGGTCTGGTTCACGAATGCTAAACAAGCAAATATCCGTAGGGAAACGTACACTTCCCAGCTAATGAAAGGTGGGCATTTTACAATGAACCTTCCACTTTTCATTAGCTCTGCTAATTTTCTGCTAATGAAAAGCCTTTTACTCGTTTTATTTCGGGGTTTGTGTTCTTTACTCAGATTGACAGCGTAACAAAAAATCAATTGATAAAACGTTACTTGTTTTACCTACTTTTGCCTAGGATTTATGGCTTCAGCCCCTACTCCTAAGCGGAAGGCCGTGTGTTCGAATCACATCGGGGACGCCAGTGCAAAAACCAAGCCCGGAAGGTTTACGAACCCTCCGGGCTTGGTTTTTTCTCTATTGAAAGTGAAAGCGCCAACGCAGCGCTCACACCAGCTTTGCCCCGGCGTGGGGCAGGCTTTCTGCGCCAAGGCTTTGCAGCTTTTGGGGCAGGGCGGCAAGGTCGCCGCCGGTATAATACCAGCCCGCAGCCAGTGCTGCCAGTGCCAGCAGCAAAAGCACCACCAGTGCCTTGCCCAGCCTGCGGCGCTTCGGGCGCGGCGATGCAGACTGTTCCGCCGCAAGGGCGGCAGGGGTCAGGGCTGCATCCGGTACGGCTTTGCCGTAGGGCTGCCAGCTTGTGCCCCCTGCCTGCGGCAGACCGCAGGCGGCGCGGCGCAGCAAATCCAGCAGCCACAGACCGGGGTTCTCGTCCGGCGCTACACACCGCAGCCAACACCCCTTTTTGCCGCCCACCAGCAGCAGGCGGCTTTGGGGCAGCTCCACACAGCCCACCGCCAGCGCGGCACCGGTCATCCGCTGCATGGCCTGCACCCGCGCCAGTGTGCGGGCAGGCTCTGCCTGCGGTGCCTTGCGCAGCTTGCGGCTGAGCCGGGCGGTGAGCGCGGTATTGGCGTAGCTCATGGCGCCAAAATCGAACACCTTTTCCGCGCCGGGAAGGTTTTCCAGCCGGGTCTCCAGCAGCGCTCCTGCAGTGGCATCGCTGCACACCAGCAGCTTGCGGTGCTGTTCCAGCGCCTGCACTGCGGCAGCGGCAAGAGTCTGCTCCCCTTCCCCGTACAGCGCCGGGGCAAGGCTTGTCCGCAGCAGTTGTACCGCCCGGTGCAGTTGCTGCGGGGTGCTGCTTTGCAGCGCCACCAGTGTTTCCGCGCCCCGGCTGCGGCAGTGCACCGTGCCCTGCCAAGTGTCCGGCAGGGCTTCCACAGCCTTTTGCACGGTCTGCTCCGGTGCACCGAACAGCCGCAGCACGCAGCCTGCCGGGCGCTCTTCCTTATTTGTCATGACGCATCCCCCCTGCGGCCGCAGGGGCCGCCCTTACTCTGCCCGCAGGGTCTCGTCCAAGGCGGTCAGGGCGGCGGGGTCATGCTGTGCGCTTTCGGCCAGCACCTGCGTACCGGCAGGGGTCTTGCCCTGTGCCAGCCGCAGCGCCATTTCCAGCGCAGTCTGTGCGGCGCGGGCGCGGATGAGTGCACGGTCCGGGCGGGAGACGAACAACTTCTTCACATACGCCTTATCTCCCCGGGCAGCGCCCAGATACACCGTGCCCACAGGCCGGACGGCATCGCCGCCGCCGGGGCCTGCCAGACCGGTAACGCTGACCGCGATATCTGCACCGGCGGCCTTTGCCGCGCCCAGCGCCATCTGCGCCGCCACGGGAGCCGACACCACATTATATTGCGCAATGACCGCCGGGTCCACCCCGACAAGCTTCGCCTTGGCCTGCTCCCAGTAGGTCACAAAGCCGTAGCCGAACACCTCGCTTGCGCCGGACACACTGGTCAGGCGCTGGGCGATCATGCCGCCGGTGCAGCTTTCGGCGGTGGCAATGGTCAGGCCGTTGGCCTGCAGCGTGTGCACCACCGTTTCTTCCAGTCCGGCGACATCCTCATCATACACCGCATCGCCCAGCAGATCATAGAACTTTTTGGCGTAGGCGCGGCACATGGTCTGCGCCTCGGCGTCGTTCTGCGCCCGGGCGGTGATGCGGATCTCGCACTCGCCGGTCTTGCAGTAGATAGCAGCGGTGGGGTTCGGGTTTTCCAGCAGCGCACGCACCCGGTACTCCAGATTGCTCTCGCCGCCCAGCACCCGCAGCGTCAGGCTGTGCAGGGCGCAGCTCTGCCGCGCCAGCAGCAGTGGGCGTACGCTTTCCTCCCACATGGCCTTCATCTCATGGGGCACGCCGGGCATCAGCACGGCACAGCGGCCGTCCTGCTCGAACCATGCGCCCGGCGCGGTGCCGTGGTGGTTGACCACCTTATGCCCGTGCACCGGCACCATGGCCTGCTTGCGGTTGTTGGGGGTGGTCTCGCGCCCGGTGCGGGTAAAGAAGTCCACGATCTTCTGCCACTCCTCCGGGTCAAAGGTAAGGGTGTCGCCAAAGCAGGCAGCCACCGTCTCCTTGGTCAGGTCGTCTGCCGTGGGGCCCAGCCCGCCGGTGAACACCAGCAGGTCGCACCGCTGCTTTGCCTCGTTGACAAAATCTGCCAGACGGCCATGGTTATCACCGATAGTGCTCTGCCGCCGGACGGTGATGCCCAGCGCAGCCAGCTCCCGACTGAGGTACTGGGCATTGGTGTTAAGAATGTTGCCGAGCAGCAGCTCGGTACCCACACTGATGATCTCTGCTGTCATGGACAAATCAACCCTCGAATTCTACCTGATCGGTGATGCGCACCCGGATGCGCTCGGTCTGCTCTGCGGCTTCGGCTTCCAGCGCGGCAAGGCCGGGCATGGCGGCTTCGGCGGCAAGGATCTCCTCCAGCTCGGGGCGGATCTTCGGGTGCGGCGGGGTGAAGATGGTGCAGCAGTCCTCGTAGGGCAGGATGCTGGTCTCAAAGGTATTGATATGGCGGGAGGTCTCGATGATCTCGGTCTTGTCCATACCGATGAGCGGGCGCAGGATGGGCAGATCCTGTGCGGCATCGGTGCACTGCAGCGCCTTGACGGTCTGGCTTGCCACCTGTGCCAGACTTTCGCCGGTGACCAGCGCTTCGCACCCCTGCTTTTTAGCGATCACGTTTGCAATGCGCATCATGCTGCGGCGCATCAGCACCGTGAACAGCACATCCGGGGCATTATCCCGGATGTATTCCTGCGGTTTTGTGTAGGGCACCACAAACAGGTTGGCGCTGCCGGTATACACAGTGATAAGCTGCGCAAGAGCCTTTACTTTTAGTTTTGCGCGCTCAGAAGTATACGGAGGGGACGCAAAATGGATGTGATCCAGTGCCAGACCGCGCTTTGCCATACGATAGGCCGCCACCGGGCTGTCGATGCCGCCGGAGAGCATATTCAGGGCACGGCCGCTGGTGCCCACGGGCAGACCGCCCTCACCCTGTATTTTCGGGCCGTGAATATACGCACCGTAATCGCGAATCTCCACAATGACCTTAAACTGCGGGTTATGCACATCCACCTTCAGGTAGTTGTGCTTGCCCAGCAGGTAAGCGCCCAGCTCCCGCATCAGCTCCGGGCTGGTCATGGGGTAGGTCTTATCGGCGCGGCGGGCTTCCACCTTAAAGGTGCGGATGCCGTGCAGCGCACTGCCCAGATAGTCCTCGGCGGTCTGGCAAATGGTATCAAAATCCTTTTCGCACACCACGGCGCGGCTGAGCGCGGCAAGGCCGAACACCTTGCTGACCCGCTCAAAGGCAAGGTCCATATCCACGTCCTCTTCCTCGGGCTCCATATAAAAGGTGGACTGAGTGCAGTACACCTTGAACTTGCCCACCGTCTTAAGGCGGTAGCGCAGGATCTTCATCATGGCTGCTTCGAACTGGTTGCGGTTGAGGCCTTTCAGGGACATTTCGCCCTGATAGCCCATAATAATTTCCTTCATAAATGTTGCATCTCCTGATGTGGGATTTGTAATGGCCTCCGCTTTCGCTCTGGCCATATTCAGCGGAAAAATAGTTTTACTCTGTGAATGGAAAATGACTGCGGTCATTTTCCATTCACTCTTTCACGCATTGGGGTCGTGCAGGTAAGCTGCATCTTCCCATAGAACGGCTGACAGCTTTCTCTTCGGACATGAGTTCGGGTTGCGGCACCCAGCATTCGCATCGTGCCTTGGGCGGCACTTGCGTCTTGCTGGCCGCTGCCCCAACAGCAACTCTCTGTTTCCGCCGCTGGCGGCGGTCGTTGCTGTTGCAAGCCATTCCATCGCCCGCCCTATTGCCCTGCGGGCAACAGGGTCCCACCCCAGCGGACGGTCCTCAGAGAAACTGTCAGCCGTTCTGCGGCTTCCGTTTTTACTTTCTGATCTTCTGCAAATGCTTCATGCCGTCCTCGAAGCGGTTGAGGAAGGCATCCACATCCTCCGGGGTGTTATCGGCACAGAAGGACACCCGGATGGCAGTGTCGATGGCAAGCGGGTCGCGCCCCATGGCCGCCAGCGTGTGGCTGGGCTGACCGCGCCCGCAGGCACTGGCCGAGGAAACGTAGATCTGCTCCTCGGCCAGAAAAGCCAGCATGGTCTCGCTCTTGATGCACATCTCGCTGAAGTTCAGCACCTCGGGCACGGCGTTCTCCGGGCTGTTGATGACCACCTCCGGGAAGGCTTTCAGCCCTTCCCGCAGGCGCTGGTTCAGGGCGCGCACAGCAGCATCCCGGCTCTTCATGGTCTTGGCCAGCCGGGTGGCAGCGGCTGCCAGACCCATGGCGTAGGGCAGGTTTTCGGTGCCGGGGCGCATCTGCCGCTCCTGCTCACCGCCCAGATAGGGCGGCTGGAAGGCCTGCACCAGCCGGTCGGAAAGGTAAAGCGCACCAATGCCCTTGGGGGCATGGATCTTGTGGCCGCTCACCGAGAGCGTATCGATGTTGTCCAACTTGATGGGCACACGCATCCACGCCTGCACCGCGTCCACATGGACGATGGTGCGGCTGTTGCGGCGCTTCACCTCGGCGGCAAGGCGCTCCACATCGTTGCGGGTGCCGATTTCGTTATTCACCATCATGCAGGCCACAAGGATGGTGTTTTTGTCCACCCGCTCCAGCATGGCGGTAATGTCCAGCGTGCCATCTGCCCGGGGTGCTACCACGGTAACGTCGTAGCCCTGCTTTGCCAGCCGCTCCAGCGGCCGCTGCACACTGGGGTGCTCGAAGCCGGACACCACGATGCCCTTGCCGAAGGTGCGGGTCTGCACCGCGCCCAGCAGCGCCAGATTGTTGCTCTCGCTGCCGCAGGAGGTAAAATACAGCTCCCGGCTTTTGCAGCCCAGCGTGCGCGCCACGGCGGCGCGGGCGGCGTTCAGGGCTTCTTCACTGCGCGCGCCCGGGCCGTACAGGCTGGAAGGGTTTGCCCAGTGCTCCCGCATGGCCTTGTCGATGATGTCCGCCACCTCGGGCGCTACGATGGTGGTGGCCGCGTTGTCCAGATAATGTAACTGAGGGTTTTGCAGCATAAACGGATTTCCTGCTTTCTGTCGTTGTTTTCATAATAACCCAGAATAAGTATAGCACAAACCCTTGGATAACGCAAAAAATTTTATGCATTTATGGGTGATTTTTGTAACTGTACCTCCTTGACAAACACCCCGGCGATGTGCTATCTTTACAGCATAGACCGCATCCCTGCTGACGGAACCTTGTGGAGCACCACAGTGCAGGGGTGCATGGGATGCCAATGCCGACCGTCTGGGCAGCCTTGCGCAATTGCTGCGCAAAGCTGTCCTTTTTTGCTATCAAGGAGGATGTCTGTATGAAGACCGATATCGAGATCGCGCAGGAAGCCAAAATGAAGCCTATTACCCAGATCGCAGCTCAGCTGGGTCTGGAGGACGAAAGTGTGATCCCCTATGGCCGCTACAAGGCCAAGATCAACCACCGCCTCATCCACAAGGCATCCAAGCAGGGCAAGATGGTCCTGGTCACGGCCATCAGCCCCACCCCGGCAGGCGAGGGCAAAACCACCACCAGCGTGGGCCTGGCCGATGCCATGAACGCTCTGGGCAAAAAGACCATGCTCTGCCTGCGTGAGCCCAGCCTTGGCCCGGTGTTCGGCGTCAAGGGCGGTGCTGCCGGCGGCGGCTACGCACAGGTGGTGCCCATGGA
>OKZD01000327.1_pt1 | contig 12686 bp, 9 predicted proteins | sample 1609011 | NCBI WGS metagenome assembly OKZD01 (sample SAMN02675044, study PRJEB24791) | human gut metagenome, SKBSTL002 | isolation source: stool | host: Homo sapiens | place: USA
CTCAAGGGCGGCGGAAAGGGCCTGCACCGTTACCGGGCAGCTGCACAGCGCGCCGGTATCCTCCGGCGCGGGCCAGAGCCACCGGATGTCGAAGTCCAGCAGAGCCGCTGCATAGAGCAGGGCTTTGTGGGCATTGCGGGCCGCCAGCAGCACCGGGCGCTTGCCGGTGCAGGGCGCACCCTGCATAGCAAGGCAGAGCATGGCCCGAATGCACTGGGAAGAACCCTCGGTGCTGTAATAGGTGTGGGCCGTGCCGAACAGCCGGGTGGCGTTGGCCTCGCTCTGCGCGATAATGCCCTCGGCCTCGTAGAGCTCATCGGCCCCCCGGATCTCGGTGATATCCCACGGCTCACAGCCCAGCAGGCTTTGCCCCTTATGCCCCGGCATGTGGAGCCGGGCGGTGCCGGACTGGGCGTACTGCCGCACAAAATCGACGATGGGGGTGGTCATTTATTCGCAGGCCTCGCCGTCGGCGCAGGCATTGCAGGTAGAGCCCAGCTGGATGGGCACTTCGATGCCCTGCGCGGCCAGCTCCTGATTCTGAGCCACCTGGATCATAATGGCGCACTCCATCCGCTTGCGGAACAGCTCACAGCCGTACTCGTAGACGCCGGTGATGCTGCCGGTGGCGTGGTAGGCGTTGGCCGCGCAGCCGCCGGAGCAGTAGAGCTTGGCCCAGCAGTCCTTGCACTCCGGGCGGGCGTAGGCGTTGCAGTGCTTGAACTCATCCCGCACAGCGGTGTTGGTAACGCCATTCCAGATATCGCCCAGCAGGTACTTGGGGTCACCCACGAACTGGTGGCAGGGGTACAGATCGCCCCAAGGGGTAACAGCCATGTACTCGGTGCCGGAGCCGCAGCCGGAGATGCGCTTATAGATGCAGGGGCCGCCGGTCAGGTCGATCATGTAGTGGTAGAAGGTAAAGCCTCTGCCCTCGCGGTCGCGCTTAATCATCTCCTTGGCAAGGATCTCGTACTGCTCCTTCAGGATGGGCAGATCGGCCTCGGTCAGGGCGCTGGGGTCGCTGGGGTCGCAGACCACCGGCTCCATGCTCAGCTCGGTAAAGCCGAGGTCTGCCATGTGGAAGATATCGTTGGTAAAGTCGGTGTTAAAGTGGGTATAGGTGCCGCGCATATAGTAGTTCTTGTCGCCGCGCTTCTTGACGAACTCCTGGAACTTGGGCACGATGCGGTCGTAGCTGCCGTTGCCTGCACAGTCCACGCGGAAGCGGTCGTTGACCTCCTTGCGGCCATCCAGACTCAGCACCACGTTGTGGCACTCCTTGTTGCAGAAGTCGATAACGTCGTCATCAATGAGCACACCGTTGGTGGTCATGGTAAAGCGGAAGTTCTTGTTATGGATCTTTTCCTGCTCACGGCAGTAGGCCACCAGCTTTTTGACCATCTCAAAGTTCATCAGCGGCTCGCCGCCAAAGAAGTCCACTTCCAGATTGCGGCGGGTGCCGCTGTTCTCGATGAGGAAGTCCATGGCGCGCTTGCCCACCTCAAAGCTCATCAGGGCGCGGTCGCCGTGGTAGCGCCCCTGCGAGGCAAAGCAGTAAGAGCAGCTCAGGTTGCAGCTATGGGCAACGTGCAGGCACAGAGCCTTTACCACGGTGTTGCGGTTCTTGAAGTCGAAGGCCATGTCCTTATAGACATCCGGGCTCCACAGCTTGCCGTTTTCCTTCAGGCTGGTCACGTCGTCGATGCACTGGCGCAGATCCTCCTCGGTCACGTCCGGGCGGCTGCCGTATTTTGCCAGCATGGCGGCAACGATCTCGTCTGCGGTATGCTCCGGGTACATGGCGATGACATCGTAGGCCACCTCGTCCACAACGTGCACCGAGCCGCTGCAGGTGTCCAGCACGATGTTATAACCGTTCAATTGATACTGATGTACCATTTTACACTCCATTCCAGATTACACAAAAAAATGCCGCCCGGCAAAGGCGGCATAGGGTTTGCAAAAATTACTTGTTGCTGTTCTCGCACTGCTGGTTAGCCACGCCGCAGGAGGTCTTGCAGGCGGACTGGCAGGAAGTCTGGCACTCGCCGCAGCCACCGGTCTTAACGCTCTTGGTCAGGTCACGAGTAGCAATAGTCTTAATACGCTCCATGATAGAAACCTCTCTAACTCTCAAAAATTTATCGCGCCGGACATAGTTCCGGTACGCTTTTATCTTGTAATAGGATATCACGCAGCGCGCCTTTTGTCAAGATTTTTTCGCTAAGCCTTTTCACCCGCCCATGGGCTGGTAGCGGGTAAGCACCGTGTGCAGCCCCAGTTCCCGGGCGCGCGCCAGTAAGTACCGCCAGCGGCACAGCAGCGCCTGCCGCTCGTAGATGCGCTGCTCGATCAGGTCCGTATCCACCTCCATATCAAACATCATCTCGTTGCGCTTCAAACAGAACAGGCATTCCTTCAGCTCCTCCTCCAGCTCCGGGTGGTAGCGCTCGTGCTCGGTATCCCGCGGGACGCGGGGCGAAAGCAGGGTCTGGGCATTCTGTGTGGTTCGTTCCGGCATAGGCATCCTCCTTCTGGTGCTTTGTAAGGTTTTGTACCTTCCAGTATAGGCGGTGCGGTGCGCAGAACCTGCCGAAGCGTGGCAGCGCTCCGGCATAGATGATCCGGCGCTGCTGCGGCATTTTCCAAAAAAGTACAACTTTTTTCAAAAATATGCTTGACAACTCCGGGCTTTTCCCGTATAATAGCACACGTTGAGCGGCTCACCCCGCAAAACACAACAGAATATTGGGGATTTGCATAGTGGTAGTGCGGTAGACTCTGACTCTACTTGTGGGAGTTCGATTCTCTCATCCCCAACCAGTTACCGCAGCCGAATAAGCTGCGGTATTTTCGGGGCATAGCGCAGTTGGTAGCGCGCCTCGTTCGGGACGAGGAGGCCGTGGGTTCAAATCCCGCTGCTCCGACCAAAAAGACCAGTACACATTTGTGTACTGGTCTTTTTTTGCTTTGGGTAGCTTGAGCGAGCGACAACCACCAGCTTTGCTGGTGGAATAAAAACGGCTTTAGCCCTAGACAAAGAGAAACCTCCCCGTAGAATAGAGTGTGGGTTTGCCAACCACATTCTAGGAACAGGGAGGTTTATCTTTGAAATGAAAGATAACAAAGACGTAGATAGTTTAAGCCATACCACGTGGAGATGTCAATACCATGTAGTGTTTGCACCGAAATATCGGAGAATGGTAATTTACGGTCAGATCAAAAAGGATATAGGGCAGATACTGCGCCAGTTGTGCGAACAAAAAGGTATTGAAATCATTGAAGCGGAGGCCTGCCCTGACCATATCCATATGCTGATAAGTTTTTCGCCGAAGTACAGCATTTCCTATGTCATGGGATATCTCAAGGGAAAGAGCAGTCTCATGATTTTCGACAGACATGCAAATCTGAAGTACAAGTATGGCAATCGGCATTTCTGGGCCAGGGGATACTTCGTGGATACGGTAGGAAAGAACAAAAAGAAAATCCAAGAGTACATTAAAAATCAACTGCAACAGGACCAGATTGCCGATCAGTTGAGCCTTAAGGAGTTCGTGGACCCGTTTACGGGTAGCAAGGAAACTAAGGCGTAAATAAAAGGGCCCCTTGAGGGGCCTGCCACGAGACAGGAATGCAGTTGGCAGACCCATTCGTGGCCCCTTAAGGGGCTTTGCTAGTATTATGCCCTTCTAGGGCTTACTCAAGCCACCGGCTCAGCCGGTGGTTTTGACTGGGGAAATTTACAGCTTTTCCACCATCGCTGCTACGATCTTAGTGGCGGTGGCGACATATTCGCTGATGCTGAACTTCTTCACCACCAGTACCTCGTGGCCGTCCTCGTCGGCGTTGTCGCTCATGGCGCGCAGGATGACGCAGGGCACGCCGTTCTTGGCAGCGATCTGGCTTACCGCCGCGCCCTCCATCTCCACGCAGTCCGGGGCACACTTGGCCTCAATGGCGGCCTTCGTCTCGCTGTCGCCCACGAACAAATCGCCGGTGGCGATCTTGCCCACCAGTGCCTTTACCCCGGCTTCGGCGCAGGCGGCTTCGGCAGCGGCGATCAGTTCCGGGTCGCCGGTGTATTCCTTCAGGAACGGCGGGTTCTGGCAGATCATATCCAGCTGGGCGTCGTGGTACAGCACCGTCTTGCCGATGACCACATCCCCGATGCCGATCTTGCTGGTCATATTGCCTGCAATGCCGGAGAAGATGATCTTCTCCGCGCCGAACTTGGTAATGAGCACCTGCGTGGTAGCGGCGGCGTTGGCCTTGCCCATACCGGCGCAGCACACCACCACCTGCTTGCCGGCCAGCGTACCCTTGTGGTACTCCACGCCGCCGTAGGGCTCAACGGTGACATTTTCCAGCTTTGCACACAGCTGGTCTACTTCATCGGGCATAGCGCCCATAATACCAAAGATCATGGTGGACTCCTTTAAACATTAAACAGGAACTCGATGACGTCGCCATCGTGCACAACATACTCCTTGCCCTCGGTGCGCTGCAGACCCTTGGCCTTGACGGCGGCGTAGTCGAAGTTGTTGGCTTCCAGATCATCGTAGCCGATGACGCTGGCGCGGATGAAGCCGCGCTCGAAGTCGCTGTGGATCTTACCGGCAGCCTGCGGAGCCTTGGTGCCCTTGCGGATGGTCCATGCGCGGCACTCCTTCTTGCCGTCGGTCAGGAAGGAGATCAGACCCAGCAGGTCGTAGCTGGCGGTGATCAGGTTGTCCAGACCGCTGGCCTCGATGCCCATCTCGGCCAGAAATGCCTTCTTTTCCTCGGGGCTGTAATCCGCAATGTCCTCCTCGGTCTTGGCGCAGATGGGAATGTAGCGTGCGCCCTCTTCCTTGGCGCGTGCGGCCACCAGCGGGACGTACTTGTTGTTCTCGATGCCCTCCATCAGGTCATCCTCGCCCACGTTGCAGGCGTACAGCACCGGCTTTGCGCTCAGCAGACCCATCTCGTGCAGCACGGTCTGCTGCTCGGTGTCGGTGGGATCAAAATCGAAGCTGCGGGCGGGCTTGCCGGTGCTCAGATGGTCGGCCAGCTGCTGCAGCCATGCGGCCTCGGCGGCAGCGCCCTTGTTGTTGCCGCTCTTGGCCGCTTTTGCCATGCGGCCTGCGCGGTTCTGCACCACCTCAAGGTCGGAGAGGATCAGCTCGTAGTCGATGGCGTCAATGTCGGCAATGGGGTCCACGGCCTCGGCCTTGGTCACGTCCTCCACCACATGGATGATGTTGTCATCGTCAAAGCAGCGCACAACGTGCACAATGGCGTCGCACTCGCGGATATGGCCAAGGAACTTGTTGCCAAGGCCGGCGCCCTGACTTGCACCCTTCACCAGACCTGCAATGTCCACGAACTCCACGATGGCGGGGGTCTTTTTGTTGGTCTGCCAGATCTCGGCCAGCTTGTCCAGCCGCTTGTCCGGCACTGCCACGATGCCGGAGTTCGGCTCGATGGTGCAGAAGGGATAGTTTGCAGCCTCCGCATTCTTGGTGGAGGTGATGGCGTTGAACAGAGTGGACTTGCCCACGTTGGGCAGGCCGACGATTCCTAACTTCATATAAAATACGCTCCTTACACGTTTTTTGGCATAACGATACATCTATCATTATACGCGCTGAACCCCGCCAGCGCAAGGGGGAGGGGCACGGAAATCAATTTTTGCGGCTTGAACCGGGACAAGAGCCTTTTCCCCTTGGGAGATCCGGCGCGCAGCGCCTGAAAGGGCTCCCCAGCCACTTTCTTCCGGACTTTACAAAAAAAGGAAATGAAACAAAGAGAGCATCAAAATGTAAACGTTTTCGGCCGCATTACTGAAAAATACAACATAGAATATAAACAAAACCCCGGTAAAACCGGTTGACACCGGGGGGGTATGATAAACTATTGTCGACAAAACTAATGTATCAATCTTTAAAAATATTGGGCAATTTTTTGGCAAACTTGTCGAAAGGCAAGGACGCAAAGCCATAGGGGCTAAGGTTCGGGGCATTTCCCGGATGATGCCAGCCGGTTGCTTCCGGTTTTTTTGCGGAAATACTCTGCATACCGGAATCGTCCAAAACCACAGGTGTGTTCTTTTCAAGGGCACGCCGGATTTTGCTCGTATCATCAAAGCTGCCCACAAGGTCGGGCGGCTTTTTTATTGTTCTGATGGAAAGGGAGCGTGGAGCCCATGGAGAACAAAAACACAAGCAGAGTAGTCATCGGGGTGCTGGTGGTACTGGTGTTGCTGCTGGGCGGCTACATCGCAGTGTCCGGCGGCAAGTCCGCTGCCACGGCCAACGGCGCGTCCGAAGCAGCCGCGCTGCCCATGGAGACTTATCAGGCGCAGTACGTCAAGCCGGAGACCCCCATCGACCGCAGCAAAAACGTCACCCTGCCGGGCTGGGGCGGCTTTACCATCCCCGCAAAGACCAAAAAGATCACGCAGGGGTTCGAGTTCCATAACCCCGCCGAGAACCTTTGGTACGAGGACTGGGTAAGCCTTGACGGCACCACGCTGGAAAAGCTGGTGGTGGACAGCGGCCAGACCACAGAACTGAGCCATTACCTGCGCTTGGCGGGCATTCAGGCCGAGGTAACAAAGGTGCTGGACGCCGACCCCGCCTATTTTGAGATCCAAAAGACCGACGCCGGGGCGTACACCATTGAGGCCGTCAAGGGCTATAAGGGCGAAAAGACCCTGACCGTGCAGACCGATGACGGCAAGCAGTACACCCTTACCCTGACCGGCAAGGAGGAGTGCTACTACATCGCCTTTGGGTTGTATTTAGAGGACGGCGACGAGCTGCTGTTCCAGTCCGGCCTTGTAGCGCCCGGGTTGTATGTGCAAAAGATGGAGATGACCCGCGCCCTTGCCCCCGGCGAGTACCCGGCCTATGTGGTGTGCCAGCCCTATCTTTCGGACCGCACCACCAAGACCAACAGCGGCATCGTAAAGCTGACACTGACCGTGGGCTGAGCCCCCTTGCGGTGGGCAAGACAGGCAGTGTTGACAATAAAAAAAGAACTGAATTGGGGATCAACAAACCATATGGTGTGAAAGGAGTAGGCAAATCCAAGGCTGACCGTCAGCTGCGGGCCCCATTGCCGAAGAAGGATTATGAAATTGACGAAGAAAGCGGCCGCCCTGCTCCTCGCAGCCTCTCTGGCGGTGTCCGTCTGCGCAATGCCGGTGTTTGCGACTGGTACTTCTCTTCCTGGCAGCAAGGGGTCTGGACCGAGTATGACAGAGGTTAAGTACGTGGTAACTGAGGCTTATGAGTGGACAGTTCCGGCATTGATCGACTTTGGTAAGGATGCAGGCGTCAATGAGAAGAGAGAGGTCAATACTACCTTGGATAAAGATGGTACTAATACACCTTCCACTGGTACTGACGGTACAGCACCCAAAGTTATTGTTACTAAGAATGTTATTAGTGGTAAGTTCTTGAAAATTACGTTGGAACCGGCAGGGGGTTCGACTGATTTTAGTGTAAAGAACGACGAGGGTGTTGAGTTGAAATATACTGTTACGCTGACCGATACGACGATTGGAAGCGATGTTAAAACGCTCAACAGGAAAATCGGTACAACCGGAACCGAAAAGACAATTTTGGCAGTTCCGGCTGGCACAAACACCGCTGAGGCAAAGTTAAAGTTCGAGCTGTCTACGGCAACGACTGGCACTTCCGAGAAGGCAGGTACTTACACGGGCAATGTACAGTTTACCGCAAGCATCGCCACCTAACCCACCCCACCTAAATAATACCTGAGCCCAAAGGGGAGACGGGAGATGTTCCCTCTCCCCTTTTTTGATTTTTGCGGCAAAAAACAGCCACCCCACACAAGGAGGATACACCATGAAGCATTGTGCAAAAAAACTGCTGGGCCTTGCGTTTGCGCTGGCTCTGTGCCTTGCGGTGGGTGGAACTGCGCTTGCCCAAACGCCGGAATTTGCCGATGTGCTCGCCGCCCTGCCGGAGCAGGAAATGCTTGCCTACGAGCCGAATGTTGCCATGGCAGAGGACACCACCACCATCGGTGATATTGCAACCAATGGCTATCAGGTGACCATCCCCACTACCGTGACGGTGGAGAGCGGGGAGAATAAGGGTGAGCTGGAAGTTAATGCAAAGCTGAAGCAGTACCGCACGTTGAATATCGGCATTGAATCGCCAAATAATTGGAAACTGAAATATGACGCAAAGGGTGCAGCCATTGCAAATGCGCCCACGGTGGAGTATACGCTGAAAAATAAAATTGAAGCTGGTGGGGAACACACGCCCGGAGGAATGTGGCATTATGATGAAAGCACGCATGAAATTATGTATGCAACATCCGCTGTTACGGACTTTCACACAGCAACCATCCCCCTTTCTGTCAACGTGACAGACCCCAGCCAAGCTACCATGAGCGGTACTTACTCCGATACGCTTACCTTTACTTTTGATTTGGTAAAACAGTGCGTTACCTATACCATCAACGTGTATGAGCAGAAGCTGGAAATCAACAACAGGAATAATACGCCCCATGTTACGGCAACGAACCGGGTCGATGACGCCACCGGGCAGCTGACAGACGCAAATTCTAAGCCTAAGGAAACCTATGTTTTGGAGTACGGCTGTGCAAATGCGTGGGGAATGCCTTTGGAAACTGCTGTTACTTCTGAGGTATGGACGCGCCCCCGACCTGACGGAACAGAGGGGGAGGAAGATACCCGCTGCTGGGAGGATTTGTCGCGCACCCTGACCCCCAAAGCGGATTTTGAAGCAAACCATAAAACCCAGACCATCAACCTGAACCTTGTGCGCAAGTGGTACTGGCTGGATGTGAACGGCATTGTTGGCTATGATGGAACTCTTAAACACAAGACAGACGGCAACCAGTTAGCGGCAGATGGAGTTGGCTGTTATCTGGACATCCACGTTTCTGTGGATGAGAAAAACAGTTGGTCGGAATGGTTCAGTTATAAGAACGGTGACGACTACTGGGGTACTTTCCCGTATGGAACGAACTTTGAAATTGGCTTCTACAACCCCAAGCCGGGCTACCTCTACGATACAGACGAAGAAGGAAACGTGAAGGTCATTGCAAACGGCAACGATGATTGCACCACAGAGGATAGAACGGTCGATGGTAAGGCGTACAAAATCTTTAAAGGTCAGCTGATAGATGAACCGCAGGAGGCGGATACAAGACCTACGGGTGGCGACGGCAACTTCCATGCCCCGGGCAACTGCCAGCGCTACTGCTTTAACCCCTGCTTCCGGAACGACACGATTATTTACCATGAAAACAATGGCACTGAGGACAGTGTGACCAAAGAGTACAAGGAGACCGATGTGCTCCCGGAGTACGATGCCTTGTTTAACGGTAGTACGCACGCCGATATGAAGTTTGCGGGATGGAGCACAAAGCAAAAACCCACCAGCAAAACCGAACTCTACCAGCCCGGAACGCCGGTAACGCAGGTCAATTGGGGAACTACGGCTACCCCCAAACATTTTTACGCCATTTGGGGCTATGATATCACCGTGCAGTTTGAGGACGAAAAGGGCTACTCCACGAACGATGGTACGGGCCCCGTTGCCACGCGTGGCGGTACGATGGTAGGCTACTCTTTTACCCTCGAAGGTCAAGCGGTGGATGAGGACAAGGGCTGGACGCTGGATTTGACCGACCCTAAGGTAACGGCGGCAATTGATAAGGCAACCAAGCAAGCAAAATTTGACGCAGAAGACGACGATACAAAAACCGGGATAGACCTTGAAAGAAAGATTTGGAAGATAGACCAGTACACAGAAGATGGTCATGGTTATGACTTCACGCAGGAGTGCACGATCAGTGCAGCGGACTTGAAAACGGGCACACGCACGCTGACGATCCAGCGCAGGCGCTATTTGCTGTCGGTCATTAGCACAAATATCGCTGGTACAGATGATGTTGTAGGAATTGCAACAAAAGCGGGCAAACTGGAATTTGGAACGTTTGATGTCACGATAAATGATGGCAAAACCGATTTGGGTGTGACCCAAAAGTCCCATTGTCAGGTGGGTCTGAACTACGGCGCAAAATATACGGTTGATATGATGACCGGAATTGACTTGTACCAAGCAATGGATGCTGTTATTTTGAAATCGCTCAAGGCGGGAGATGAAATAACGAAGCTGTTTGGCGACGATGCCATGAAGACTGGCATAAAGTCGTACACGAGCCACATGACCGGAAAGGAAAAAGGGATTCACTATTATAAGGACACAGGTGCCCTTAAAGATGATGGTTACACCGGCGACCCTGTCCGAGTGGCGTTTATGTTCTATACCTCAACTACAAAACCCGGCTCCACCACCCCCATGCCCGGGCCGAGCCTTACCCCGGCGAAGAAAGCCCTGACCCTGCGCTACCATGCAAATTTTGATCCGACAGAGGAACTTGCGCTTGACCTTGACCCCGACCCCCTGCTGGAGGATATGGACGATACCTTTGGTTTTGACCCCGACCCCCTGCCGGAGGACGTAGACGATGCCCTTGAGGAAGCGGTAAAGACCGTGCGCTACCAGCCCGGCGAGGATGTTGTGCTGCGCAACTGTATGTTTAAGCGCGGCGGCTACGTTTTTGTGGGCTGGAACACAGAACCGGACGGCACAGGCAGACTGTACAGGGTAAACGGCGTGCCCGTGACCGACTGGGCAGATGGCGATACGGTAGACCTTTACGCCCAGTGGAAAAAGCCCGAACACCTGAAGCCTGTGGTAGACAACGAACCCTTTGTCCCGACTGACCCCGATACCCCGCCGGAGCGGGTAGACGATGGTTTTGACGCTGACTTTGGCGCAGACCCTGACCCCTTGCCGGAGGGCATGGATGATGCCTTTGGCGTAGACCCCGCCGCCCAGCCGGAGGCGCTGGACGATGTGCCCCCGTTTGACGGCGGCACCGAGACTGCCGTCGAGCTGCTGGTGCGCAACCAGGCCGTGGACAACCAGATCTCCGTCGAGGACGTGCGCGAGCGCATCCGGGAGAATTTTCCCCTGGCCGCCCCCAGGTTTGAGGAGGCGCTGGCCGAGACCGGCGTGCAAGAGAATGACCGCGTGACCGTGACCCCCGCGCGCATCAAAAAACTGGAAAGCCGCAGCTTCAAGACCGAGTCCGGCATTGAGATCAGGATTCCTGCCGAGCTGTGCAGCTCGGACGACGCCGTGGAGTTTATCCATTCGGCAACCGGCGGGCTGAGCTTATTGATTAAGGACGTATTGGTGTAAACATACGGCACTTTGCGGGCGGATATGGAATCCGCCCCTACGAATCACACCCGCAGGGGCGCATTCTATCTGCGCCCGCACTCTGCCGCTCAGGATATGGGTATAGAGAAAGCAAACTATGGAAACAAAACAAAAAACGACCCTGACCCAGGGCAGTGTTGCCAGGGGAATGCTGCTGTTTGCGCTGCCGATTTTTATCAGCAACCTGTTCCAGCAGCTGTATAATGCCGCCGACTCGCTGATCGTCGGCAACTTTCTGGGCGGCGAGGCGCTCGCCGCTGTCGGCTCGTCAGGCAGCCTGATTTTTCTGCTGACCGGTTTTGTCAACGGTGTATCGTTGGGCGCGGGCGTCGTGGTCGCGCGGTATTTCGGCGCCAAGGACTGGGACAGAATGCGCCGCACGATCCACACCACCGTGGCGCTGGGCCTGGTGGCCGGTGTCGGGCTGACGGTGATCGGCGTGATCTTAACGCCGCAGATCCTGCGCTGGATGGGCACGCCGGACGACGTGCTCGTCAACTCCATCGCCTACTTCCGCATGTACTTCATCGGCTCAATTGCCGTTGTCATGTATAACGTAGGTGCAAGCATTCTGCAATCCGTCGGCGACAGCAAGAGCCCGATGCGGTATTTAATTGCTGCCTCTCTCATCAACATCGTGCTCGATCTGATCCTCGTCGGCTGGCTGCGCATGGGCGTGGCCGCGGCGGCGTTCGCAACGATTGCCTCCCAGACGGTCAGCGCCGTTCTGGCATTTGCCAAGCTGACGCGCTCCCAAGAGGCGTGGGCCGTGCATTGGAGCGAGGTAAAATTTGACAGTCCGTCGCTGAAGGCTGTCATCGTGCAGGGTTTGCCGTCCGGCATCCAGAACTCGGTCATCTCGATTGCCAACGTCATTGTGCAGTCCAACATCAACTCGTTCGGTGCACAGGCCATGGCCGGGTGCGGCGCGTACAGCAAGGTGGAGGGCTTCGCCTTCCTGCCCGTGACCTGCTTTGCCATGGCACTGGCGACGTTCGTCAGCCAGAACGTCGGCGCGGGCCGGCCGGACCGCGTGAAGAAGGGCATGAAGTTTGGGTGTCTGTGCTCGGTGCTCATGGCCGAGGTCGTCGGCGCCACCATCTACGCTGCGTCGCCGTGGCTCATCGGCGCTTTCAGCCGCGAGGCCGACGTCATTGCGTTCGGCGTGCGGCAGGCCCACACCATCACGCTGTTCTACTGCCTGCTGGCGTTCAGCCATTGCTGCGCGGGCATCCTGCGCGGTCTGGGCCGCCCCGTCGTGCCGATGATGGTCATGCTGGCGGTCTGGTGTTTGCTGCGCATCACCTACATCACGGTCACGCTGCACTTCATCCGCGACATCGGCGTTGTGTTCTGGGCCTATCCGCTGACCTGGAGCATCTCGTCCGTGCTGTTTGCATGGTATAT
>OKZD01000339.1_pt1 | contig 12237 bp, 10 predicted proteins | sample 1609011 | NCBI WGS metagenome assembly OKZD01 (sample SAMN02675044, study PRJEB24791) | human gut metagenome, SKBSTL002 | isolation source: stool | host: Homo sapiens | place: USA
CCCCCCCCCGGAGAATTTTCAGCGATATAGTCAATCTTTTTGTGATTTGTTGTCCAATTTGTTCAGATAATCAGCCACAACTTCAATTTTCAAATCATTAGTGGTCAATAAGGTGTCAGCAGGAGGCTTTATATGGCAAGACGAGGTGAAAACATCCGAAAGCGAAGCGATGGACGGTGGGAGGGTCGATATATCAAAGGCCGTTCTGCGGACGGAAAGCCCTGCTGGGGCTATGTATATGGGGCGACTTATACCGAAGTAAGGGAAATCTCTGCCCGCAAGAAAGCAGAGTACGGCATTTATAACCTGAACAGCACCGATATTACTTTTTCGGAAATTTCAGAGCAATGGTTGTATTCTGTCCGGCAGGGTGTAAAAGAATCGACTTTCGCACACTATCAGTATACTCTACGACATTATCTCCAGCCTGTTTTCGGGGATTTCAAAGTGAGTGCATTAAGCGAAAAAATTCTGGAGCAAGGACTCTTGGCAGTGATAACACCAGTCAACGGCCTGCAAAAGCCTTTAGGGGCAACCATGGCACAGGAGTGCTTGTCGATGCTGCGGCGCATCTGCAAGTATGCAGCGCATTTTCATCTCGTTCGTCCTTTAGAGATCACGGTAAAGCTGCCGCAAAAATCCTCCAAAGTGCTGCTGCCGTTTACCATAGAAGAACAAAAGAAATTACAGTCGTTCGTGATGGATTCTCCTACGCCCCGGAAAATAGGTCTACTGCTTGGTTTTCAGTTGGGGCTGCGTATCGGCGAGATTTGCGGATTGAAATGGGGCGATTTTGATTTATCGGCAGGAACTGTGACGATCCAACGGACAGTGACTCGGATTTCTTGTGGAAATGGCCACACAAAAGTCGTCGTTCAATCCCCTAAGACCCAAAACTCCCATCGTGAGATTCCCATTCCAAAATCGCTGCTTCGTGTTCTGAAGAAGCTGTCGGAAGATTTCAGCAGCGGAACTTGGTTTCTTTCTGGCAATGAGGAAAAGCCAGTCGAACCTCGATGCTACCGTAAGAGCATTTATGGCTATCTGAAAAAAGCCAGTGTCCATCAGGCGCATCCTCATGCGCTTCGCCACACCTTTGCAACGACCTGCTTGCAGGCACATTGCGACATTAAAACCTTGAGCGAACTGTTGGGTCATGCAGATGCTGCAGTCACGTTAAAAAAATATGTTCACTCTGATATGACACGCAAACGACGAGAAATAAATCGTATTTTCGAAAACTTTTAAGGGGCGATTTGTGGTCAAACATTTGCAAAACTTTCGATAAAACGTAGCTTATTGAACATCTCCTTCCATTAACCAAATGAGAGATACCCCTTTATGCGGGAAGGGGTGAACAAGGTGGCATTGCGCCTGTTTGAGCACAACGAGAAAGCATATCATGCGGCAGTCCGGATGATGGAGCAGTATGGCAAGGCTGCCATTGTTCATCCGACCGGCACTGGAAAGAGCTATATTGCGTTCAAGCTGATCGAGGACAACCCGGAGAAGGTCGTAATCTGGCTTTCTCCCAGTGAATATATCTTTAAGACCCAGCTGGAGAGCCTGAAAAGGAACGACCCGGATTTTCCGTTGGCAAACGTTCACTTTTATACCTATGCCAAACTGATGTGCTGCACGCAGGCGCAGCTGGACGAAATAGCGGCGCAGAAGCCTGCCTATATTATACTCGATGAATTCCACCGTGCCGGTGCTGAATGTTGGGGCGAAAGCACGGTGGCTTTATTAAAGTTATGCCCGGATGCAAAGCTTCTGGGGCTGACAGCGACAAACATCCGGTATCTGGATAATAACCGTGACATGGCCGAAGAGCTCTTTGATGGGCATACGGCGAGCGACATGACCCTTGGCGAAGCAGTCGTCAGGGGCATTTTGCCTGCCCCGAAATATGTAACTACGGTCTACCAGTACCAGAAAGCCCTTGCAAAGTATCAGGCGCGGGTGGATAACCTGCGGACACCGGGCATTCAGGACGCCAACCAAAAATATCTGGATGCGCTGCGCCGGGCACTGGAACAGGCGGACGGTCTGGACAGGGTCTTTGCCCATCATATCACAAACAAATCTGGCAAGTACATTGTGTTCTGCGCCAACAAGGAGCACATGGACGAGATGGTATCCCATGTGCCGGAGTGGTTCGCCGGGGTCAACCCAGATGTGGTGGTGTACGAAGCCTACTCGGATGACCCGAATACGGACAAGGCGTTTGCGGACTTCAAAACGGACACAAGCGACCGTCTGAAGCTGCTGTTCTGCATCGACATGCTCAACGAGGGCGTCCATGTGGAGGGCATTTCCGGCGTCATTTTGTTCCGTCCAACGATTTCGCCCATTATCTACAAGCAGCAGATAGGGCGTGCCCTGACCGCTGGGGATAATACAACGCCGCTTATCCTAGATGTTGTCAATAATTTCGAGGGCTTGACCAGTATTTCCGGTTTGCAAGGCGAGATGCAGGAGGCGGTCCACCGGCTCTATGCCAACGGTGAGGGCGATAGGATCGTCACCGAGCGATTCGAGGTCATCGAGCAGGTGCATGACTGCCGGGTGCTGTTCGAGCAGCTGCAGGCGAGCCTTTCGTCCGGTTGGGAGCACTACTTCTCCGAGGCAAGCATCTACTATGCGGAACACGGCAACCTGAATGTCCCGAAACTGTATACCACGCCCGGCGGTCTGAGCCTTGGCGTGTGGCTGGTCACTCAGCGCCGGGTGCGCGAGGGACAAATTCAAGGCATCCTGACCGAACAACAGATTCAACGGCTGGACAGCATCGGCATGGTCTGGGGCAACCGGAAGGAAATTGCGTGGCAGCACGGATTTGAGGTCGCAAAGAAATACCACGACACCTACGGAAACCTGATGGTGCCCGGAAAGTATGTGGATCCGGACGGCTATCCCTTAGGACAGTGGATCATCAAGACCCGGCAGCAGAAGCTGAATGGCCGCTTAAAAGAAGAACGCATCGCACAGCTGGATGAGATCGGTATGGTGTGGAACATTTTCGATGCCAAGTGGGAAAAGGCTTATGCGCTGGCTGCCGCCTACTATGAGGAAAACGGCAACCTGAATATCCCACGTTCCTATGTGACAGCGGCTGGTGAACGGCTGGGGCAATGGGTCGAAAGCCAGCAATGGGCGTACCCGAAAGGAAAACTGACGGAGGAACAGGTCGAGCGGCTCAGCCGGATCGGGATGTACTGGGGCAATCGCAATGACCGCAAGTGGAACGAGGGGTATCAGGAGGCAAAGCGCTATTTTGATGCCCACGGCGACCTGAACGTCCCAGCAGAATATGTGTCACCGGGCGGTTACAACCTCGGAAATTGGGTCAAACGGCAGCGGTATACCCGCCAGAATCCTGAAAAAAGCGGCGCTGTTTTGACAGAGGAACGGATCGCAAAGCTGGATGCCATCGGGATGCGGTGGGAGAAATCGGATTCGAGGCTGCGCCGGTTAGAACTGGCACAAGAATCTAAGAGGAAAAGCGAAAACCTGAATGTTTCGGCTAACCACAAAACGGGGGAAGATATCGGTTTGTGTAGTTGATAGCGCGATCCAAAGCACTTGTTGCAATTTGGGTCGGAGAAGTTACGTGAGTCGTAAAAAGAAAATCTAAAGGAGTTATTGGAGAGGATTATGTCAAAGTTTCAGCATGATGTGATGTTGCGGATTGTAAAAATCTTGAATGTTCTGATGATCGAGTTGCCGTTTGCGGCCTGCTGGTTCCTGTACTACTCGCACCAGACCTATGCAAATCTGGCATGGGAGGGTCATTTTGCGATTTTAGGCCTGTTTTTTATCCTGTACATTGCACTCGGTAAAATCTATGATGCGTTCTGGATGTCGATGCAACGGGTCTCAGAACTGGTGTACGGCCAGATCCTTGGCGCGATGGCAACCGATGGTATTTTGTATATCGTGATCTGTCTGATGTCCGCAAAGCTCTGCAACCTACTGCCGGGCATTGCGGCAATTGTGGGGCAGCTGGTGATGGCTGCGATCTGGGCATCCTGCGCACATAAATGGTACTATACGACCTTTCCGCCGCAGAAGACCGCAGTTGTCTACGATGTGCGGCACGGTATGGAAAAGCTCATCAACGAGTACGGCTTGAGTCAGAAATACGATGTGCAGGTCACCCTGAGCGTGTCGGAGTGCTTGGCAGACCTGAGCATTCTGGACGGCATGGAGACTGTCTTTGTCAGTGGTGTTCACAGCCATGAGCGAAACATTATCCTGAAGCACTGCGTAGGGAAGGGCATCAATATGTTCGTCATCCCCCGCGTTGGCGACGTTATCATGAGCGGCGCATGGCCGATGCATATGTTCCACCTGCCCATGCTGCGCGTCGGCCGTTACATGGCAAGCCCGGAGTTCTTGTTTGTTAAGCGCGCAATGGACATTGTAATTTCGCTGGCAGCACTGATTATCCTGAGTCCGCTGTTCTTGATTACGGCTATTGCGGTCAAGTCCGATGGCGGACCTGCCTTCTATAAGCAGGTGCGCCTGACCAAGGACGGCAAGCAGTTTGAGATTTTGAAGTTCCGCTCTATGCGTGTGGATGCAGAAAAGGATGGCGTGGCACGTCTTTCCACCGGTGACAAGGATGACCGTATTACCAAGGTGGGCCACATTATCCGCGCCTGCCGCTTGGATGAGCTGCCGCAGTTGCTGAACATTCTGAAGGGTGATTTGTCTGTTGTGGGCCCTCGTCCGGAGCGCCCGGAGATCGCCGCACAGTACTGCGAGGAGATGCCGGAGTTTGCGCTGCGCCTGCAGGCAAAGGCCGGTCTGACCGGTTATGCACAGGTATATGGCAAATATAATACCACCCCCTACGATAAGCTGCAGATGGATCTGATGTATATTGCCCATCCCAGCCTGATCGAAGATTTGAAAATCATGCTGGCAACCGTGAAGATCCTGTTTATGCCTGAAAGCACGGAAGGTGTGGCAGAGGGGGCGACTACGTCGATGGGGCAGGAGACGAAGTGATGCAGAATTACAGCGTTTTAATGTCTGTTTATCACAAAGAAAAACCGGAATATTTGAGACAGGCAATAGAGAGCATACAAGCGCAGACGCTCTCCACAAATGATTTCGTGCTGGTATGTGATGGACCTCTGAACGAACCATTGGATAGCGTAATCGCAGCGAAGCAACAGGAGATGGGTGAATCTCTGAATGTTGTCCGCCTCGCGAAGAACGGTGGACTTGGCAACGCACTCAATGAAGGCATCAAGCATTGCAAAAATGAGCTGGTTGCCCGGATGGACAGCGATGACATCGCTTATCCGGATCGATGTGAAAAACAGATCGCTGTGTTTAACACACATTCGGAGGTGAGTATTTGCTCCGGTATCGTGGAGGAGTTTACTATTGATCCGCACACCGTCGATACAAGGCGTGTGCCGCCCGAGACAAATGCGGAAATCGTAGAGTTTGCAAAGAAGCGCAATCCGTTTAATCACCCCTGCGTGATGTATAAGAAATCCGCAGTCGAGGCAGTTGGCTCCTATCAGGATTTCTATCTTCTGGAGGATTATTACCTCTGGCTTCGAATGCTGATGGCAGGATATCAGGGTTACAACATTCAAGAGCCGCTGCTCCATATGAGAGCTGGCTCGGATATGTATTTAAGAAGAGCCGGTTGGAAATACGCCAAGACGCAGGCCAAGTTGTTCAAATTTATGAAACAGCAAGGCTTTATTGGAGAAGGACAGTACATAAAGAGCTGCGTGATTCGCAGCGGGTCGGCGCTGGCTCCCAACTGGCTGCGGAAGTTTATGTTTGAGAGGGTATTAAGGGATGCAGGCTAAGACAGAAAACCGAAATCAATTTGTGGATGTCATGCGTGGCATAGCGATGCTTCTGGTTGTTCTGCAACATACAATGAGTGGATGTACGGTCGGAGCAGAAAACACATTTGTGTTTAATATTGCATGGTCCTTGCAGATGCCGTTGTTTATTTTAATCAGCGGATATGTAACGAAATATAGCCGCCCCATCTCTAACAGCAAGGGACTGTGGAAATATGTGAAACGCAGAACGGTTGCTTATATGCTACCGTGGGCTGTATGGAGTTTTTTAGTTAGAGGTATCATTTTTGGAGAGGATGGTTTCCTAAACGTTAAGCATCTCCTGTGGAATATGGATTCAGGTTATTGGTTCCTTGCAACGATTTGGACGATTAGCATGATTTTTGGCATTGCCTCTTTCATTGCAGAGCGGGTGAGCAAAGAAAACCTGCTGAAGAAGCAGATTGTACTTCTGGGGTGCTATTTAGTGGGAATGGTTCTGCTGGTGGGAATTGGCGCAATTTTAGGGCTTTCGTTCTTTGCAATCAAATTGACGCTCTATTATATGCCTTTCTACTATGCAGGGTTCTTGTATGGTCAGTTTGATGACAGGATGAAGGAATCTGAGATTGGCAAAAAGATTATTGATAGTGTAGTTGCAATCTGCTTTGTAGTGTGGCTGTTCGTTATTCTTAGATTTCCGCTTTATGAGATGTCGGATGGCGGCTTTGCGATTATCTTACGTGCGGCAACATCGTTGGCTGGGTGTATTGCAGTATGTGGTCTCTGTAGGGGAATCTTCTCCAGTAAAATCGGGGGGGTACTCTTGCATGGGTCGGAGAGCACTCGTTGGAAGTGTATCTCACGCACTATCTGCTTCTCAGCTTGATCAAGTCGGACAAAGTGCCGATTGTGTACAGTCCGGTGGGGCTGGGCCTGGTTCTGGTCAACTATGTGATTACGGTAGCACTTACTGTGATGGCAATAGTGATGATGAACCCAAATGCCGTGCTGAGCTTTGTATTAATCGGAAAGAAAAAGTAAGGGAGTTTTTCTTTTGGGCAGGAAAACAAAGCTTAGAAATTTACATGATGCACGGTCTGCTTCTCAATATCTTCAAAAGCAGTGTTGCAATCCAATTTAGCAGTATTGAAGGGTATTTACTGACTGCCGGAAACTTCGCCCTGACAGTAGGGCTGTGTGCAGTAGTTATCCGTCTGCTCGATCAAAATGCCGTACTCAAGAAAGTATTAAATATTCGATAAAAGTTCAAAGGAGAAACGATATGCATCCGAGAGTGCTGATCGTAGGAACGGTTCCATATAACACAAAATCAACGTCACGCGCTTTTGATGCGTACTTTCACTATTGGGAGAAAGAGAATATTGCACAGATATTCTCTAATACAAAGAAGCCGTGCAAGGGGCATTGCGAAACGCTTTTCCAAATTACGGATCACCGTGTGTTGCAGCGGTGGATGGGGAAGAAAGTCGATACTGGCGTAATCTACCACTATGATGAGCTTGACACGGAGTGGCTTGACAATGATTTGGAACTCGGAAATGCAAAAGCAGAAGCTGCCTACAAGTTCGGTGGAAAGCATACGCCTCTTACACATTTGCTCAGGGGAATCCTCTGGCGTAAGAGATTCTGGTGCACGGAGAAGCTAAATAATTGGCTAGATGACTTCAAACCAGAATGCGTGTTTCTGGCTTTTTCGGATGACTATTTTATCCCGCAGATTGCAATGTATGTCGCCAAGAGATATAACGTGCCAATTGTCTCCTGCATTGGCGATGACTATTATTTCAATGTGGAAAAAACGCTTAATCCGATCTATCACCTTTATAAATCGACCTACAAAAAATTGATTGACAAGGTTCTGGCTTGGCCGGGTAGTGCAATTTACATCAGCGACAAGATTCGGGATAAGTATAATTCGGAATTTGGACTGGACGGCGAAACGGTTTATTTGACTTCTACGGTTCAGCGTAAACCGTTCAGCGTGATTAACAAAGATTGCCCGGTTATTACTTACTTCGGAAATATCGGTATGGGACGCAACAACTCCCTGAACGATATTGGCTACGCCCTAGGGAAAATCAATCCAGAATATATGCTGGAGGTTTATTCCAACGAAAAGGACGAGCAGGTCTATTCTGTATTCAAGGACAATAAAAATGTCAAATATATGGGTTCTGTGCCGTACACGCAGGTTCAAAAGCGCATGGCAGAAAGCGACATAACTGTTATTGTAGAGGGATTTGAGGAAAAGGACATCAACCTTTCACGGTATTCACTCTCTACGAAGGCAGCGGACGCATTAGCCAGCGGTGCTTCCATTTTGACATATGGCTCGTTAGAAAGCGGCATCATTGAGTATATGCAGTCAACAGATGCGGCAATGGTTTGTACGGATAAGACTAAATTGGCAGATTCTATTACACAGCTGATTTCAGATCAGGAACTTCAAAAGAAATACTACGAGCAGGCGATTGTGATGACAAGAGAACATCACAATCTACAGGCTAGCTGCAAGACCTCGGAAGATGTGGTCGCAAAAGCAATCCGACATATGAAATAAGTGGCAGAGGATGCATGGTGATGGAGAACAACTTTTCAATTATTATTTCGACGTGCGACAAGTTTTCGGATTTGTGGGATGCACATGTTTTGCTTTTGAATCAGAATTGGGCAGACCGAAACGTGGAGACGTTTTTAGTAACCGATAAACCCACTGATCGTACTTTTGAAAATGTAACAGTGGTGGCAGCAGGCGAAGGCACGGAAATAACGGAACGTCTGAGAGCAGTGATGCCGCTGATTAAGACAGAGTATGTTCTCTTTACCTTGGATGACTATTTCCTGACGGAAAGGATTTCGACTCAGGCAATTAACGAAGATATTCAGATCATGGAAAAGCATCAGATTGATTATCTGCGCCTGTTTGTTATGACCATGAAGAGCCTGAGAAACAGAAAAGCTGAGGAACTCGAACCGGATATTTTTCTGCTGGACAATTATGCAGGTGACTACATTGTCAGTCTGTATGCAGGCATCTGGCGTAAGGATTTTATGGAAAAAACGCTGACGAAAACGCTGAATGCCTGGCAGTATGAGGTTGCGTTGACGAATATGGCACGACAGCTGAATGCCCGTTGCGCAGATAGCCGACGCGGGGAATTCCCTATTCTTGACGTGATTCGTAAGGGAAAGGTGCTGACGAAGGCACGCAAGTATTTCGATGAGAATCCTATTTATAAAGGTGACCGAGAGGATATGCGAGCTAAAGATGAATGGATGCTTGAATTCCGGACATGGCTGCGTGAGTGGCTTCCGAAGCCGCTGTTCAATCTCTCAAAGGCAATCATGAGGCGTAGAGGATATAAGTTCTTTAGTGATAATCAGTGAGGAGTACGAGTGATGCGTATTGTGCAGATCAATGGTGGAGCGAAAGGTAGCACCGGAAAAATCATGATGGGGATTGCCGATGTAGCAAGAGCGCAGGGACACGAGGTGATGTGCGCATCGCCTATCACCACAACAAATCGTGATGCGGGTGAGGATTGCGGCTATTACCGAATCGGAACATTCAATAGTCGCCGAGTAAATGTCGCTCTTGCTCGAATTACAGGTTTTAATGGTTGCTTCGCATGGTTCGAGACGTATAAGCTTTTGAAGAAGATAGATGAATTTAAGCCCGATATCATTCATTTTCATAATTTGCACGATTCATATATCAATTTACCGATGCTCTTTTCATATATAAAAAAACATAATGTCCCGACAGTATGGACATTGCATGATTGCTGGTCATTCACTGGGCAATGCCCGCACTTTACTATAGTAAGGTGCGACAAGTGGAAGACTGGTTGTCATAATTGCCCACAGTATAAGGAATATCCTGCCTCGTTTTACGATAATACGAAAAGAATGTGGAAGCTGAAGAAAAAATGGTTTACCGGCATTGGGAATATGACAATTGTAACACCGTCAAAGTGGTTGGCGGAACTGGCAAAGGAATCGTATTTGAAAGAGTATCCAATTGAAGTAATAAATAACGGAATCGATTTGGACGTTTTTAAGCCAACTCCGAGCAATTTTAGAGAACGCTATGGGATACCGGCAGAAACACACATTGTTTTGGGAGTTTCTTTTGCATGGGGGTATCGTAAGGGACTGGACTGTTTTGTTGAAATGGCGGAAAAATTAGGTGAGCAATATCAAATTGTCCTTGTCGGTACAGATGATGAGATTGACAAGAATCTGCCGCAAAATATTATTTCAATTCATCGAACACAAAATCAAAAAGAACTTGCCGAGATTTATAGCGCAGCGGATGTGTTTGCAATGCCGACAAGAGAGGAAAACTATCCAACAGTCAATATGGAAGCTATTGCGTGTGGAACTCCGGTTGTGACTTTTGATACAGGTGGAAGTCCGGAGATGTTAAATGAAAAGGTTGGCAGGGTTGTTCCTGTGGATGATGTCAATAAAATGATGAGTGAAATTAGAAAAATATGTGAAAACATGAGGCTGAGCTCGGAGGCGTTTAGAAGCAAGGCGAAAGAGTACATTATGGAAGATAGATTTCTTGAGTATATAGATCTTTATAAATCAATGCACTTGGAAAATGATGGTAGAGGTTAATAAATGGATATATATTTTGCTCTTATCGGCATGGTTTTAATTTTACCGGTTGCTTGTTGCGGGATAAGGAACCCGGAAAAAAGAAAAAATGCAATCCTAACAGTATCAATTCTGTGTCTGTTTCTTCTAACTGCGTTAAAGGCTCCAAGTGTGGGTAAAGATATTGCAGGATATAAACGTGTGTATGATTCTATGAAATATCAAGCATGGAATAATTATGATATCACATGGATGGAATGGGGATATGAGTTTTTGATGATGGTGTTTACTCACATCTTCAAGGCATCATTCCAGACATTTATGATTTGCATATACGGTTTTGTATATTATTCGTATTATAGATTCTTCAAATCATATTCTCAAGACTATACTACATCGGTGATTCTATATATCTGCTTCACATTTTTGACTTTTGATATGTCTGCTGTTAGAACGGTGATAGGCGTAGCAATTTGTCTTTTTGCCATTCCATATGCACAAAGAGATGGGATAAAGAACTTTGTAAAATATATTCTAATAGTCTTGATTGCTGCACAAATTCATAAATCAGCATATGTATTCTTAGCTGTCTATTTTGTGATTAAAATTAAGCTTACCATCAAATCGTCGGTGGCATACATCGGTGTTCCAATAGCATTGTTGGCATTTAAAAGCCAGTTTTATGGAATAATAAATGCATATTTTATGGCAGTACAGGAATCAAGCGCCTCACTTGGTGGAAATCTTCTAGTATATATCGCAAGTATCGTTTTGACAGGTTTTGTTTGGATATATTACAAACGATATAATAAAATTGTGACTGAAGAGGAAACTTCTTCCAGTGGACTTGCAGGTTATTTTTCAGATACTGGGTTGTCAATGCGGATGATTTATGTTGGTATTGTTTTGCAATTGTTTGGAGCAGGAACGGTTCTCACACGCATGGCTCAGTATTTTCAAATATTTCTTTTAGTTTTGATACCTAATAATTTAGTAAGACTTGATTTAAAGTCGAGAGCAATCGTTAAAACGATACTGTATCTTTTAGCAATAATGTATTTTGTAAGATATTCGTTGGTGCCGGATCCTTTGGACATTGTTCCGTATGAGGTCTTTTGGAAAGCGGGTTAAATTACTAATATTTTTTATTATGGCCGTTGATTTTACTAATTGCGTGATTAAAACAGATAAAACTGTTTTGAATAAAATCTGCTGAAAATATAGGAGAAAATAAAAATGTCTGCATTTGATAACGCAACCCTTATGATTACCGGCGGTACCGGCTCTTTTGGTTCCACCGTGTTAAAGCACTTTCTTGATTCTGACCTCAAGGAAATTCGTATCTTCTCCCGTGACGAGAAGAAGCAGGACGATATGCGTCATGAGCTTCAGGCCAAGCACCCTGACACTGCAAAGAAGGTGAAGTTCTACATCGGCGATGTCCGCAACCCGCAGTCCATCCGTGACGCAATGCCCGGTGTTGACTACATCTTCCACGCTGCCGCTTTGAAACAGGTTCCTTCCTGTGAGTTCTTCCCCATGCAGGCCGTCCAGACCAACATCATCGGTACTGATAATGTGTTGCACGCCGCTATTGACGCTGGCGTCAAGCGTGTTGTCTGCCTGTCCACCGACAAGGCTGCTTACCCCATCAACGCTATGGGTATCTCCAAGGCCATGATGGAGCACGTCATCTACGCCAATGCCCGTGTAGCTGCTGAGCGTGGCGGCACCACTATCTGCTGTACCCGTTACGGCAACGTTATGTGCAGCCGCGGTTCCGTTATCC
>OKZD01000345.1_pt1 | contig 12144 bp, 12 predicted proteins | sample 1609011 | NCBI WGS metagenome assembly OKZD01 (sample SAMN02675044, study PRJEB24791) | human gut metagenome, SKBSTL002 | isolation source: stool | host: Homo sapiens | place: USA
GTAAGAAGTTCCTGAAATGGCAGGACGCACACCCGGAGTTCCCCCGCATCGTCTTTCACGGTCTGCGGCATTCCAGTGCCACCTACCAGCTGATGATCTCCGGCGGCGACATCAAGGCGGTGCAGGGGACCACAGGACACGCCAGTGCGGATATGCTGGTGAACACCTACGCCCATATCCAGCAGTCCTCCCGTGTGGAGCTGGGCAAGAAGTTTGAAAGCGGCTTCTATGCCAAGCCCGACACCTCCAGCCCGCAGGCTGTACCCGCCGCAGGCGAACCCACCATCTCCATGACAGCTCTTTTGGAATTGCTCAAGGATGCCGACCCGGAAATGAAGGCAAAGCTCCGCCTGGCCCTGCTCACCTGATGCAAAAAAGGGCACTGATTGCAATGCAATACAGCGCCCTACATAATCGGACATGGATAACACCGACCGTGCAAAAACCGTGCAAAAACCGTGCACCCATGGCTTACAAAACAAAAAAGCCATGAAATCTTTCGATTTCACGGCATTTTCTGGTGCACCTCCAGGGACTCGAACCCTGGGCCCACTGATTAAGAGTCAGTTGCTCTACCAACTGAGCTAGAGGTGCATATGGTGACCCGTACCGGAATCGAACCGATGTTAAAGGCGTGAGAGGCCTCTGTCTTAACCGCTTGACCAACGGGCCATACGTCCATTTTGCATCAGGTGTTCGCACCCGACTTGGCTATTTTAGCATACCGGGTGCCCTTTGTCAACAGCAAATTTTGATTTTGTTTGAAAAAAGTAAATTTTTCCACCGCAGCCCCGGACCGGCAGCAAACACCGCGCCCGCTGCCGTTCTATGCGGCCTTTTATAAAGGAACGATAAAATGGTGAAACCTGAATTCGGATAGTTGACAACGTGGTAAAATGTGGTACTCTTAGGGTGCAAAAAAGCTTTTGAGGAGGGCTTATAATATGGCTATGAAAATGGATCGTCGTGCGTTTTTAAAGACTTCTGCCGCAATGGCAGTGGCAGTATCCATGACCGGGCTGCTGGGCGGCTGCAGTGATGGTGCCGGTGGCACTGATCTGGGTGGTTTTACTGCATCTGCCGTAAAGTGGGATGTAAAGCAGAATCCCCCTGCGCTCAGTGAAGATCAGAGCAAGTGGACGGCAGATGTGATGGTGTGGGTGCGTACCATCAACACGAAGGATTCCGACTGGAATATTGCGGGCGATGCCGTTATGGAACTTACAGTCGATGGCGTTGTTGTTGCAATGCAGGGCGGCGGTCTGCTGACGAATGATATGGTTCTTCAATTCAGCCGCAAGCACAAGGCAAATGAGGACTGGGTCAACTTTAAACTGAACTATAAGCAGAAGAAACTGTACGACGCGATCGTCAATAAGGAAGCTATCGTAAAGTTCAGCATCGGCACGAAAAAGGCTACCGATACCTATACTGCTCTTTATAGCGATGGACTTCCCCTTAAAAAGGATAACGCCCTTGTGTAATCGAACCCAAACAGCCTAATACAGGAGGTGCATTGCTATGATCGACCGCAGAACATTTCTCAAGCTCAGTGCCGGGGCACTGGTGCTGACCGCCGCAGGGGCTTTGACCGGCTGCGGCCAGATGGAGGACACCACCCTTGCAACCGTATCCGTGGGGGATGTAGTCTTTACCTGTGCACTGCCGTTTACCAGTGGCGGTATTAACAAGCAGATTACCTACCGGACAGAATTTACGATTCTGAACAACAGCAGTGAGACCGTGAATATCGCACCGGAGGACATCATCTGCATTTTCCGTGATACGGACGGAACGGAACAGACTCTGAAGTTCAAATGTAAGCCTTTGACGGCTGAACCGCATCAGAAAGCGGTGTACAACGGTGTGCTGCAGTTCTATCTGGAAACAGAGAACGGCGTGGAAGAAAAATACAATACGGGTACTTATGAGCTGCGCGTAAAGTATGCACAGAAAACTGTTGTGTTCTTCTATAACGGAAAGACCGTAACGGGCAGCGTAGAGTAAAACCGAATACACCCCGCCGCCGGGCACTCTTGGAAACAGGAGTGCCCGGCGGCTTTTTGTTTTGTGCTGCATTACCTGTTCTTTACATTGGAGCTGACATTGTGCACAAAGTTTTACGCACTTTTTGCACGTCCATGGTCGCGGCAAGGGCGGCAAAGCGGTAGAATAAGGCCGTTCCCAAGGAAAACACAAAAAGACAGTGCCGGGCGGGCGCCCGGGCTTTTAATGGAGGAAATTCTATCATGAAAAAGATCTCTCGTCGTTCGTTCCTGACCGTTTGCGGTGCAGCTGCTGCGGCTGCTGCCCTGACCGCCTGCGGCGGCTCTGCTTCTTCTGCATCCACCGCTGCTTCTGCTTCCACCACCGCTTCTTCCGCTGCCGGGCAGGCAGCCGGCACCCTGAGCGGCAACGTTGCTACCGGCGGTTCTACTTCCATGAAGAACGTCATTGCTGCCCTGACCGAGAGCTTTGCCGAAGTCGAGCCGGGCGTCACCGTCAGCTACGACCCCACCGGCTCCGGCGCAGGCATCACCGGCGCTACCGACAAGACGCTGGACATCGGCCTGTCCTCCCGCGCCCTGAAGGACGATGAGAAGTCTGCCGTGGACGGGACTGTCGTGGCGCTGGACGGCATCGCCATCGTTGTGAACAAGGACAGCAAGGTCGCTGACCTGACTGTGGAGCAGCTCAAGAAGATGTTCACCGGCGAGATCAGCAACTGGAAGGATGTCGGCGGCGACGACGGCGAGATCGTTCTGGTGGGTCGTGAGGCCGGTTCCGGCACCCGCGATGGCTTTGAGAGCATCGTGGACGTGAAGGACAGCTGCAAGTACGCACAGGAGCTGACCGCTACCGGCGCTGTCATCAGCGCCGTGGAGGCAAACCCGCTGGCCATCGGCTACGCTTCCCTGTCCGCTGTGGGCGACACCGTTGCCATGGTTACCGTGGAGGGTGTGGAGTGCAGCGAGGACACCGTCAAGGACGGCAGCTACAAGATCCAGCGTCCCTTCGTGTTCGTTACCAACAAGAGCGCTGCCCTGTCTGAGCAGGCACAGGCCTTTGTGGACTTTGCCACCAGCAAGGACGCTGCCGACCTCATCCGCACCGCAGGCGCTGTGCCCGTGAACGAGTAATTGACGGGTGGTTTGCCGGGGAGTTTCCCCAGCGAATGATCCGAGGGTGGGACCCTGTTGCCGCAGGCAATAGGGCGGGAGCTGGAAGCCCCGAATTTCGCGGGGAAAGCTCCCCGGTGAACCGCCTGCCCCGCATCTGAACAAGAGAACTGCCGCGTCGGTCTGCCCTAAAAGGCTGGGCTGGTGCGGCTTTTTATAGGATCGCGTTATGAAAAATACAACCTCTTCTCTGCGCCGGGTACGGCTGCCCCGTACCCCCGCCGACTGGCTGGAAGCGGTGATGAATTTCATCTTCTTCCTGTGCGGAATGCTGGCGGTGTGCTGTGTGGTGCTCATCTCGGTGTACATGGTGATCTCCGGCGTGCCGGCTATCCATAAGATCGGCATTTTCAAGTTCCTCTTCGGCACAAAATGGGCATCCACCGCGGCAGAGCCGCTGTTCGGCATCCTGCCCTTCATCCTGTCCAGTGTCTACGGCACGCTGGGTGCCACCATCATCGGCGTGCCCATCGGCCTGCTGACGGCGGTGTTCCTCTCCAAGGCCGCAGACCCCAAGCTGCGCACCGTGGTGGTCACCGCCATCGAGCTGCTGTCCGGCATCCCCAGCGTAGTGTTCGGCCTTTTGGGTATGCAGGTGCTGGTGCCCGCCGTGGCAAAAGCCTTCGGCAAGGCCTCCGGTGCCTGCCTGCTCAGCGCCATCGTGGTGCTTTCCATCATGATCTTACCCAGTATCGTGTCCGTGTCGGTGACGGCGCTCAATGCCGTGCCGCCGGAGTATGAGCAGGGCAGTCTGGCGCTGGGCGCTACCGACGCCGAAACATGGTTCAAGATCAGCATCCCGGCAGCCAAAAGCGGCATTGCCGCAGGCGTTGTGCTGGGCATCGGCCGCGCCATCGGCGAGGCCATGGCCGTGATGATGGTGGCGGGCAACAGCCCCAATATGCCGGACAGCCTGTTCCGCAGCGTCACTTTGCTGACCACCGCCATTGCCAAGGAAATGAGTTACGCCGGCGGCTTGCAGCGGCAGGCACTGTTCAGCATCGCGCTGGTGCTGTTCGTGTTCATCATGCTCATCAATGTGGTGCTGAACGTGGTACTGAAGGGAGGCAACCGCGATGAATAACGGCTTTTCGCCCTCCCGCCGGGCATGGAACCGGGTAATGACCGTGCTGGTCTGGGCAAGCGCAGTGCTGGTGATGATTCTGGTGGCCGGGATCATCGGCATGGTGCTGGTGCGGGGCATCCCCCACATCAGCTGGAACTTCCTTTCTACCACCGCCAGTGTGCTGAAAAAGACGGACGGCATCCTGCCCGCCATCCTCAACACCCTGTATGTCATCGTGCTGACATTACTCATCGTATTGCCGCTGGGCGTGGGTGCGGCGGTCTACCTGACCGAATACGCCTCCAACCGGCGGCTCATCGAGGTCATCGAGTTCACCAACGAAACGCTGGCCGGTATCCCCAGCATCATCTACGGCTTGGTGGGTATGCTGGTGTTCAGTCAGGCGCTGGGCTTCCAGACCTGTCTGCTGTCCGGCAGTCTGACGCTGGTGGTGATGAACCTGCCCACCATCATCCGCACCACGCAGGAATCCCTCAAAACGGTGCCGCAGGGCTACCGTGAGGGTGCTATGGGTCTGGGTGCAGGCAAGTGGCACATCATCCGCACCATCGTGCTGCCCTGCAGCATCGACGGCATCGTCACCGGTTGCATTCTTGCTGTGGGACGCATCGTGGGCGAAAGCGCCGCGCTGCTGTTCACCGCCGGTGCGGCAGAGGTGATCGCCAAGAGTGTGTTCAAAGCCTACACCTCCAACGGTGCCACCCTGTCGGTGCTGCTGTACCTGCGCGCCTTTGAAGACGGCGATTTCACCTCCGCATGGGGCATCGGCGCAGTGCTGCTGGTGCTGGTGCTGCTCATCAATCTGGCAGCACGTCTGGCGAAAACGAAACTGAAACAGAAGCAGTAAAAATAAAGAGGTACTCTATGGAAAACACGAATGTGCCGGTGATATCGGCAAAGGATCTGAACCTCTGGTACGGCGACTTCAAGGCGCTGAAGAGCATTTCGCTGGACGTGGGCGAGCGGGAGATCACCGCACTGATCGGCCCCTCCGGCTGCGGAAAGTCCACCTTTTTAAAGACCCTGAACCGCATGAACGACCTTGTGCCGGGCGTGCGCATCGAGGGGGATGTACGGCTGAAGGGCGAGGATATCTTTGCCCGCGAGATGGAGCTGACCGACCTGCGCCGCCGCGTGGGCATGGTGTTCCAGAAGGCAAACCCCTTCCCCATGAGCATCTACGACAACATTACCTACGGCCCCAAGCTGCACGGCGTGCGCAATAAGGCCGAGTTGGACGAGCTGGTGGAAACCTCTCTGCGGGGCGCAGCCCTGTGGGACGAGGTGAAGGATCGCCTGAAAAAGAGCGCTCTTGGCCTTTCCGGCGGGCAGCAGCAGCGTCTTTGCATCGCCCGGGCATTGGCGGTCAAGCCCGAGGTGCTGCTGATGGACGAGCCCACCAGCGCACTGGACCCCGGCTCTACCATGAAGGTGGAGGAGCTGATGAACGAGCTGAAAAAGAACTACACCGTGGTCATCGTCACCCACAATATGCAGCAGGCGGCCCGTATCAGCGACCGCACCGCCTTCTTCCTGCTGGGTGAACTGGTGGAAGTTGGCCCCACGAACCAGATCTTCAGCACACCCCGGGACAAGCGCACCGAGGACTACATCTCCGGCCGGTTCGGTTAATGCAGGGAGGAACAAAGCAATGAGCATTCGCAAACAATACGACAGCGATCTGGAAGCCCTCAAGACCGCACTGGTGGAGATGGGGCAGAACGCCGCCGAGGCCGTGGAGAACGCGCTGGAAGCGCTGTGCACCGCCGACACCGCAGCCGCCCAGAAGATCGTGCAGGGGGATGACCGCATCAACAACATGGAGCGGGACATCGAGCACCGCTGCATGACCTTGCTGCTGCGCCAGCAGCCGGTGGCGGGCGATCTGCGCCACATTTCCACCGCCATGAAGGTGGTCACCGATATCGAGCGCATGGGCGACCACGCCTCGGATATCGCCGAGATCATCCCGCATCTTGTCACCGTGCGCAAGGAGGGCGACCCCGCCGTCAGTCAGGCTATTGCCATGGGACGCAAGGCCTACCAGATGATCTTAGACGCCATGGCTGCCCTGACCGCCGAGGATGAGAACGCCGCCCGCCGCGTCATCGCCGCAGACGACGCCGTGGACTACGACTTCAACGCCATCAAGCACACACTGGCACAGGAGATCGCCGCCGACCCCGCCAAGGTGGACGCCGCGCTGGATCTGCTGATGGTCATCAAGTATCTGGAGCGCATCGGCGACCACGCCGTGAACGTAGCCGAGTGGGTGCAGTTCGTGCGCACCGGGCGCTACAAGGACGAAAGTATGTTCTGATACTCACTCTGCCCTTTTGGGTGCGTGTTTTCCTTATTTTCTTCTGGAAAAGGCTGTCTGCCGTTTGGCGGGCAGCCTTTTTCTGTGGGAAAGCTCCCTCTACAACGAAAATTGACTAAAAAATTTTTATCTTTTCTGCAATGTTTGCGGCGGGTGATTCGTATTCAGGGTATAAGAGCCCGGAAGGGGCTCCGCAGTTATCGTGCAGCGGGTGGTCCGGCTTCCCCCAGTCCCCCGCCTGCCGCACCGTTACGGAGGACAGATACAATGATGGCAAAGCTTGAACGCTCCCCGCAGCAAGCCCGCATGGAGGCCGTGAGCCGCGATGCACTGGTGCAGGCGGCGCTGCAGGAGATCACCCAAAATTATCGTGAGGCCAGCCTTTCCAATGTGGCAAGGGCTTATGGTGTTTCGCTGGCGTATGTCAGCGAGTGCGTGCGCGCTCAGACCGGGCGCACCTACAAGGAACTGCTGCAAAAGCACCGCATGGAGACCGCCGCGCGGCTGCTGCGCCGCAGCGATCTGAACATCCAGCAGATCATTGCACAGGTGGGCTACGAGAACACCAGCTACTTCTACCGCCTGTTCCACGAGCGCTACGGCCTGAGCCCCCGGGAGTACCGGCTGGTGCGCACCGGCACTGCTCCCCGCCGCCCCACCGCATGAAACCCTCTTTTGATTTGCTGCCCCGACCGTCGTGCTGCTGCCCCGCGCACGGCGGTCTGTTTTTGCCGCGAAATGGAGAAAAATCTGGTACTTTATGGAATATTGTGTTATACTAAAATAAATGTACCCCGCGCGGCAGGGCGCGGGCAAGAGAGGATGAGTGGATATGTTTCGCGGAGCGGTAAGAGCAGATATGGCACGGATTTTGGATATCTATGCCCGTGCGCGGGAATTCATGGCGAAAAACGGCAACCCTACCCAGTGGGGGGACAATTACCCAAGCCCGGAGCTGCTGGAAGAGGATATCGACACCAACCGGCTGTTCGTGTACATGGTGAACGGCCAGATGCAGGCGGTGTTTGCCTTTGTCCTTGGCGAGGACCCCACTTACAAGGTCATTGAGGACGGGCAGTGGCTCAACGACACTTTGCCCTACGGTACGTTGCACCGGCTGGCTTCGGCGGGCGAGAGCAAGGGCATCGGCAAAGCAGTGGTGGAGTGGTGTCTGGAGCACTGCGAGAGCCTGCGCGCCGACACCCACGCCGACAACAAGGTGATGCAGCACCTGCTGGAAAGCGAGGGCTTTACCCGCTGCGGCATCATCCATGTGGAGGACGGCACCCCGCGCATCGCCTACCAGCGGATGTCCCTGACCCAGAGCCAGCTGGGGTGAGCGGAAAAACAGTTTGATTTGGGAGATCGGAAACACCTGCGGGCGTTTCCGATCTCCTTTTTCATAGATGGAGCTGCCCTGCCGCGCCCTCTCCCGTGAAAATGCAATGCCGGAGCGTCCGCAGACGCTCCGGCATTGCGCTATTAAAAAAGAATTTTTCCGCTGAATATGCGCAAAGCGCACGCGGCGCGCATTTCTGATCTTCTCCCCCCCTTCTGTGCCTTGCCACCGGCGGCGAAGCAGTGTATAATAGCCTCAGAACGATACAATGCCGGAAACCCCGGCAGATACAGGAGGAATTGCAGATGAATAAACCGGTACTGGTCGTCATGGCTGCCGGCATGGGCAGCCGTTACGGCGGCATGAAGCAGATCGACCCCGTGGGTCCCAACGGACAGGTCATTATGGACTATTCTCTCTATGATGCCCGCCGCGCCGGCTTTGAGACCGTGATCTTTGTCATCAAGCACGAGATCGAGGACGCCTTCAAAGCTGCCATCGGTGACCGCGTGGCCAAGGCGATGAAGGTGAAGTACGCTTTCCAGCAGCTGGAGGAACTGCCCGCAGGTTTTGCCGTGCCGGAGGGGCGCGTAAAGCCTTGGGGCACCTGCCACGCTGTGCTGGCTGCAAAGCCCCTCATTGACGGCCCCTTTGCGGTCATCAATGCGGACGACTACTACGGCCCGGAGGCGTTTCAGGTGATGTACGATTACCTGTCCACCCATGCCGATGATGATTTCTACCGCTACTGCATGGTCAGCTATCTGCTGAAAAATACCCTGTCCGAGAACGGCAGCGTGGCACGCGGCGTGTGCATCAAAAACGAGGACGGCACCCTGCAAAGCGTGACCGAGCGCACCCGCATCGAGCCCTGCGACGGCGGCGCACACTACACCGAGGACGGCGGCGAGAGCTGGGTAGACCTGCCCGGCGACACCCCCGTGAGCATGAACCTGTGGGGCTTTGGCAAGAGCTTTCTGGACGAGGCCGAGCAGCGCTTTGCGGGCTGGCTGACCGAGAATCTGCCGGTGAACCCCCTGAAGTGCGAGTATTTCCTGCCGCTGGTGGTGACCGAGCTGATCGAGGAAAACAAGGCAAAAATTCAGGTGCTGCGCAGCACGGATAAGTGGTTCGGTGTCACCTACCGGGAGGACAAGCCGCTTGTGGTGGATGCCATCGCCCGCAAGACCGCCGAGGGCCAGTACCCCGAAAAGCTGTGGGAGTAAGTGCCCGCAATAGCGGAAAAATATTTAGATCATAGCAAAGTCGGGCAGCCTGCGGGCTGCCCGACTTTGTGTTTTTATGGGGTGGAACGTATTTACAAAAACCGTTCCAGCTGGATGCGGTTATCCTCTTCAAAATCCTGCAGGCGCTGGGCAAGGCGCTTTGCGCCCGGGGCGGCGTTGGGGTAGTCTTTGCAGCTTTTCACGCAGTCCACCACCCCCATGCCGCTGCCCTGCGTGAGCATCTCCGCCAGATTGCGGGTGGATTTGTCCGTAAGGGTCTTGAGCCCGATGCCCATTTTCGTGTTCAGCTTTGCCATGGTGCTCTGCCCCTGCGCGCTGCCGCCGCAGGCTTCTATGGCAGTGTGTGCTTCCTGATTCAGCTGGTGGTAGATGTTGCGCTGGCGCAGCAGCTCGGCCTTGAACTGCACATCGTTGGTCATGGGTAAGATCTGCTCCAAGGTGTTCTTGCCCATCTCGGTGTTCTGCACCACCGCTTCCAGCAGGTTCAGGTTGTCGTTTTTCTGGTTTTCCATACAAAAAATCCCCCTTTGGCATCTATTATGTGCCCAAAGAGGGATTTTATACGTTATTTCTCAGCAGATCTTATTGCCGCCGGAGATCTGGATGCCGCGCAGCCGCTCGTCACAGATGGCGTACAGACGCTGCCAGCAGTTGGCGGCGCTGTCCAGCTCGTCCAGCCCTGCCACCGCAACGCTCAGGGTGAAAGGCACCCGCTTCATCATCCCCATGGAGGTGACGCACTCGTGGGGCATTTCGGCGTAGATGTTCCGCATCTGCTCGGCCAGCTGCCCGCCGTCCATATCCAGACAGCCCACCACAAAGGTGGTGCCGGTCAGGCGGCAGACGATCTGACTGCCCGGGATGTCGAAATATTTTTTCCACTGGTTTGCCACAAAGCAGATCAGCTGATCCATCACCGGCTGACCGTAGGTGTCCCGCAGCTGTGCGCCGTGATCCAGCGATATCAGCGCCACAGCGGCCTTGCGCCCCTGCTCTGCCCAGCGGTCCAGCTCGGCGGCGATCACGGTCTCCAGATAGCGGCGGTTGTACACGCCGGAAAGAAAATCGTGGTTCAGGTCCTCGCGGCACAGCTCCCGCTCGCGGGCGCTCATGCGTTCTTCCGGCAGCAGGTTGCCTGCCAGCGGAGCAGACATGGTGATCCGCCACAGCTTGCCGTCTGCCCGCACCGTGCGGTGCAGCACGCAGCTTACCCGGCCGTTGCACAGGGCATAACTCACCTGTAAGCCTTCGTCCTGCCAGCCGGTGTCCTGTGGTAACTCGTCCAGCAATACCGTTTCAAACGCAGCCTGTGCGCCCTCGGCAAAGGCGCGCAGATCCCGCTCTGTCCATTCTCTGTCCATCTGTAATTTCCCCATCATCAGTACGCGCCGCCGCTTCCGACGGGCGAAATTCCAATTTTCCCACAAATCCGGGAACTTACGGCTATTATACCATTGAAATACAGATTTTTCCAGCAAAACGCACAAATTTTTACGGTAGTTTTTACAATTCTGTCAAATTGCTGATTCTTTCACGTTTTGAGCGTCTGCATTGCAGCGGCAGTACACGGCGCACTCAGCTTCGATCTGTGCGGCAAGGGCTTTGGTGTCAAAACCGGCCTTGGCACGCCATGCCCAGTTGCCGCCCAGCTTGCCCGGGGTGTTCAGGTGCGCTTCGGCACCCAGACCCAGCCAGTCGTACATGGGAATGATGGCTCTGTCCGCCACCGAGCCCAGTGCCGCCCGCAGCAGCGCGGTGCGCGCGGCGGCAGTCTTGACTGCTGCCACCTCCTTGGCGGTAGGCTTGCAGGAGGTCAGGTGCAGGTAGGCCGCAGCGGTGGCCTTTTCCTTTTCGGAAGCGCCGTTCTCCCACCAGTCGGTCAGGGTGGTGTTGTCGTGGGTGCCGGGGTAGACCACGCCGTTCTTGACGTGGTTATGGGGCAGATACTCGTTGTCCCCGCCGCCGAAGGCGAATTGCAGCACCTTCATGCCCGGGAAGGTGCTGTCGGCCAGCAGCTTGCGCACGCTGGGGAACAGTTCGCCCAAGTCCTCGGCGATGATGGGCAGCTTGCCCAGTGCGGCCTCCAGTGCATCGAACAGCTCCATGCCGGGGCCGTTCTCCCACTTGCCGGTGCGGGCGGTGGTGCTGGTGGCCGGGATGGCCCAATAGGTGTCGAAGCCGCGGAAGTGGTCGATGCGCAGCAGGTCGTAGATGCCCAGCGCGTGGCGCACCCGGCGAACCCACCATGCGTAGCCGGTCTTTTTGTGGTATGCCCAGTCGTACAGAGGGTTGCCCCACAGCTGGCCGTCTGCGGAGAAATAGTCCGGCGGGCAGCCCGCCACCCGGGCAAAGCGGCCGTCGGCATCCAGCTCAAACAGCTTGCCGCCCACCCATGCGTCCACCGAGTCGGCAGAGACGTAGATGGGGATATCGCCCAGGATCTGCACGCCCTTTTTGTTGGCATAGGTCTTGACGGCCTGCCACTGGACGCTGAACTTGTACTGCACGAACTTCCAGAAGCCGATCTCTTCTTCATTTTCGGCGGCAAAGGCAGCCAGTGCGGCCTTGTCGCGGCGGCGGTAGGGCGCGTCCCACTCCACCCAGTTCTTCATCTTGTTGGCGACTTTCAGCGCCATGTACAGGGCGTAGTCCTCCAGCCAGTCCTCGTTGGCAAGGGTAAAGGCGTAGTAGTCATCGGGGTAATAGTAGGCACAGCCGTGCAGCCCGGCGCACTGGCTGCGCCATGCGGCGTAGGCCTTGCGCAGCACCGCAAAGCGGCTGACGTACAAGGTGCCGTAGTCCACTTCCAGCGGGTTTTTGCCCCACTCTTCTGCCTTGAGCTGGGCCGCGGTGATCAGGCCCTCGGCCTTAAGAGCGTCGAGGTCGATGAAATAGGGGTTGCCCGCAAAGGCGGAGCAGCTCTGGTAGGGGCTGTCGCCGTAGCCGGTGGGGCTCAGGGGCAGGATCTGCCA
>OKZD01000352.1_pt1 | contig 12003 bp, 10 predicted proteins | sample 1609011 | NCBI WGS metagenome assembly OKZD01 (sample SAMN02675044, study PRJEB24791) | human gut metagenome, SKBSTL002 | isolation source: stool | host: Homo sapiens | place: USA
CAGGCGCGCGCAGAGACGCACGGCCCAGTTGCGCTTTTCGGGGCACCAGGCGATAAAATCAGGCCGCCCCAAAAAGTTGCCCAGGCAGTGGGAGAACACGAACGCGGGCACGGGATGCGCACCGGTCTTGCGGTAGCTCCGGTAGCTGTCGGCCAGCTGACCGCGCAGCAGACCGGGGGCCTGCCGCCGCACGATGCCCACGACGCGGGGGTCGAAGCTCTCGATGCAGTAGGGGCCGGGGTAGGCTTTCAGCTCGGCAATCGTTGCGCGGCAAAGCTCCTCCAGATAGGTATGCTTGTACTCGCTGCGGCTCTTGATTTCGACGATCAGCGGCGTGTCGGGGTTGGCCTCGGCGACGGTGCGCAGCATATCGGCAAACAGAGGCGGGTGCTCGTCGCTGCCGGCCAGCGGCTGGGCCGAGAACTCTGCCCAAGGCATATCATGGACAAAGCCCTTGGCCGGGGTCATACGATCCAGCGTGTCATCGTGGAAAACCACAAGCCGCCGGTCCGCGGTAAACTGTACATCCAGCTCAATGCCGTAGCCGTTTTTGGCCGCCGCGGCAAAGGCGGGCAGGCTGTTCTCCGGCGGGCGCTGATCCTTGCCGAAGAACCCGCGGTGTGCGCAGTTGCGGCCCAGAAACGGCGCACGCAGGGCGTCCCGCCGCTTGCCCGGCCAGACGGCGAACAGCGTCAGAACCACCAGAAGTAAGATAATGCAAAGCAGAATTTTCATAATCACTCACGCTCCTGCCGTCATTGTACCGCGTACAGCGGCAAAATGCAACAGGTTTTGCAAAAAGGATGCACTTCTGTAAAGGTATATGGTAGGACCCGGATATAAGCAAACATTTTTATAAAAATTTTATTTTTTTTCACAATTCTTCCACTCTTGCATTGTATTGTGCTATTATAGACATATCATATAAGGAGGGCATTCCTATGGCTAAAATTCTGATTGTGGATGATGAGCCGCGCATCCGGGACCTCATCCGCGAGCATCTGCAATATGCGGGCTTTACCTGTGAGGAGGCCGGCGACGGCACCGCCGCGCTGAGCGTGCTGAGCCAGGGCGGCATTGATCTGGTAATTCTGGACATTATGATGCCGTTTATGGACGGCATGACCTGCCTGCGGGAGATGCGCACCCGCAAGATCATGACCCCCGTGATCATGCTGACCGCCCGCAGTGAGGAATACGACAAGCTGACCGGGCTGGAGAGCGGCGCCGATGACTATGTCGTCAAGCCGTTCTCCCCGCGGGAGCTGGTCGCCCGTGTCAAGGCCGTGCTGGCCCGCACGATGCCCAAGCCCGCCGAGGCCACCGGGAGCTATACCTTCGGCGATTTGTCCATCGACACGGCCAGCCACACGGTGCGCGTTTCCGGCGAGGAGGTGGCCCTGACCCCCAAGGAGTTCGACCTGCTGGTCTTTCTGGCCTCCAACAAGGGCATCGCCCTCAGCCGCGAGAAGATCCTGCAGAAGGTGTGGAACTACGACTACTTCGGCGAGGACCGCACCGTGGACACCCATGTGAAGATGCTGCGCGGCCATCTGGGCAAATGCCGCAGCTACATTGCTACGGTATGGGGCATCGGCTATAAGTTCGACCCCGATGCCGCCCGTTGACTGAAGGAGCGTGCGGAGCATGCGGCAAACCACCAAAGCACGGCATACCCTTGGCATCCGCGGACAGCTGATGTGGTTTTTGTGCTTCATCTGCCTGTTTCTGCTGGGGTTGTTCTGGCTGCTGTCCACCCAGCTGCTGGAGCCTTTGTACACCAAACACATCGAGACCCAGCTTACCAATCAGGCCGACAGCATCGTGGAGCGGCTGGACGATGCCATTGCCGAGGGCAAGGTGCTGTCCAGCTGGTCTTTTGGGCAGCTTGCGGTCAACAGTGATTTTTTTGATAAGCTCACGCTGGAACTGTACACCAAAGGTTCTTTGAACAGTTTCTGCGTGGATATCTCGGACACCACCCTGCACACCATTTATAAGATCGAGAACCAGTCCTTCTGCAACCTGCACGGCACCTATCTTTCAGACTCTGCCAACAACGATAAGATCATTGCCACTGCCCTTGCCATGCGCCGCAAGTGCCGCAGTGTGGGCAGCTTTGTGCAGACGCTCAACCCGCCCCGACTCTCCGGCTCGGCGCAGCTATTGGTAGGGCGCATTACCGCCGACGGCAGCTATACCGTGCTGGTGACCACCAGCCTTGTGCACGTTACCGAGGCCGGCAAGGTGCTCAGCACCCTGCTGCCGCTGGCGGCGGCGCTGATCTTCGGCTTTGCCATGTCGGCGGCGTGGCTGTTCAGCGAGTGGTTCACAAAGCCGCTGCGCCAGCTTTCCAGCGCCGCGCGGCAGATGGCGCTGGGCAACTACGCCGTGCAGGTGGACAACCGCCGCAACGACGAGCTGGGCGACCTTGCCCGGGACTTTAACCACATGGCCGAGGAGGTGCAGCACGCGGTGCAGATGCAGCGCGATCTGCTGGCCAACGTCTCCCACGACCTGCGCACCCCGCTGACCCTCATCAAGGGCTATGCCGAGACGGTGCGCGATCTGACCGGCGACGATAAAGCCCACCGGGACGAGCAGATGAACATCATCGTGGACGAGGCCGACCGCCTGACCGCGCTGGTCTCCAGCGTGATGGAGCTGAGCAAGGTGACCAGCGGCACCTATAAGTGTGAGCGGGTGCACTTTGACATGGGGCAGCTGTGCGACGAGGTGAGCGAGCGCTACGACGCCATCTGCGCCCAGAACGGCTGGCAGCTGCAGCTGGAACTGCCGGAGGAGGAACTGCCGGTCTACGCCGACCCGGACATGATGCAGCGCGCGCTGCACAATTTGCTGGGCAACGCCATGCACCACATCGGCCAGGACGGCATTTTTATCCTGCGCGCCTTCCGCTGCTCTGAGGGCGTGCGGGTAGAGGTGGAGGATCATGGCCCGGGCATTGCCGCCGCCGACCTGCCCTATATCTTTGACCGGTACTACCGCTCCCGCTCGGACGCGGGCAAGCAGGGCACCGGTCTGGGGCTTTCCATCACCAAAGCCATCTTCCAGCAGCACAGCTTCCGCTTTGGCGTACAAAGCACCGTAGGCAAGGGCACCACCTTCTGGTTCGTCATGAGTGACCTGCCCTATGTGGACGACTTTGAGGGCAAGTGAACGCCCCCTGTAACACAGAAAAAGCACCGGCAGTTTTCCAACTCTTCCAATCGGGAAACTGCCGGTGCTTTATTATGTTCCGCTCTCTGCTGTATGGTAGATGCCAAAGGTGTTGTCCGGGGCGGGCATCTCCACCCGGGAGGCGCGGTCGTTCACCGCCCACATCATAGCGCCCATGGCGCCCAGCACCACCAGAATGATGAGCCATTTCACTGCATTGGGTAATTTTTTCATTCCGTTATCCTTTCCGTAGTCTCCATGCGGCACTTCTGCCGGGCAGCGCGCAGCAGCGCAGCGGCTTCAGCAGCTGAAAGCGCCTGCACCCACCCGGGGCGCTCCCCTGCGCCTGCGCCGGTGCTGCCTGCCTCAGCAAAGCCGGCCAGCGCCGTGTCGGTGCGGTCGTTCCAGCCGGCAAAACCCTCCGGCGCAATGTGCGCCCCAAGGCGGCAGTCCAGCACCGCCGTCTTGCCGGTAGGACGCCACGGTCTGCCCAGATACACGCTGCCCGCCGGGCAGTCCGAGACAAAATCGCAGTCCCAGAACACAAAGCCCAGCCCCTGTGCCGCACCGGAGGGTGCGGTGACCCAGCTGTGCGCAAGGCCGTTGTCCACCGTGCGCAGGGTGCAGTGCTCAAACAGGGCGTCTGCCCCGCCAAAGATAAAATCAATGTCTCCGGCAATTTCGCAGGCGTGGTAATACTGCGCGCTTGCCCGGCGGGGTGCCAGCCCGCGCGGGCCCAGAAAACCGTCCTTCTCCCGCTCTTTCTCCGGCAGAGGGGCGCAGAACAAAGTATCCTGATTGCCCAGCAGCCGCACGCGGTCAAACGCCGCCCGGGCGCTGTCCACATAGGCTGCGACCGCCTGCCCGGCCTTTGCGCCGGGGCCTGCGTCGTTCTCGATGGTCATATCCTCCACCCGCAGCTTTTCGCCGCTGAAAAAGGCGGTATAGCTGCGGAAGGTGTGGGTGGGACGCCCGTCCGGGTGCGGCAGCTTGCCGCCATCGTTCCATACCAGCCGGGTGGCATCCATGCCCGCGCCCGCAAGGGTGATATCCTTTTTCTCACAAACCAGCTTTTCCCGGTAAATGCCCGGCGCGATGCGGATGACCGCAGGGCAGTCGTAGGGCACCGCCAGCACCGCCTCGGAAATGGTGGTAAACTGTCCGCTGCCGTCGGGTGCAACATTGATGGTAAGCATAAGCCGCCTCCTGCGCCCGGCACTGCCGGGCAAAAAAATATGCTTCCAGTATACCCCTCCTTCCCGCAAATTGCAACGGAAGCCTTTCGTTATGCCACAAACTTTCCCGCCAGCACAAAAGCCTTCACCCCTTGGGGACAGATTTTCCCCGACCGGGGGAAGCCTTTAAGCGGAGAATTGCTCATGATATGCAACGCCTGTTATCCGCTCTTTTCCAGCCGGAGCACGGCGGCGGTGATATCATCCGGGCGGCCGGTCTTTTGCGCGCGGATGCGGGCGGTCTGTACCAGCGTCTCCGCCAGCTTTTCCGGTGCGTCTCCTGCCGCCGCCGAAAGCTCCACCTGTTTTGCCACCCAGCCCGCGCCATCCACCAGTAAGCCGTCCGATACCAGCACCGCGTAGTCCCCGGCGGTCAGGTGCACCACCCGGCTCTGTCCGTTCACCCCGCCCAGCACCCCCATAGGCAGGGTAGCTTCGCCCACAGCCCGCACCCGCCCGCCGTGCACCAGAAATCCCGGGGCGGCTCCGGCCTTGAACAGCCGCGCCGTGCCGGTGTATAAGTCCACGCTGATGAGGTCCAGCGTTGCGCCGCTCTCGTCCTCGCTTTTCAGGGCCAGCGCCACGTTCACCAGCCGCGCCGCCAGCTCGGCGGTAAAGCCCGCCTTGAGCAGCCGGGCGGTCAGCTCTGCCGCCAGATTGCCGTCCACCGCCGCCGGGCGTCCGGTACCCATGCCGTCACATAGGATCATCTGCGCCGCCGTAGGGCTGCAAAACTGCTGCACCGCATCGCCGGATACCTCACCCCGGGCGGCAGCGCTTGCCGCCCCGAACACCGCCCGCAGCGCCGGTCTTTCGCTGAACAGCAGGGTGGTCACGCCCTTGCAGGAGAGCACCTGCGGCACCTCCAGCGTGCGGCGGCAGATATGCCCCACCTCCCCCGCCAGCGCCGCCAGCTCCTGCGGGGTGAACCGGGTGCGCGGCAACGTGACGGCGGCATGGGTGCGGCCAAGGTCGTCCAGCGTGACGGCGCACTCCTGCGGCGGCGCACCCAGCCCGGTGAAGAACTCCGCCACCCGGCTGGATTTATAGGGCTCCGGGTCGCCGGGGCGTCCCAGCTGCTCGCTGAGCACCCCAAGTGCTTCGGCTACGGCGCTGTACTGCTCGGTCAGGGCGGTGCGCATGGCCTCGGAATGGATGCGCGCTTCCTTGCGGCTGCGGTACAGCGCAAAGCTGCGCCCCGCCGCCGCGCACAGCGCCGCCGGGTGGATGCAGCGGGACAATTCCCCGGGCAACTGCGCCGCTTCCACGCTTCTATTCTGTTCCAGCAGCGGACGCAGCGCTTCCATGCCCGCCATGGTGGCGGTATATTCCTGCTTCCAGCAGGTCTCCCGCCGCCCGCAGTTAAAACAAAGAGTATCATGTACATTGTCTATGACCCAGCGGAAACCCTCCCGCCGCCGGGGCAGCCCCTCGTAGACCGCGTTCACCGTCTCCGCCAGCGAGGAAAGGCTCTGCGCCACGGCTTCCAGCCGAGTGGACGCCGCCGCACTGCGGGCGGGCGCGGGGGTGTTCTCCCCGCTCTGTGAGGGTTCCGCCACCGGAGCCAGCCAGCCGCCGGGCAGCAGGCAGACCACCGCCATGCCACCGCAGGCGCTGAACAGCAGCCCAAAAGCGTTTCCGGGCGGCTGCACGCAGAGCACCCCGGATACGCACCCGCCCGCGTAGGCGGCAAGGGTCTCCACCCGCCGTCCGGGTGCCAGCACCGCCGCCGCTGCCGTAGCACAGCCAAGCCCCGCTGCCGCCGTGGCAAGGGCAGGGTCTGCGGCGCAAAGGGCGGCGCCCAGTACTGCGCTGCCGCTCAGGGCGGCAAACTTCTGTGCCCGGCAGCACAGTGCCAGCTCTGCGGCGGCACACGCCAGTACCCCGGGCGAAAACCACCCCCACCGCACACTGCCCAGCGCCGCCGCCACGGCTGCGCCCACCAGCAGCGTGCCCATGCCCGGGCGCTCCGGGGCGAATTTGCGCAGCCCGAAGCCGATGCCCGCCGCAAGCAATGCGTCCGCCGCGCTGTACAGTAAAAGGTCTGCCCCGCCGCTGCTGCCCAGCGCAAAGCACAGCGCCATGCCGGTCAGGGTGCCGCAGCCCGCCAGCGCGGCGGGTACAAACTTTTGCGGCAGCAGCCAGCGGGCTGCCACGGCAGCGCCCAGTGCACACAGCTGACACAGGCTGCGCAGCGAGAGCGCACCCAGCCCGTGCAGCAACAGCCCCAGCGCCGCCCCTGCCGCGCAGGGGGCAAAGCAATCCTCTGCCAGCCCAAGGGTCAGCCCCAGCCCAAAGGGCATCAGCGCCCCGTACAGCACCGCCCAGCCGCCGGCAAAGCCGATGCCCACCGCTGCCAGCCGCCGCGCCGCCGGGCGCAGCATCGCCCGTGCCGCCAAAGGCGAAGGCTGCAAACACCGCCCGTCCGAAGATAAAACACCCATCCGCTCTGTCATAAAAATCCCCCGCTTTCCGGCGGGGATTTTTGTTCTGTTCCCCGCACTGTCTGCATATACTGTAACGCGGGGCAGCGGCAGTTTTTGGCGCGGTGCATAGAACCGCCCCAAACCCGCCCAAAGACGCAAAAAAGCCCTGCGGCCGTCATTTTGCCGCAGGGCTTTGGGGGTATTTTCAACTGTTCAGCAGAAATAGCGGATCTCGCCAAAAAAAGCTGTCCATTTTTCGATTACTTCCCCGCTGCGCGCTTCAATAACTGCCATAATGTTGCGCAGCACCCGGGGCGGGATCTGAGAGTTATTATTGCACAGGTAGCAGCCGCCCGCCTTGGTGATCCAGATCTTGGTGGCGTTGCTGTTGGGTGCCCCCTGTGCAACGTGCACATGGATCGGCTCCAGCGGTTCGTTCTCATTGGCCCAGAAGTAGACCCAGTAGGAGCCAACCTTAAAAACCTGCGGCATTTTCCACGCCTCCTTCTTGGGAGAACTGCAAGATCAGATGCGCGGTGGACTCCACGATCTTCTGATACCGCGCGATCTCCTCCGGCGTGAAGCCGTGCACCTCCTGCCAGTCATAGCCCGGCAGCCAGCACACTGCTGAGTGGAAACAATCTTCTGCATCCGGTTTTTCAAGGTACACCTTCACCCGGCCATCGGGCTTCATCTCGGAATGCACGATCTCGGTATCGTCATCCAATGTCATAAACGGGTACATCATAGGTTCCACCTCCCAGATCACTGTACTTATATTACTTAACCGTTCAGCTTTGCAAGAGCCTCCTGCACGCGCTGCAGGGTCTTTTCGCGGCCCATCATGCAGGCAAGGTCGGTGCCGCCGCCGGGGGTGCGCTGCTTGCCGGAAAGGGCAATGCCCAGCGGGTAAAGCAGCCAGCCGTTCTTTTTGCCCAGCTCCTCAGCCTTTGCCTTGCAGGCATCGAACACGGCATCGCGGTTTGCAAAATCCAGAGCCTCGTCGCTCAGCACCGGCAGCAGGGCTTCCAGTGCTTCCTTGGCCGTTTCCGGGGTGGTCTTTTGCTTTTTGTTGGCGTACAGGCTCACGTCGTACTCCGGCATGGCGTCAAAGAAATCCAGCTGCTCGGGGATCTCGCCCAGCACCTCGCACCGGGGCTGCAGGTTTGCGCACAGCAGCTTTTTGTCGATGGCGCTGTGCACGGCGCTGTCGATCCACGGCTCGGCCTTTTTCTGGAACTCCTCGGGGCTCAGGCGGCGGATATACTCCGCATTGATGGCGCGCAGCTTGAGGGGGTCGAAGATGGCGGGGGACTTGGAAATGCCCTCCGGCGACCAGATCTTGACCAGCTCCGGCAGGGAGAAGATCTCCTGCTCGGCGTACTCGCCGCGGGGGCTCCAGCCCAGCAGGCAGATATAGTTCAGCACTGCCTCGGTCAGGTAGCCCTTTGCCACCAGATTCTGATAGCTTGCATCGCCGTTGCGCTTGGACAGCTTATTCTGTGCGTCCTTCATCACCGGCGGGCAGTGGATATAGGTGGGGATGTCCCAGCCAAAGGCCTGATACAGCAGGTTATACTTGGGGGTGGAGGACAGGTACTCGCTGCCGCGGATGACATGGGTAATGCCCATCAGGTGATCGTCCACAACGTTGGCAAAGTTGTAGGTGGGCATCCCGTCGGTCTTGATGAGGATCTGGTCGTCCATCTCGCTGTTGTTCACCTCGATGTGGCCGTACACCACATCGTCAAAGCCGGTCACGCCCTCACGGGGGATCTTCTGGCGGATGACGTAAGGCTCGCCTGCGGCAAGGCGCTTTTCCACTTCCTCCTTGGGCAGCTCTCGGCAGCAGCCGTCGTAGTGGGTCATTTCACCGGCAGCGCGCTGCTCGGCGTGCAGAGCCTCCAGCCGCTCCTCGGTGCAGAAGCAGTAATAGGCTTTGCCCTCTGCCACCAGCTGCTCGGCATACTGCTTGAACATGCCCATGCGCTCGCTCTGCACATAGGGGCCCACGGGGCCGCCGATATCCGGGCCCTCGTCCCACAGAAGGCCGGTCTCCCGCAGGGTGTTGTAGATGACATCCACAGCGCCCTCCACATAGCGGCCCTGATCGGTGTCCTCGATGCGCAGGATGAAGGTGCCATCCTCGTGCTTGGCCATCAGGTAGGTGTACAGGGCAGTACGCAGGTTGCCAACGTGCATATAACCCGTGGGCGAGGGTGCAAAACGGGTGCGGACTTTATTGCTCGGCATAGAAAAACGCTCCTTTATTCTCATGCAAAAAATTTGCGGATAGCTATGTTTTATTGTACTTATTCTGCGCAGATTTGTCAATGCGGGATAATACCATGCACCCATGCAAAAAGGGGCTGCTGCATCAAACGATGTGCAGCAGCCCTTTTGCGTAATATTATTCTCCGTCCTTCGGGTCATCCAGACGCTCGCGCCGTTTGCGTGTCAATGCGGCGCACAGCTGCAGCAATGCAAAGCACAGGATGCCGGTAAAAACACCGGCAAAAACAGCACCGACCCAGTATCCATAGGAAAAACCGCAGATCAGCGTAACCGCCACCGCAGCCACCAGAGAATACACGGCATTGGCCGGGGCCTTATCCGAAAGGTGGCGATCCCACAGACCATTGCGCAGACACGCGACAACCGTATAGATACAGCCGATCATGAATACGACCCACTCTCCGGCAGCCTTGTCCGCAGCCCCGAACATCATCTGCACGATCCACGCCGCCAGAAGGCTGCCCCACAGCAGCCAGAAGCCATGGCTTTCAATTTTGCGCATGGTCTGCTCCTGCATCTCGTCCAACCGGTTTTTCTTGCTGTATAGTGAAAATTTCATAACTCATTCCTCCCAGAACAGTTCATCCAATGTCTTATCCAGAATTTTACAGATACTGCGGCAAAGGTTGATGGTGGGGTTGTACTCCCCTTTTTCAATGGCGTTGATGGTCTGGCGCGAAACGCCTGCCGCTTCGGCAAGCGCGCCTTGCGTCATGTCCTTTTCCGCACGGGCGGCCTTTAATTTCAGGTTCTTCGGCATTGATATGCTCCTTTCCTGCCGGGTCGGCATTTGTTTTATCCTCTGGACATATAGTAGCATTTACCATTCTAAATGTCAAGTATATATTACAAAAAGTTTTTATGAGCAGACAAAAAGCACCCCGGCTGTTTCCAACCGGGGTGCTTTGCGGTTATGATTATTTCAGCACGACTTCGCCGTTTTCATCGGCATCCACCACAAGGGTGCCGCCGGATGCCAGCGTGCCGTCGATCAGGCGCTCGGCGGCGGGGTCCTCCACCGCTTTGCGGATGGTGCGGCGCAGGTCGCGCGCACCAAAGCGCCCGCCCTGACTCTTTTGCACCAGAGCCTTGAGCGCTGCCGGGGTGTAGCTGTATGCGATGCCCTTGGCTTCCATGCCGGGCTTGTACTCGTCCAGCATCAGGGCGGCGATGCCCTGCAGGGTCTGTTCGGTCAGGGGCTTGAAGGCGATGACCTCGTCCACGCGGCCAAGGAACTCCGGGCGCAGGAACTGTGCCAGTGCCTTGCGGGTCTTTTCCTCGCTGCGCTGGGCGTCGCTCTTGTTAAAGCCAAGGCTGCCCGAGCTCTGGTCGCTGCTGCCGGCGTTGGAGGTCATGCAGATGACCGTGTTGGAAAAATCCACCGTGCGTCCCTGCGCATCGTTGATCTTGCCCTCGTCCAGAATCTGCAGCAGGATGTTCATCACATCCGGGTGTGCCTTTTCGATCTCGTCAAACAGCACCACACTGTAGGGGCGGCGGCGCACCTTCTCGGTCAGCTGACCGGCTTCCTCGTAGCCCACATAGCCCGGAGGCGAACCGATCATACGGGACACCGCGTATTTTTCCATGTACTCGCTCATGTCCAGACGGATAAGCGGGTCGGGGCCGTCGAACAGCTGTTCTGCCAGCTGCTTGACCAGCTCGGTCTTGCCCACGCCGGTGGGGCCCACAAAGATGAAGCTTGCGGGACGGCGGCGGCCGGAAAGGTCGGCGCGGCTGCGCTTGATGGCCTGTGCCACCAGATGTACGGCTTCGTCCTGACCGATGACCTTCTGCTTCAAAGCGGCTTCCAGCCCTGCCAGCTTGACGAACTCTGTCTCCCGAATTTTCACCGCCGGGATGCCCGTCCACAGCTCGATGACCTTTGCCACATCGTCCATGGTCACCTGAATCTCGCTGGCAGCAGCCTGCTTGGCGGGCAGCTCGGATTCCAGCTTGGCGATGCGGGTCTTGCGCTCGGCTACCCGCTCGTAGTCGATGGCTTCGTTCACATCCGCGCTTTCCATCTCGGCTTCTTCCTGCTTCAGGGCGTCCAGCTCCTTCTGCATCCCCAGATACTCGGAGATGACCGGGTGCGCCAGATTGCAGCAGGCGCAGGCCTCGTCCAGCAGGTCGATGGCCTTGTCCGGCAAAAAGCGGTCGGTGATGTAACGCTCGCTCAGGGTGACCACCGCCGAAAGCACCTCGGCGGGCACCTGCACATGATGGTACTGCTCGTAGTAGCGCTTGATGCCGTTCATCACGGCAAGGGTGTCGGCTACGCTGGGCTCTTCCACCCGCACAGGCTGGAAACGGCGTTCCAACGCCTGATCTTTTTCAATGTACTTGCGGTACTCGGTAAAGGTGGTGGCACCGATGACCTGAATTTCGCCGCGCGAGAGGGCAGGCTTTAAGATGTTGCCCGCGTTCATGGCGCCCTCGCTCTCACCGGCAGAGGTGATGGTGTGGATCTCGTCAATGAACAGGATGATGTTGCCGGCGGCCTTGACCTCGCTCAGCAGGCCCTTGACCCGCTGCTCGAACTGGCCGCGGAACTGGGTGCCTGCCACAAGGGCCGTCAGGTCCAGCAGGTAGATCTCTTTATCCTGTAAGCGGGCGGGCACTTTGCCTTCGGCAATGCGCTGGGCAATGCCCTCGGCAATGGCGGTTTTGCCAACGCCGGCTTCACCGATCAGGCAGGGGTTGTTTTTCTGGCGGCGGCACAGAATCTGCACCGTGCGGTATACCTCACGGTCACGGCCAATGATGGCATCCAGCTTGCCGTCCTTGGCTTTCTGGGTCAGGTTTTCGCAGTAGGTGTCCAGGTATTTGCGCTGGCCGCGGCCACGCTGTTTTTTGGACTTTTC
>OKZD01000356.1_pt1 | contig 11727 bp, 8 predicted proteins | sample 1609011 | NCBI WGS metagenome assembly OKZD01 (sample SAMN02675044, study PRJEB24791) | human gut metagenome, SKBSTL002 | isolation source: stool | host: Homo sapiens | place: USA
GTATCCCATACAGGATAAAGTCCCCAGACCCAGCATGATCACGCCAACCAAAACAACTGCCTTCCTGCGTCCCCAGTGAAGCTCATCCTCAAAGGTAGACACTGCACTCTCTGTCAGTGCAATCGAGCTTGTGATCGCTGCAAATAACACGAGTACGAAGAATAAAATTCCAGCTGCTGTTCCAAATCCCATGCTTGCAAACACTTTCGGAATCGTAATAAACATCAGCGCAGGCCCTGCCTGCAGCGTCTCTGGATCTCCGCCGGAAAAGGCAAATACTGCCGGGATGATCATCAGACCCGCCATGATGGCAATGGCGGTGTCGAAGATCTCCACGTTTTCCGTGGACTGCTCAATGGACACGTTCTTTTTCATGTAGGAGCCAAAGGTCACCAGGATGCCCATGGCAATGGAGAGGGAGTAGAACATCTGCCCCATGGCGGAAACCACGGTCATCCACGAGAAATTGGCCGGGTTGGGCACCAGAAAATACTTCACACCCGCCAGTGCACCGGGACGGGTGACAGAGTAGCCCGCAATGACCAGCGACAGCACCACCAGCACCGGCATCATCACCTTGGAGACGCGCTCTACGCCGTTGCGCACACCGGCAAAGATAATGCCCAGCGTGAACAGGCTGAACAGCAAAAAGGCCAGTTCGGCCTGCAAGCCGTTGGTGATAAAGGCGGAGAAGTAGCCGTCTGCTGCCAGATTACTGCCGCGGCCGCACAGATACTCCGCCAGATAGTGGATGACCCAGCCGCCGATGACCGAATAATACGGCACGATCAAAATGGGGATGATGGCGTTGATCCAGCCGCCGAAGCGGATGCCTTTCCCCTTGCCAAAGTGGGCGTAGGCGCTGACCGGGCTTTTGTGGGTCATACGGCCCAGCGCGGTCTCGGCCACGATCATGGTATAGCCAAAGGTGACTGCCAGCAGAATGTATACCAGCAGAAAAATGCCGCCGCCGTATTTGGCTGCCAGATACGGGAAGCGCCAGATGTTGCCCAGCCCCACCGAAGCGCCTGCGGCTGACAGCACGAACCCGATCTTACCGGAGAATGCGCTGCGCTTGTGTTGTTGTTCCATGTTGTTGTTCCTCTTTTCCTATCTGCTATAAAAATTAAGCAGAACAAGTGTACCACAACTGCGTACAACTGGCAAGCAATAACACCCCGGTCAGCGCCTGACGGCGCTGACCGGGGTGTTTACCAGTTTCTTTTTATTTTTACAGCTTATGATACTTGCGATCCTCTTCCTCGTAGACGGGGTCACAGGTCAGGTACATGCCCAGACGGTTCAGGGTGCTGCTGTCCACGCTGGAAAGCAGAACGGTAGAGTGCACATCGCAGCCCTTGAGGTTGGGCAGCTGGTGCATGGCTGCTGCGGCAAGCTCGCTGGAAGCGGCAGAGCTGGACAGGGCGATCAGGATCTCGTCGGTATGCAGACGGGGGTTCTTGCCACCCAGATAGTTGGTCTTGAGGGTCTGGATAGGCTCGATGGCAGCGGCGCTGACCAGATCCGTCTCCTGCGGGATGCCCGCCAGATACTTGAGCGCATTGATCAGGGCGCTTGCGGTAGCACCCAGCAGCGGGCCGGTCTTGCCGGTGATGACAGTGCCGTCGCTCAGCTCAATGGCAGCAGCCGGTGCGCCGCCGGTGGCCTCGCTGCGGGCGTGTGCCTGCTTTTCCACCTCGCGTGCACCCATGGTCAGCCCGGCCTGATTCATCAGCAGCTCCAGCTTGTAGCGCTCGCTCTCCTTGGCGGTACCGGTGATCTTCTGCTCGCACAGGCACTTGTAGTACCGGCGCACGATCTCCTTGCGGGAGGCCTCGCAGCAGACTGCGTCGTCCACGATGCAGTTGCCGGCCATGTTCACACCCATGTCCGTGGGGGACTTATAGGGGCTCTGGCCTGCGATCAACTCGAACATCGCATTCACCACCGGGAAGATCTCGATGTCGCGGTTGTAGTTCACGGTGGTCACGCCGTAGGCTTCCAGATGGAAGGGGTCGATCATGTTCACATCGTTCAGGTCGGCGGTAGCAGCCTCGTAGGCCAAATTGACCGGGTGCTTCAGGGGAATGTTCCAGATGGGGAAGGTCTCGAACTTGGCGTAACCGGCCTTGACGCCCCGCTTATATTCATGATACAGCTGGGACAGGCAGACGGCCATCTTTCCGCTGCCGGGGCCGGGCGCGGTGATGACCACCAGCGGGCGCTCGGTCTCAATGTACTCGTTGCGGCCGTAGCCCTCGTCGCTGACAATGCGGGCCACATCGTTGGGGTAGCCGGGGATCTTGTAGTGGCGGAAGGTGCGGATGCCCAGACTGTTCAGCCGCTTTTCAAAGGCTTCCACCTCGGCGGCGGCGGTGTACTTGGTCACGCACACACTGCCCACATACAGCCCCATCTCCTGAAAAGCGTCGATGAGACGCAGCACGTCCAGATCGTAGGTGATGCCGTAGTCGCCGCGCACCTTGCTGCTGATGATGTCCTCGGCGCTGATGACGATGACGATCTCGGCCTGCTCCTTGAGCTGCAAAAGCATCTGCAGCTTGGAGTCCGGCTGAAAGCCGGGCAGCACGCGGGAGGCGTGGTAATCGTCGAACAGCTTGCCGCCGAATTCCAGATACAGCTTATTGTCAAACTTCTTGATGCGCTCGCGGATATGCTCGGACTGCATCGCAAGATATTTGTCGTTGTCAAATCCTATTTTCATCGTTCGTTTCCTCTCTGGTGGCCCGGCACACCATACCCGGGCTTTAAAATCACGAATATAAGTATACCACAGCCCGGTGTGGGGTGCAATGCAAAACAAAGCGCAGAATGCAATTCCGGCAGGATAGGCCGTTTTGGGCGGTATATTGTCCTGTTTTTTGTGAAAATGGTGCCTGCGCAAAACGCAAAAGGGACCGCCGCAGTGTGCGGCAGTCCCCTTTGCTCTTATGAAGAACTATCCGTATGGAGAAGAGAATGGCTTGTTATTTTGCCTCGGCGGGCTGGGTCTTTTTGACAAGGCTCAGGATCACTGCGCCCAGCACACTGCCCACAGCCAGCGCCACACAGTACAGCACGGCGTGATCCACCACCGGGAACACGAAGATGCCGCCGTGGGGTGCACGCAGTGCACAGCCGAAGGTCATGGAGAGCGCACCGGCGACCGCAGAGCCGACAACGCAGCTGGGCAGGACGCGCAGCGGGTCGGCTGCTGCATAGGGGATAGCGCCCTCAGACACGAAGCACAGGCCCATGACGTAGTTCACAATGCCGTTGCGGCGTTCGTCCAACGTCCACTTGCGGGGGCAGAAGGTGGTAGACAGGGCAATGGCAATGGGAGGCACCATGCCGCCCACCATGACGGCGGCCATCACCTCGTAGTTGCCGGAGGCAAGGGCTGCGGTGCCAAAGACGTAGGCTGCCTTGTTGACCGGGCCGCCCATATCCACGCTCATCATACCGGCCACGATGGCGCCCAGCAGCACCTTGGAGCTGCCGCCCAGTGCGTTCAGCCAGTCGGTCATGGCGGTATTGATCATGCCCATGACCGGGTTCACGGCGCACATCATCGCACCTACGATAAGAATGCCGCCCAGCGGGTAGATGAGCATGGGCCGGATACCGTTCAGGCTGGCGGGCAGCTTTTCGGTGATCTTTTTGAGGAACTGCACGATGTAGCCCGCTGCAAAACCGGCCAGCAGCGCTGCAAGGAAGCCGCCGGAGATGCCGGTGGTGCTGCCTGCGGCAAGGTCGGTGAAGTTGGTGCCGTTCATAGCCAGCACGCCGCCTGCAAAGCCTACGGCCAAGCCCGGGCGGTCGGCGATGGACATGGCAATGAAGCCTGCCAGAATGGGCAGCATATAGCCGAAGGCTGCGTTGCCCACCGTCTTGAAGAAGGCGGCAACGGGGGTGTTCATGCCGAAGTTTGCGGGGTTGATGCTGTAATCATCCAGCAGGAAGGCCAGCGCGATCATGATGCCGCCGCCTACCACGAAGGGCAGCATATGGGAAACGCCGTTCATCAGGTTCTTGTACAGGCTGCGGCCAAAGCTGTCCTTACCGGCGGTGTCGTCCTCGGCTGCTGCGCCGCCCTCGGCGTGGAACACAGGCACCTCGCCGTGGGCAATCTTCTTGATGAGCTCCTCCGGCTTATGGATGCCGTCGTCCACGCGGGTGAACAGCACCGGTTTGCCGTCGAAACGGGCGGTTTCCACCTTTTTCTCCGCTGCTACGATGATGCCATCGCAGGCGGCGATCTCGGCGCGGGTCAGGATGTTCTTTGCACCGTCCGAGCCGTTGGTCTCCACCTTGGTGGGCAGCCCCAGCTTGTCACCGGCCTTGGTCAGTGCCTCGGCGGCCATGTAGGTGTGGGCAATGCCGTTGACGCAGGCGGTCACAGCCAAAATGCGGTAGCCGTCCTGCGGGATAGCCTGCTGGGTAAAACTCTCTGCACCGAACTGTGCTTCCTCTTGTGCGTCGATGCACTCCAAGAACTCCTTGGGGGTCTTGGCGGCTTTCAGCTTTTCCACAAAGTCCTCGTTCATCAGCATCTGCATCATACGCGCCAGCATATCCACATGCAGGCTGCCGTTTTCCGGGGCGGCAATGGCAAACAGCAGATCGGTGGTGCCGTCATCCTCAGCGTTGTACTGTACCGGGGTGCTCAGCCGCAGGGCGGCCAGACTGGGGCGGGTGACCACATTGGTCTTGGCGTGGGGCACGGTGATGCCGTTATCCACATAGGTAGAGCCCTCGGCCTCGCGGGCGTAGAGTGCCTTTTTGTAAGCCTCTTTGTCGGTGATGTTGCCATGGGTAGCCTGCAGCTCCACCAGACGGCTCAGGATCTGCTCCTGCGTCTGCAGCGCTTCGTCCAGCGCAATGGACTGTGCGGTAAATAACTCGGTAATGCGCATAAACGTTCCTCCTTTGTTCCTTTTATCCTATCAAAGCTGCGCCAGCAGCTCGTCGATCTTTTCCTTTGTGGCAAGCCCAAGGCTGAAAGCCGTTGCGCTGCCGCAGGCCGTGCCCAGACGCAGCGCCTGCGCGTAGCTGCGGCTTTGCAGATACCCGGCCACAAAACCGGCCACCATGCTGTCGCCTGCGCCCACGCTGTTGACCACCTTGCCCTTGGGGCAACCGATGCGGTGCACCTGTCCCTGCTCGTCCAGCAGCAGCGCACCGTCCCCGGCCATGCTTACCAGCACGTTGCGCGCGCCCTTTTCCTGCAAAGTGCGGGCAGCTGCCACGATCTCTGCGTCAGTGGTCAGTACCTTGCCTACGATCTCGCCCAGCTCATGGTTGTTGGGCTTGATGAGGAAGGGGTGGTAGGGCAGCACGTTCACCAGCAGGTCGCGGGTAGCGTCCACCACCGCGCGCACGCCCCTGCCCTGCAGCCGCGCCAGCAGCCGCTCGTAGACGCTTTGCGGCAGGCTTGCCGGGATGCTGCCTGCCAGAATGAGGATATCCCCCTCGGCCAGCTTGTCCAGCTGGGCTTCCAGCTGCTGCAAAGCGCTTTCCGGGATGGCAGGGCCTGCGCCGTTCAGCTCAGTCTCCTGCCCGGCCTTGATCTTGACGTTGATGCGGGTCATGCCGTTTTCCAGATGCACAAAGTCGGTCTTGAGCCCCTGTGCCGCCAGACCGCGCTCCAGCCATGCGCCGGTCTCCCCGGCCACAAAGCCCAGTGCCACGCTCTCGCAGCCCAGCTGCGCCAGCACGCCGGACACGTTGATGCCCTTGCCGCCCAGCACGCAATCCTCGCCTTGGGCGCGATTCACTGCGCCCACCTCCAGCGGTGCGTCCAGACGCACAACGTAGTCGATGGCCGGGTTAAAGGTAACGGTGTAGATCATGCTTCTGTCTCCTTTACAAATGTTTGCTGCTTATATTTCGGGTTCGGGCAGCGGTTAGTCAGGATGGCACTGCCGTGCAGATCCGTGATGACCGCCGGGTAGATCTTTGCAAACTTGGCGTCGTCCACAAGGAACCAGCTCTCTTTTGCACGGCGGACGGCTGCAGCCTTTACGGCTGCTTCCTCGGGGTCCGGGGTGGTAAAGCCCGCTTCCAGCGCCACGCCGTTGGCACCCATGAACGCTTTGGTGAAGTTATACTGCTGGATGCTGCTGACCGTCGCCGTACCCACGATGGCCTCGGTCTGGGGACGCAGCAGCCCGCCGGGAAGATACACCCGACAACCCTTCTGCGCCAGCAGCCGGGCGTGCGCCACGCCATTGGTCACATAGGTGGCTTTGAGCGCCACACCCGTCAACGCCCGCACCAGCTCCAGCGTGGTGGTGCCTGCATCAATGAATACAAAATCCTCGGCAGCAATGAGCGCTGCGGCGGCTGCGGCAATGCTGCGCTTTTCGGCTACCGCCAGCGTCTCCTTAGCCTCCATGGTAGGCTCGTCTGCCAGAAAGCGGCTGTCCGGCAGGGTGGCCCCTCCGTGTACCTTGGTCAGCCTGCCCTGCCGGTCCAACTCGGTCAGGTCACGCCGGATCGTGGATTCGCTGGTGTGCAGCGCCTCACACAGCTGCTGCACCGTCACGGTGCGCTGCTCGTTCAGCTGCTCTAGGATCAGCGCAAAACGTTCCTCCGCCAGCATGGTGTCTTTTCCCTTCTTTCCTTCCCACGCCTGACCGTTTCCGCACGGTCTTGGCGTGTTTTGGTTGTTTGCATCTTTATTATAGCAAAAATCTTGTCAAAATCAATCAGCTTCGGTCATTTTCGATCACAAAGAATTTTCATCATTTTTGTGCAGAATTTCCAACGCCTTGGATACAAGAGCTTTTTGCACGCAAAAAGACCACCGCACTTGTGTATGCGGTGGTCTTTTCTGCGTTTATGTGACCGGTCGCGACCGGTTTTTGTGCTCCGGCTGGTTTACCTCAGGCATCCGAGCGGGAGTAGGCGTTCTTCATCTGGCTGCTCAGTTCAAACAGAACTTTATCCAGCGTATCGGCGGCCTTCTCCTGCAGCATGGCGGCAATGGCGGTGTTGGCTTCCTCCCGCAGGGCGGCGCGGCTTGCGGCGTCCGGCTCGGCGGCAAGCTTTGCGTCGTACTGGTTCACCAGTGCGCGGGCAGCGGAGAGCACGGCCTCCTCATAGCGCTCGAGGTGGAAGAGGGATTTATTATAGGAGGCGTCTGCCATGGCGGCAATCAGACGGCTGGTCCAGTAGAAGTTATCGGTGGACACGGTGCCGGTGGTGTTGGCCAGATACTCCGGGGTACGCTCCACGTTGGCGTAGAAGGGCACCATGGTGTTGAAGGCGTTGGAGGCATAGGCCACCCACTCCACAGCGCGGGATTCCTCCGGCTGGTCGGGACGCATCTGCAAAAGCGCCATAAAGTCGTTGCGGTTGATGCCGATGGAACGGTACGCGCCCTTTGCGGACTTGTCGCCGTAGCTCAGGTAGGGGTCGTAGGGGGTGCCCTGATAGTGGCTGGACAGCATATACTTGATGTCCTCCGGGGTCACCTTGCGCTCCGGCACCATGCACCACGGCAGGTCGTCGGACATGGGAGTGTAGTCGGCGTCAGCACCCTCCCACACCCATGTGCGGGGGTTGAGGTAGCGCAGCATATACCATGCGCGGGGGGTGTTGTAAACGTGGTCGGCATCATCGTGGCTGCCAAAGGCGTCTCGGGGATTCAGCGCGCCGTCCAAAGAAAGATCGAGGTGATTCTTAGCAATGAACTCCCGCAGGTCGGCAGAGCAGAGGTAGTTTTCCTGTGCACCGAAGGCATCTTCCAGATCAAAGGTGTCGATGCCCAGCTGGTTGGGCATGACCACATACACATCGTCCGGCACGCGGCGGGCGATCCAGTGGTGACCGCCGATGGTCTCCAGCCACCAGATCTCGTTTACATCCTGAAAAGCGATGCCGTTCATCTCGTAAGTACCGTACTGCTCCAGCAGACTGCCCAGACGCAGCACGCCCTCGCGGGCAGAGTGGATGTAGGGCAGTACCAGATAGACGATATCTTCCTCGCCGATGCCGCCGGGCACCTCGGGCTTTTCACCCTTGGCGGGCTGATACTCCACCAGCGGGTCTGCGCCCAGCACGCGGGGATTGGAGGTGATGGTCTCGGTGGCGGTCATGCCCACGTTAGCGGCGTTGACACCGGAAGCCGCCCAGATACCCTTACCCTCCACGGCGTTGGGCATGGCGGTAAACCGCAGTGCGCCCTCCGGCAGGGGGATCTCCACATGGGAGAGGACGCTGCGGTAGGTCTTGGGCAGATCCTCCGGGTGGATCACGGTAAATTTTTTAGCGGTGAAATGGCCGGAGCCGGAGTCATCGTTGCGGGCGATCATGGTAGAGCCATCGTACGATGCTGCCTTGCCGACCAGAATGGTAGTGCAAGCCATAGGTTTTCCCTCCATATTCTATAATGTGCCTCTATTGTAGAACTTTTGCAGCGGAATTGCAACCGGGAAACAAAAACCGCCGCGCTGCGTACCACGGCAGAGCGGCGGGAGATGGAATGCTTTTTTCAGGCTGTTACTGGGCTGCCCAGTAGAAGTCCTCGCCGGGCAGCACACCGCCCACGGCGGCGGGGTCGGCATCGTAGAGCACCTGCAGGTAACCGGAGACGTCCGCCTTCAGTTCCTCGCCGGTCAGGCAGACGATGTTGCAGTTGGGCAGTGCCTTTTTGGCAATGGCGGCTTTTGCCACCACCCCCTGCTCCTCGCACAGGGCGGCGGTGCCGTCCAGATCGGTGTTGGCGGCGTTCACGCTCTGGGCGTAGTCTGCCAGAAAGGCGGCTACCACGTCCGGGTGCTCCTCGGCGTAGGCCTTGCGCACCACGGTCACACCGGTGATCAGCTGGGTGTCTGCCACCTTGTCCCACTCGGCGGTCAGGTCAAGGGCTACCCGCAGGGTGTCGTCCTTCAGCCCGGCAGCGGTCACATAGGGCTGGGGCAAAACGGCAATGGCATCCTGCGTGGTTGCCATCTGGGCGGTCACCTCGGTAGCCTCGCTGTAATACTGGATGTCCACATCCTTGTCCGGGTCAAGGCCGTTGGCAGTAAGCAGATAGCGCAGCACATACTCCGGGGTAGTGCCCTTGCCGGTGGACAGGATGGTGCGGCCCTTGAGGTCGGCCATGCTGTGGACGGTATCGCCCTGCTCCACCACATACAAAACGCCCAAGGTGTTCACTGCCACGGCCTGAATGCCGCCGCTGGTTTTCTGGTACAGGGTCGCAGCCAGATTGGCCGGGATAGCAGCCATGTCCAGCTCGCCCTTGATGAGCAGCGGCACGATCTCATCCGCAGCGCCGTAAAGCTGCAGATCGTAGTCCATGGCGGCGGTACCGGCCTGCTCCATCGACAGCAGGTTAACAAGCCCCATGGTGGTGGGGCCCTTCAGCCCGGCGATGCGCAGCGGCTCGGTAACAGACAGCGGCGCTGCGGCCTCTTCTTCCTCGGAAGCAGCCGCAGAGGAAGCAACTTCGGACACCGCTGCGCTGGAAGCGGCAGAGCTTGCGCTGCCGCCGCAGGCTGCAAGGCTCAGTGCAAGGCTGAACGCCAGCAGTAAGGACAGGATTTTTTTCATGAAATACTCCTTTTCACACCCGGCACGCCCCGGTACGGGAAGCGGAAACCGGTCTTTTTTTGAAAAATTTTGCAAAATCATTTGCTTTGCGCGTTCCAGTTTACTATAATAGGGGTAAAAATACCGTTGCGTGCGCAACGTAATTGCAGGAGGCTGCGGAGAACGCTATTTTCTCTGCGGAGTTGCGATGAATAATTATCTGCCGCTGTTACAAACCACCACGCTGTTCGCGGGGCTTTCCGCTGCGGAGCTCAGCACGCTGCTGTCCAGGCTGGGGGGCAGTGTGCGCAGCTACGGCAAGGGCGAAGCCCTTGTGCTGGCGGGGGAGCCCAGCCGCCGGGTGGGCATCGTGCTGTCCGGCGAGCTGGAGGCCTACCGCCCGGCACCGGGCGGGGTGCGCATCCCCATCGCCCAGGTAGAGCCGGGCGGGGTGTTCGGGGACGTGCTGGGAGGCTCCAGCTTGTCCAGCCCGGTCACCGTGCTGGCTGCCGCCCCCTGTGAGGTGCTGCTGCTGCCCTACGAGCGGCTGCTGCTCTCGGACGGCAGCCCCGCCCACCAGCGGGTGGTGCAGAACCTTGTGCGCACCATCAGCGATAAATATTTTTCCCTCTCCCGCCGCATCGACCTGCTGGTGATGAAGAGCCTGCGCGCCAAGGTAGCGGCCTATCTGCTCAGCGAGGCCGCCCGCGCCCACAGCCTGACCTTCAGCATCCCCTTCTCCCGCATCCAGCTGGCGGATTACCTCAACTGCGACCGCAGCGCCCTTTCCCGGGAGTTGAGCACCATGCAGAAGGAAGGGCTCATCGACACCTACCGCAGCAGCTTCAAGCTGCTGGAGCCGGATGCCTTGCAGCAGATGGTGCAGTGACCCCCTGACTACTTTTATCAATAAGGAGCGATAAAACAATGTCCAAGCCCGTACTCTGGATCGTGATCCCCTGCTACAACGAGGAGCAGGTGCTGCCCATTACAGCACCCATGTTTCTGGAAAAGATCCACAGTCTGACCGCACAGGGGCTGGTCAGCGATAAAAGCCGGGTGCTCTTTGTCAACGATGGCTCCCGCGACGCCACCTGGTCCCTTATCCAGAAGTTCGCCTCTGAGGATGAGCACTTCATCGGCATCTCCCAGAGCCGGAACCGCGGCCACCAGAACGCCGTACTGGCCGGGCTGATGGAGGCGCTCCACAGCGGCAGCTGCGACATCACCATCTCCATCGACTGCGACGGCCAGGACGACATCAACGCGATGGACGCCATGGTGGACGCCTACCGCGACGGCTGCGACGTCGTGTACGGCGTGCGCAGCAAGCGCGACACCGACACGTTTTTTAAGCGCTTTACCGCGGAGAGCTTCTATAAAATCCTCAACGCCATGGGCGCCGAGGTCGTCTTTAACCACGCAGACTACCGCCTGATGAGCGCCCGCGTGCTGGAGGAGTTTGCCCGGTTCAGGGAGGTCAACCTGTTCCTGCGCGGCATGGTGCCGCTGGTCGGCTTCAAGTCCACCTGCGTGACCTACGAGCGCCACGAGCGCATCGCGGGCGAGAGCCACTATCCCCTGTCCAAAATGCTGGCGCTGGCGTTTGACGGCATCACGAGCCTGTCCATCAAACCCATCCGATTCATCACAGGCTTCGGCGTGTTTGTGGCGCTCGTCAGCTTTATCGGCGTGCTGTGGGCCGTCATCGAGGCCGCGCTTGGCCTGACCGTGTCCGGTTGGGCGTCGATGACAAGCATCATCTGCTTTGTGTCGGGCGTGCAGCTGATCTGTCTGGGCGTTATCGGGGAGTACATCGGTAAAATTTATCTGGAATCCAAGCACCGTCCGCGGTATATTATCAGCGATGCAACACCAAACTTTGGCGAGATCAAGGAGGATGCGCAATGAGCCGACAGGTATGGAAGGGGTCTACCCTGCTGAATCCGGAGCCGCCCGTACTGGTCAGCTGCGGGGTTCCGGAGAAGCCGAACCTTATCACGGTGGGCTGGACCGGCACGATCTGCACCCAGCCGCCGATGTTGTCCATCAGCGTGCGGCCCGAGCGGTACAGCCACCATTTAATTAAGGAAAGCGGCGAGTTCGTCGTGAACCTGCCCACCGAGAGCCTTGTCCGCGCCATCGACTGGTGCGGTGTCAAGAGCGGGCGCGACGTGGACAAGTTTT
>OKZD01000368.1_pt1 | contig 11405 bp, 10 predicted proteins | sample 1609011 | NCBI WGS metagenome assembly OKZD01 (sample SAMN02675044, study PRJEB24791) | human gut metagenome, SKBSTL002 | isolation source: stool | host: Homo sapiens | place: USA
GTCTGGGCGCAGCCCATCAAGTCCCTCCCGGCCAGCACCGGCGGAATGGCCGCCGCCTGAATGGGCGAGGGGGATTCATAGCCCGCCTGTGCCACAGCACGCAGCACAGGCGCGGAAAGATTCAGTTCGTTAAATGTCATTCTTCACCTAAAATGTTTCTGCATTCCATATAATAGCGTTTTTCCTCTGCGTGCCCCATGCTGAAGGTCTTGCGGGGCAGCACACCGCCCATAACGATGCCCTTGAACAGATCGCTCTTCTCAAAGGGCGGCATCAGGAAAGCCACACCTCCCTGCCTGCACAGGGCGCGGACAGCGGGCTCATCGTGGACATAATCCACCCGGGCCTCGATGTGGCGGGCCATGAAATACTCAATGAATGCGTCAATGGTGCCCACGGTCAGCGGGGCAACGGGATGTTCAAAGCTGAGCACATTGGCCATGTGGGGGCCCGCCAGCGTAAAAGGCTGCTTTTTGCTGCCGCCAAAGCAGCAGCCTGCCATGTTGGAATCGCTCCATGTAATGAGGCTCAGCAGTACGGTGGCGCAGTCCACGTTGAACAGCACCCGGTGGATGGGCTCGATCTCAATAGCCGGGGAGTGCACGTTGCACACCTCTGCCAGACACCAGCGGGCGGGGTGGTTCTCTGCCTGCTCCGGGGTCAGGGTCTTTTTCAGCTCCTCCCAGCAGGCCTTTGCGGTAGCCAGCGAGTGGTTGCCGTCGCCCACGGCCAGCGTCAGCGGGTCGCGGCGGGTGGCATCGGGGTATTTCTTGTCAAATTCTTCCTGACTGCCCAGCACGGTCAACGCATTTTCGATCTGTGCGATGAGGGCGGGGTCCTCCACTGCCCAGCCTGCCACATGGCCGCCGCCCAGCATCAGCTCGCCCTCGTATACCTTGGGCAGGCTGTCCTTGTGGGCGGCAATGGGCTCGATGAGGGTGCAGTCCGGGTCATCCGCCAGCATCATGATATGGGGCGTTTCCAGCGCAGCGCCGGTACGCACCTTCATGCGGGGCGGGATGCGGCTTTCCACGGTGCACTCGCTGGGGCGCACGGTGCATTTTTCGCCCCGGCGGTAGCTGTAAGCCTCCAAGTCCACACGTCCTACAAGACCCTGCCGCACCCGGCCGCTCTGCTCGGTGCGCTCCACATAAATAAAGCCGTCCACCGCCCGGGTGAGCACGTTCTGGGCGTAGTCCTGCATGGTGGCGTGGATCTTTTCCACCCGCGCGTCGGCGTCTCCGTCCTCCAGATACACCTCCGGCAGGATCAGGTTCAGGGTGCTGGGCGCACCCGCAGCGGTCTCTTCTGCCCGCTGCCAATAGCTGCGGTCACTGGTGAACTGGTCACAGGCGATGCAGCCCCACTGCTCCAGCGGCACCTGCTCCGAAGGCAGCAGGATGTGTGCGGGTGCAAAACAGGTAGTCGGTTTCATAGTCGTTTCCTCCCCTCTCTATCAAAGCCGCTTCTCAGCGGAACGCTGCGGTGTCGTGCACCACAATGTGCTGCACACCGGCGTCGGCAGCGGCCTGCTCCAGCGCAGCGCGGCTGTCCGCATCCAGTGCGGTGCTGCTGGTGACCAGCAGGTTTTCCATGCCAAGGGACGTGCCGGTGGTGCCAATGGCATCGGTAGCGGCGGTGCACAGTGCGTCCGGGTAGCTGACCCACAGGGTCACGCTGCCTGCAAAGCGGGTCTGCCATGCGGCGATATCCGCCGTCAGCTGGGCGGCGCGTCCCTCCCGGCTCTTGCCGCCGGAAGCGCCGAAGTCCTGCTTGCGGGTGATGATATTGGGGAACTGCACCCCGGTAAGCACCACCTGCTCGTAGCCCATGCTCCGCACCTCCTCAATGAGGTCGCCGACAAACTGCACCGCACTTGCGGCAAAGGGGTTCATCCATGCCTTGCCGCCCTTGGCTGCGCTGACGTTGTCCAGCCAGAGTCTGTTGCCGTCGTAGTGCACGCCCATGCTGCGGTCGGTGTACACCGACACCGGGTCGGTAAAGGCGGCAAGCTGCGCCGCCGGGATGATGCCCTCTTCCCGCAGGATGGCGGCGATATTGGCCGCATCCACCGGGTTCTCAGTGATGCTCTGGGCAGCGGCTGCCACCCCGGAAGCATAATACACCGTGCCAGCGGCGTCCTTCAGGGTGACAAGGGCGTAGTCTGCGCCCTGCTGCTTCAGCTGCCGGGCGGCGGTGCGGATGGCGGCTTCATCGGTCAGGGTGGTCACGTCCAGCTCTGCCCAGCTGCCGCCGGTAATGGCCTTGCCGTCCAGCGGCTTTTCCTCCTCCGGCTCCAGCTCAGACGCTGCCTGCGAAGCAGCAGCGCTGCTTGCCGCCGCAGAGGAGGCGGCTGCCTCGGCGCGGGAAGCGCTTTCGGCCTCCAAGTCCCGGTCCTTGACCACGGTATACCAGGTGTGGGTGGCCCAATCCAGCACATGGGGTGCGGCAAACCATGCGGCTGCCAGCACTGCCACTACCAGCACCGCAATGCCGATGCCGCGCTTGACGCGCATTTCCCGGCTGTAAAAGCTGCGGTGATAATGCTTGACCTTCTGACGTTTATACTTAGCCATGGTATCCTTTCCTCCCTGTCTGCATTACAGGATAACGGAATGTCCGGTAAAGCCATAGATCGCCAGCGCCAGCACGCCGATATACACCAGCGTGATGGGTAGGCCGCGGAATGCCTTGGGGATGGCTTTGCTGCGCAGGCGGTGACGCGCCTCGGTGACCAGCAGTACCGCCAGCACATAGCCAAGGCCGCTGCCAAGGCCAAAGCCAAGGCTCTGGCCAAGGGTAAAGCTCTGGGTGCGCTCCACCAGCACCGTGCCCAGCACGCCGCTGTTCAGCGCGGCCAGCGGCACGATGCGCAGCAGCTGGGCGCGGCGGGGCAGGCTGCGCAGCAGCCACAGCACCAGATGCTCTGCCAGACACACCACGGCAATGCTGGCAATATACACCAGCGGGCGCAGCTGGGCGCGGTTATCCAGCGGGGCGATGAAACGCCCGGCAAGGAACGCCACCGGCGCCACCAGCACCTGCGTGATGCACAGCATCATGCCGAACAAGGCGCTGCTGGTGCGGTCGTCCCCCACCAGCTGCACCATGCGGGACACGCCCAGTGCACGGGTAAAGACAGCGTTCTGTGCAAAAATGGCCAGCAGTGCATAGCTGAAAAACACTGCCGAGCTGCTTACAACTTCCTTCACGGTTCGCGGTTCCCCTCCTTCTGGTAGTGCACGGTCAGGGTATCCCGTGCTTCCCTTTTCAGATATTCCTTGCGCTTTGCAGCCGCAGCGCGCCAGATGGCGCACAGGATGCCCAGCACGATAAAGCCGCCCGCCGGCATCTTAGCCAGTGGCAGCAGCGCCCAGCGCCCCACCGGGGCACCGAACACGGTGCCAAGGCTGAGCCACTCGCGCACCACGCCCACCACGAGCAGCAGCAGCGCGTAGCCCACGGTGATGCGCACGCCCTTGGAAACGGCCTTGTGCACCGTCTCCTGCACCCGGCCGAAGCGGTAGGTCAGAAGCGGCTCCACCACCAGCATGGGCAGGTAGATGCCAAGGTTCAAAAGCCCGGTGCCAAACACGAAGTTCAGAATGGGATATGCCGCCAGGTACACCACAGCGGCGCTGGCTGCGTACAAAAGTGCGCGGGGCAGCAGCTTTTTTTGCAGCTGCTCCGGGGTAGGCTCCTCGTCCCGCAGGGGTACAAGGCGGCTGAGCAGGCAGGCCAGCACGCGGGAGGGCACCAGCAGCAGCGTCACCGCCGCCGCCAGCATCAGGCCGTTCTGCCCGGTGGTGGCCACGACCACCAGCGGTGCCAGACCCATGCCCTGCATGACCACCGGGTTATTCAGGAACACGCGGTCGTGATGGGCAAACTTTTCGGGGTCCTTTAAAATCAGTTCCGCAGTACGCTTTTTCATTCCGCAGCCTCCTTTCGTTCGGACGGCAGACGGTGCAGCAGACGGTACAGCCGCTCCTCGGTGCGGTCAATGAGCGCGGACACGCTGTTGACTGCCAGCAGCGCAAAGCAGACGCCGGTCTCGTACACGCCGAAATAGCGGAAGCCCATGGTGGCAGCACCCACCAGTGCACCGTACAGGATGCGTCCAAGCCGGTGGTGGGCGCAGGTGTAGGGCTCGTTGAGCAGGAACACCGCACAGAACAGCACCGCACCGGTGTGCAGCTCGTCCCGGATGCCCTGCAGGCGGGGCAGCAGGCTGCTGAAGAGGGTGCTGTCCGCCAGACCCACCTGACGCGGGAAGAAGAAGGCGATGAGCCCGCAGGTGATCAGAAAACTTGCTGATGCGCCGATGTGCACGTCCTTTTGGGTCCACAGCACAAGGCCGCAGGCCAGAATAACCAGCGCCGCGCCGGTGCCCATGGGGGCGGCAAACTCGCCCAGCACGACGGCGAGGGCATTCAGGTTCAGGATGCCGCCGCTGCGCAGGGTATCCTCGATGGTGCTGCTCACCGGCACGGCAGAGGCGTTCCACAGGGGCAGCGGCGTATAGGGCTGCGGGTAGCGCACCACCTGCTCCGGCCACGATACCGCCGCCACGGCGTAGCCCACGGCAGCGGGGTTGAAGGGATAGCTGCCGTAGCCGCCAAAGACCTCCTTGCCGATCAATACACCCGCCAGCACTGCCACCACCAGCACATAGATGTCCACGGTGGCGGGCATGAGCAGGGCGATGATCAGGCTGAAGCTCTCGTTGGAGAGATCTTTATTGGTGTACACCCGATGGCGCAGCAGCGCCACCAGACGGTCGCACAGGTTGCCGGTAAGCAGGGCGATGCCGCACAGCAGCAGCGGACGCGCCCCATAGAAATAGCAGGCCATACACAGCAGCGGCACGCACAACCAGAAAACGTGCTTATAGTACCGGCCGGTCTTTTGCAGCTGCCGCTCCTGCTCTTGGATCAAAGCTTCATCCATATACAGCCCTCCTTACAGGCTGGCCAGTGCGCCCACAGCCGCAGCAGGGTCGGCGGCGCCGAACACGGCACTGCCTGCCACCAGCACGTCGGCACCGGCTTCCACGCACAGGGGTGCGGTAGCGGCATCCACGCCGCCGTCCACCTCCAGCAGGTAGGAAAGGCCGCGTGCTTCCCGCTCCGCCTTGAGCCAGCGGAGCTTGTCCAGCGCCGAGGGCATGAACTTCTGCCCGCCGAAGCCGGGCTCCACGCTCATCACCAGCACCAGATCCAGCTGGTCCAGCCACGGTGCCAGCGCCTCGGCCGGGGTGCCGGGCTTAATGGTCAGACCCACCTTGCAGCCCAGCGCACGCACGGCGTCAATGGTGGCCTGAATATCATCTTCGCACTCCAGATGGAAATTATACAGGGTCGCACCGGCCTTGATAAAGGGCTCGGCGTATTGCAGCGGGTGGCTGATCATCAGATGCACGTCATAAAAGGCATCCGGCAGCGCCTTGTGCAGGCTTTTGAGCACCGGCACGCCAAAGCTGATGTTGGGCACAAAATGCCCGTCCATCACGTCGTAGTGCAGCATCTGTGCGCCGGCATCCAGCACCATGCGGCAGTCTGCACCCAGCTTGCCAAAATCAGCAGAAAGAATAGAAGGACTTACGATGGCCATAATATTTCATTACGCTCCGTTATTTTTAGCATTTTTTATCCCATGCGTTGCGCGTTTTGCAGGGTTCTGCCGGGCAAAAAATACACGGGCATGGTTATCTTTTAGTTTACATGAAAACGGCCAAAAAATCAAACCCGCAGCCGTTTTTTTCACCGAAAAGTCGTAAATGGCGCAAAAAGTCCATTGCGCGGCAGCATCTCCATGTGCCGCGCAGCTGCCGCCGAAGGCTTGCCATTTTGCAGCAGCTTTCTTTGAAGCAGGACGATTTGGAATGGCCTCCGCGTTGCTCTGGCCATCATCAGCGGAAAAATCATCTTAAATCAAGCAATTCCGGGCAGACTGCGGTCTGCCCGGAATTGCATTTTTACGGCAAGAGTCAGGACGGCAAGCGGCAGCTGACTTTTGTTCTTTTTAGCATTAGCAGCCGATGGCAGCGCACTTCTCGGCCAGCCATGCGCGCTCGTCCTCGGTCAGGCGGGGTGCCAGCTGCTCGAACACCTTGCGGTGATAGTCGTTCAGCCAAGCGATCTGCTCCTTGTCCAGCACGCCGGGCACGATGGGAGAGGTGGCGATGGGCACAAAGGTGAGGGGACGGAAGGCAAGGAAGGTACCGTACTGGTTGTCGGCCTTGTGGTAGCACTCGATCTCGTTCTCGATGCGGATGCCCACCTCTCCGGCCTCGTACACGCCGGGCTCGTCGGTGACGATCATACCCGGGCGCATCAGGGTGGTGTTGCGGCCGTTCAAAGCGTGGGGACCCTCATGGACGTTGCCCACAAAGCTGACGCTGTGGCCGGTGCCGCAGCGGTAGTTGATGAGGTGGCGCCACAGCGGCTCGCGGGCGATGGTGTCCAGCATATGGCAGTCGCAGTAATCCAGCCAGACAGCCTTGGCAATGTCGATGTGGCACTGCAGCGTCCAGGTATAGAACAGCCGCTCGTCCTCGGTCAGTTCGCCCAGCGGGTAGGTGCGGGTGATGTCAGTGGTGCCGTCCAGATAGGTAGCGCCGCTGTCCACCAGCAAAAAGCCCTTGCGCTGCAGAACGGCGTGATCCTCCGGGGTGGCGTGGTAGTGCATCATGGCTGCGTTGCCGCCGTAGGCTGCAATGGTGCCAAAGCTTTCCACAAGGAACTTATCGTCTGCGCTGCGGTACTTGTGCAGGATCTCGTCCACGGTCAGCTCGGTCAGCTGTTCGCCGGAAGCCAGACGGTTCTCCAGTTCGATCTGGAACCGCACCATAGCCACGGCGTCCCGCAGATGGGACTCGCGCAGGTGTGCCAGCTCCACCTCGTTCTTCACGCCCTTCATGGCAAGCAACGGGTCGGCGGCGTCCTTCACGGTCAGGGCGGGGTTGTTTTCCAGCACCTGATACACGGCGTAGTTCACGGTGGCGCTCTCGGCCAGAACAGTCTGCGGCTCGGTCTCGGCGGCCATCCCGTCCAGAATGCTGTCGTAGTCGGCCAGCGTTACGCCGTTGGCTTCCAGCTCTGCCTTAGCCTCCGGGGTGACCCGCGCCTGATCGATGAACAGCACGGCGCGATTCGGGGTAACATAGCAGTAGGCCATGGCGTAGGGGGTGCACTCGATATCCATGGCGCGCAGGTTCAAAAGCCAAGCCAGATTATCCAGCTTGCCTACCAGCTGGGCGGTGCAGCCCTGCTCCTTCAGCTTGCCGCGCAGCTGCTCCAGCTTTTCCGCCGGGGAGAAGCCAGCGTACTCCTTGGGCAGGATCCATGCCGGGGTAGCCGGGCGGGCAGGGCGGCCCTCCACCCACAGCTCGTCCTCCAAGAACAGGGTTTTGATGCTGCCGTGCTTGGGCTCCAGCTCTTTTTTCAGGTTGTTGACCAGTGCACAGTTGGCGGTCAGACCGCACAGACCCAGCGTGCCGCCCTCGGGCAGCACCTTGCCGCAGTATTCCTCGGCGGTGGGCACGCCCGGCTCGCCCATGCGCATCAGCTGGATCTCGGTGCCGGCGATCTCTTTCTCTGCCTGCACAAAGTACCGGCCGTCTGCCCAGACGGCGCTCTCGGTCATGGTGACCACAAAGTTGGAGTTTTCGCCGTGGAAGCCGGAGAAGTAGGTCAGGGAGGTGTAGTGGTCGGGCAGATACTCGCTGGAATGCGGATCGCCCACCGGGATCAGATAGACGTCCACGCCGTTTGCCTTCATAGCGGCACGCAGCGCGGCCAGACGCTCAGGAACTGTGTTCATACTCATAACAAAAGCCCTCTTTCTGTCATTTGCCGGAAAAACGTCCGGCGGCGATGGTTTGCTGCTGCTATTGTATCATTCTGCGGGAAAGAATGCAATGCGGGGGCAAAACTCCCCCCAAAACGCCGTCAATTTGCAAAAAAAGTTACAATTTTTTCTTGAAAAAGGCCGGTTTTCCATTGACAGCCTTGTTATAATAGAGGTGTAGTATTTTTGGGTCAGCACTCTGCGACCCTTTGCGCTAACAATTGCGAATATTGCGATAAAAAGAAAGAGGCATTTGGAACATGACTAAAATCGATATCTTCTCCGGCTTCCTTGGCGCCGGCAAAACTACTTTGATCAAAAAGCTGATCACCGAGGCCTTTGCAGGCCAGCAGGTGGTGCTGATCGAGAACGAGTTCGGCGAGATCGGCATTGACGGCGGTTTCCTGAAGGAAAGCGGCATCCAGATCAACGAGCTGAACGCAGGCTGCATCTGCTGCTCTCTGGTGGGCGATTTCCGCACCGCGCTGCAGCAGGTGGTGGAGCAGTACCACCCCGACCGCATTGTCATTGAGCCGTCCGGCGTGGGCAAGCTGAGCGATGTGACCCGCGCCGTGGAGGGCGTGGCTGAGCATCTGGACGTGCAGTTGAACAGCTTTGTCACCGTGGCCGATGTGAACAAGGTCAAGATGTATATGAAGAACTTCGGCGAGTTCTACGACGACCAGATCAGCCACGCAAGCTGCATCCTGCTCAGCCGCACCCAGACCGCCAGCGAGGAAAAGATCGCCGCTGCCGTGGCAATGCTGCGGGAAAAGAACCCCACTGCCACCATCGTGACCACCGCATGGGATCACCTGACCGGTGAGCAGATTTTGAAGGCCATGTCCACCAAGGACGACTTCAAGGCCGAACTGATCGCCATGGCTGCCAAGGCAAACGAGGAGCACGCCCACGAGGACGAGGAAGAAGAGCACGAGCATCACCATCATCACGACGATGAGAACGGTGTGTGCAGCTGCGGCCATCATCATGACCACGATGACGATGATGACGACGAGGATGAGCACGAGCATCATCATCACGACCATGACGAGCACGATCATGATGACCATTGCTGCTGCGGCCACCACCACGATCATGACGATGATGACGACGAGCACGAGCATGAGCATCACCATGACCATGACCATGACGAGCATGACCACGACCACGAGGAGCACGAGCATCACCACGACCATGACGGTCATTGCTGCTGCGGCCATCATCATCACGACCACCACGCCGACGAAGTGTTCACCAGCTGGGGCGTGGAGACGGCCCGCAAGTTCACCAAGGCCGAGGTGGAGCACGCCCTCACCGAGCTGGATACCGGCAATTACGGCATGATCCTGCGCAGCAAGGGCATCGTGGACGGTGGCGCAGACGGCTGGCTGGAGTTCGATTATGTGCCCGGCGAGTGGGAAGTGCGCAGCCGCAGCGCAGACGTGGGCGGCAAGCTGGTGGTCATCGGCTCCAAGCTGAACGAGACCGCCATCGCCCAGCTGTTCGGCTGCTGAGAACCCCATTATTGAGAGAAGGAGCAACCATTTATTATGGCAAAAGAGATCCCGGTCTACCTGTTTGTGGGCTTTCTGGAAAGCGGCAAGACCAAGTTTATTCAGGAGACCTTTGAAGACCCCAATTTCGACTCCGGCGACAAGACCCTGCTGCTGATCTGCGAGGAGGGCGAAGAGGAGTATAACGAGAAAAAGTTCGCCTTCCCCGGCGTGACCGTGAAGGTGCTGGAGGATAAGTCTGAACTGAACCCCCAGAACCTTGCAAAGCTGGGCAAGGAAGCAGACGCAGGCCGCGTGGTCATCGAGTACAACGGCATGTGGCTGCTGCAGGATTTAGCGGATGCCCTGCCCGAGAACTGGCTGGTGTACCAGTGCATTGCCACTGCCGACGGCACCACCGCCCTGACCTACGCCCGCGACAACTCCATGCGCAGCCTGATGCTGGACAAGATCGCCCGCAGCGAGCTGATCGTGTTCAACCGCGCCGAGGCCGTGAACAACGATGCCGCCCGTCAGGAGCTGCACAAGCTGGTGCGTCAGGCTTCCCGCAAGTGCGATATCGCCTACGAGTTCAAGGACGGCAGCGTAGCCTACGACGATATCCCCGACCCGCTGCCCTTTGATATCAACGCCGACCCCATCGACATCCCGGATGACGATTTCGGCATCTGGTACATGGACTGTCAGGATGAGCCCCAGAAGTACACCGGCAAGACGGTGCGCTTTCTGGCACAGGTCTGCCAGACCAACCGCGCCGGCAAAAACAGCTTTGTGCCCGGCCGCTTTGCCATGACCTGCTGCGTGCAGGACATCCAGTTCGTGGGCTTCCCGTGCAGCTACGATGGTTACAAGGCGCTGGAACAGCGCGCTTGGGTGCGGGTGACCGCAAAGGTGGGGTACAAGTTCCACAACATCTACCGGGGCAAAGGCCCGGTGCTGACCGCCGTGTCGGTAGAGCCCGCCGAAAAGCCCCTGGAAGAGGTCGTAACGTTCTCTTAACGTTTCTGTATTACAAGGAGGTTCTGGTATGAAAACTCTGTTCCGTATTCTTGGCACGGCTGCTGCCGTGGCCGTCACCGGCGCTGCCATCGTGGTGCTGGACAAGATCCTGAACCAGAAAGACCCGCTCCATGTGGAGGAGGTCGAGTTCCCGGAGGAAGCCGAAAAGGACGCCGAGGAGGCCGAAAAGACCGCCGATGCCTACGCGGAAGCCGAAGCCAAGGAAGAAGCAAAGGCTGCCGATGCCGCCGCAGAAGCTGCCGAAGAAACCGCACCGGAAGCCCCTGCTGAGAACGCACCCCAGACCCAGCCGGAGACCGCCGAAGAGCGCCCTGTGTACGACCCCGAAGCCCCGAACGCCAACCCCGTAGAGGCCGGCCCCGCTGTTGCCCCCAAGGACGAGAACGGCAAGATCGACGTCACCAAGATCGCCGATGCCAACGACTTCGGCGACTGGGAAGAGCAGGGCTGCAAGGGCTGAGAAAACAGCATGATCCCCGCATAGACGCGGATATCAGCTCCCCCGAAAGGGGGAGCTTTTTTATGCTTGCAAAATGCCGCGCAGTTCACTATACTGGAAGAAAAAACACCGATGGAGGGCAGCACCATGGCATACACCGATGATTGGGAAAGCTTGATGAACGGCGTGTTCGGCGCGGGCGGCAAACTGAAGTTCGGCGGCGCGCAGCCGCAGCCGGAAAAGCTGCAGCCCGAAAAACCGGCGGGCAGCGGCCTGCCGGACCTGAACGCGGCGCTGCTGGAACAGCAAAAGCAGCTGGACGAATTGCTGAAGCAGCAGAACGCCCGGCTGAAGGCGCAGGATGCAGGGGTGCAGACGGCGCTGGAGGACAGCCGCCAGATGCTGCGGGATATGGAAGCGGACGGCCTGCTGGCCAAGGGCACGGCAGACACAAAGCCGGAGCAGCTGGGCAGCTTTGAAGGCCTTGCCGCTGAGGTAAAAAAGACCGTCCTCGGGCAGGACACTTTTGTGGACAGCGTGGTGCGGGCCATGCGCCGCCCCTTTGTGCTGGGCACCGA
>OKZD01000371.1_pt1 | contig 11372 bp, 9 predicted proteins | sample 1609011 | NCBI WGS metagenome assembly OKZD01 (sample SAMN02675044, study PRJEB24791) | human gut metagenome, SKBSTL002 | isolation source: stool | host: Homo sapiens | place: USA
CAATAAGCTCAACCAATGTGAACCCGCGTTTGCGATTGTTTCTTTCCATGTAAGCCCCTAACAATTTGCCGTCCTTCCATTTAATGTCACTTTACTCCATTATAATGATAGCACATTTGTGAGAAACCGTCAACAAACGTCCCGTTCCTGCATCACAAATTTGTTCCGGAGGGGGCTCTGTAAAACTGTTTGGCGTATTGACTTTTACGCGAAACAGGCACAGCATCGTCAGCATAGGAACTCAACGTGTCGGAAAATAAATTTGCTTTGTCTGCCACACAAAAAAAACCTAAGCCGTTAGAAGGCTTAGGTATAAGGAATGCCGGTGATGGGGGTCGAACCCATACGGTGTCACCACCAACGGATTTTGAGTCCGTCTCGTCTGCCAATTCCAACACACCGGCGTATGTAGGTACTTTGCTAGTATACCAGCCCCATGCCAAATTGTCAAGGCATCCGCGCCGGGATTTTGCGGACAATTTTTCCGATTTTTTTGTCAAAAGGCATTGACAAACGGTTTTCATGCCGCTATAATAATTAGCGTCGCCTGACGGCGTCAGGGATATTGCCCCATAGCTCAGTTGGTTAGAGCACCTGACTGTTAATCAGGGTGTCGTCCGTTCAAGTCGGACTGGGGCAGCCAACAAAAATCACCGAGTCATCTTCGGTGATTTTTTATGCGGCCGTAGCTCATCTGGTAGAGCGCCACCTTGCCAAGGTGGAGGTAGCGAGTTCGAGCCTCGTCGGCCGCTCCAATACGAAGCCATCGTTGATGCAGAAATGCAAAAGCGATGGCTTTTTTGTTTTGTGTGGCAATGGTCGGGAATGTCCGCAGCGTCGCGCTTCCGTAGGAAGCGGCGCTGCATCTGCCGTTTTCCATCACGACCCCACCTGTGAAAAAGGAGTAGCGGAACGCCCGCAGGCGTTCCGCTACTCCGAAATCTAAAATACTATTTCTGCTGACTATGCCCAGAGCGTAAGCGGAAGGCATTTTAAATCGTCCTTCTTACAATATAAATATACCGCTACTGGGCGGCGGCTCTGCTTACATCACCATGGTGATGATCAGCGCACACAGCGGCAGGGTGACGATGCTGAGCAGGGTAGTCAGCACCACGCTTCCGGCGGCAAAGTGCTCATCGTGGCCGAACTGCACCGCAAATACCGAGGTGATGGCGGCGGCCGGGCAGCATTCCAGCAGTGTGACCACCTGTGCAGCAGTGCCGTGGAAGCCCAGCACCCCGAATAGCGCCAGCGTAGCCGCCGGGATCAGCAGCATACGCACGGAGGCAAGCTTCCAGATGTGCTTATCGGTCACGATGCTGCGCACGTCACCGGCGGCGATCAGCATCCCGGTGATGAGCATGGACAGCGGCGTGTTCACCCCGGCCAGCAGCTCCAGCGGCTGGGTGATCAGGGCAGGCAGGGGAATCTGCAGCAGATAGATGCCCAGACCCACCACAATGGCGTACAGCACCGGGGTGCGCACCAGACTGCGGGCAACCTCTTTTACGCTGGAACCGCCGCTGACAAGGCCATAACCCAGCGTCCACAGCAGAATGTTGAACACGGTAACGTAGGCACTGGCATACAGAAGACCTTCGGAGCCGAACAGCGCCGAAATAAGCGGGAAGCCCATGTACGCTGCGTTGGAAAAAATGCAGGCAAACCGGAAAATGGGCATCCGGCTGCCGGTCTTGTGTGCCGTGAGCAGCAGGGTGATCACGGTGCCCAGCAGCACGGACAGGACGCTCATGCCGAAAGCCGCCAGCAGATTGTGCAAGATCTGGGCGCTGAACTCCATGCGGTAAGAGTTTACCACCATGGCCGGCACAATGATGTACACCAGCAGATTGGAAAGCGCCTGCTTGTTTTCCAGCTTGAGCACGCCGGTCTTGACCGCCACCATGCCTGTGCCGATCAGCAGGAACAAGACCACGACCTGCTGCGCGGTGATGAGAGCCAGTTCCATAAAATTTCCTCCTCTAAGGTCGTAACGGATATACTACGAAAGATACAACACTGATATAGCACAAAACCCTGCGGATCGCAAGGCTAAACGCAGGGTTTTGCAAGATTTTGCTGTTACGGCTTACAAAATGACATTTTTGATCAGCAGGGAGATGCTGCCGTCATCAGCGTGCAGGAATTCTACCTCGGATTCGGCGTTCAACAGCTCAGTGGGGATCTTTACCTCAATGCCGTTGGCGGTGCGCAGGCTGCGGCTTTCCATCCGGCGGATGCGGGCGGGGGTCACGGTCACCGGCTGGGCGGCGCTGTCAAGGACATCACTCTTTTCCACATAGTCGTCAAATGGCACGGCGGCGAGGGGGTATTCCTCCTCCAGCTGCTGGCGCACCTGCTGGATGGAGACCTGATTGTCGTTGTCGGCGGCCTGATTGGCGATCATCATGGCTACCTGTGCCTCCACATGGGGCGTTTCGGCGTAGTTTTCCTGCACAGCCTGCACGGCGGCTTCCTGAATGGCCTGCAGCTTTTTCTTTTCCGGCTGGGCGGTGGTGTACTGGAACACCACGGTGGAGAGATAAAACTCCTTGTGGCCGTCAATATCGTACTTCTTTTCCAACAGACGCATGGAGTAATCGGTCAGGTCTACCAGTGCGCCCTCCTCCACCTTGCCGCTCTGGGTAGGCAGGCAGGCGCGCTGCTGGATGATGGAGTTCACCGGGGCACCCTCTACGGTTTCCGTATAGTGGGTGTAGCCGTTTTTGTAGTTCAGCTTCAGGATGCCCAGCCAAGGCGCGCCGTCCCGGGTAAAATCCACCACGGCAAGGTCTGCCCCGGGGATGGTGGTGTGGGCGTGCATATAGTCGAACAGCACCCCGGCAATGCGGCAGGAAAGATCCACAAAGTCCTGATTGTGCTCCAGCTCATTTTTAAAGGCTGAATCCGGCAGCGGGCGGCACTGGCGGATGTCGTCGCTGGCCAGCAGCTTTTCAATGTGATTTTGCAGGTAGGCGTTTTTTTCGGCGGTCAGCTCCATGGGCCCGCCGCTGAGCACCGGCGCATCCATGGTGGTATCCAGAACGTGCAGAATGGCCTGATGAATGATGATCTCCATTGTTGCTCCTCATTTCGTGACGTAGTGTTTGCGCCCAGTATAGCACAACCGCCGGAAAAAGGCGAGAGCGGCCCGGGGATTTTGCGGATTCTACAATTTACAAATCCCGCCAAAAGGGCTATACTTATAATATCTGTGCAAAGGAGGTGGAGCTGGTGGACGAGCAGCAGTTGGAACAGATCGAAGGCGTCGTGGAGGATATCATCTACGAGAACGAGGATAACGGCTATACGGTGTTCGAGATCTCCGGCGGCGGGGTGCTCACGGTGGTCTGCGGCATCGTAGGCGAGCTACACGCAGGGGAAAGCGTCATCTGCCGCGGCCGATACGAAAACCACGCCACCTATGGCCGCCAGTTCCACGCGCAGGAATGCGAAACCGATATGCCCAAGGATCTGGAAGCGGTGTACGCCTTTCTGGCCAGCCGTTCCCTGCCGTATATCGGCGCAAGGACTGCGGATAAGATCATTGATATGTTCGGGGCTGAAGCGCTGGAGGTCATCGCCAACGACCCCGCCCGGCTGACCAAGATCCCCGGCATCTCGCCGGATAAAGCCGATCGCATTCAGCAGGAGTTCAAGCGGATGTTCGGCATGCGGGAGCTCATCGCCTATCTGGCGCAGTTCGAGATCAGTCCCCGCAAGGCCATGGAGGTGTTCAAGGCCTTTGGCGTGGGGGCAATGCAGGCTATTGCGTCCAACCCCTATCTGCTGTGCGGCGAGCCGCTGCAGCTGGACTTCCGCCACGCGGACAGCATCGCCCAGTATTACCACATGGAAGGAGACTGTGCCCAGCGGCTGGAAGCGGCCCTGCTGCGCACCTTACGCCACAACGCGGGCAACGGCCACACCTGTCTGCCCCGGGCACAGCTGCTGGCCACTGCCTCCAACTTCATCCATCAGCCGCCGGAAAAGCTGGCCCGTGCACTGGATCATTGCATCGAGACGGAAGAACTGTGCGTGAAAATGTTCGATGCGGTACCTTATATTTACCTGCCGGATCTGTTGGCTGCGGAGCAGGACATTGCCGACCGGCTGAATCTGCTGGCAAAGCGCGGCAAAAATACCGCCCGGGAGCTGGATAAAAACATCCAGATCTTAGAGTTGACGCAGGGCTTTGCCTACGCCCCCCTGCAAAGGGAAGCCATCCGCAAGGCCATGACCGAGAACTGCCTTGTGCTTACCGGCGGCCCCGGCACCGGCAAGACCACCACCGTCAACGCCATTTTGCAGTTGCTGGAAAATCAGGCCGAGCGGGTAGCCCTTTGTGCCCCCACCGGACGCGCTGCCAAGCGGCTCAGCGAGCTGACCGGCCGCAAGGCCAGCACCATCCACCGTCTGTTGGAGGTGGACTACACCGGCGGCGTGGTCAGCTTTATCCATAACGACAAAAACCTGCTCAAGTGTGACGTGGTCATTCTGGACGAGATGAGCATGGTGGACGTCAAGCTGTTTCAGGCGCTCATTGCAGCGCTGCGCTACACCTGCCGTATTATTATGGTAGGCGATGCCGACCAGCTGCCCAGTGTAGGTGCGGGCAACATCCTCAGCGAGGTCATCCGCTCCGGCTGCGTGCCCACCGTCTGCCTGAACGAGATCTTCCGGCAGGCAAAGCGCAGCCTCATCGTGGAAAACGCCCATCACATCATCTTCGGCGAGCCACTGCAAAAGGGCAGCAAGACCGACGACTTCTTCTTTTTGGAGTCCGACGGTGAGGCCGCCCAGCGGCTGGTGTGCGACCTTGTCACCACCCGGCTGCCCCGGAGCTACGGCTTTGACCCCATCCGGGATATTCAGGTGCTGTGTCCCACAAAGCTTGGCCCCACCGGCACGCAGGCGCTGAACGTGGAGCTGCAAAACCTGCTCAACCCGCCCCAGAAGGGCAAGCCCCAGCTGCAAAGCGCCGCCCGGGTGTTCCGGGTAGGGGACAAGGTGATGCAGGTGCGCAACAACTACGAGATCGTCTGGAACCGCATCGGCGGTGAGCAGGGCGTGGGTGCCTACAACGGCGATATCGGCATTGTGGAAAGCATCAACGTGCGGGAGCGCTCCATGGTGGTGCGCATGGACGACCGGCGGCTGCTCTACCCGGCGGAAAACCTGAACGAGCTGGAGATCGCCTACGCCATCACGGTGCACAAAAGTCAGGGCAGCGAGTTCCCGGCGGTGATCCTGCCGGTGGCGCAGGTGCCGCCAAGGCTGTGCTACCGCAACCTGTTCTACACCGGCGTCACCCGCGCACGCAAATTGTGCGTTGTGGCGGGCCGCAGGGACGTGGTGAACAGCATGATGAGCAACATCCGGCAGAACCTGCGTTACAGCGGTCTGTGCGCCCTGCTGCAGGCTGGACAGCCGCCGGAGCAGCTCGGTACAGAAGGGGAGAGCTCCTGATAAAACCGCGCAGAACAGCGGCAAAGCTTGTATACTTTTTGCCGCAACTATGTTATACTAAAGCAGTCTTTGTTTTTTTTGCCCGCAGCTGCGGGCGTTACATACATGATAGAGGAACGCAGAGAAAGGATTCAGGCAATTATGGCACAGAATGATATCGGCATCGACCTTGGTACTACTACCATCATCATCGCGCAGGAGGGCAAGGGCGTGGTGCTCAACCAGCCCAGCGTTGTGGCAATGGATACCCGCAAGAACACCGTGCTGGAAGCCGGCGACAAGGCACTGGCTATGGTGGGGCGCACGCCCAACTATATCTCCGCCATCTTCCCGCTGAAGGACGGCGTCATCAGCGACCACACCATGACCCGGGAGCTGATCTGCCGCTTTGTCAAGCAGGTGTACAGCTCCCACATGGTCAAGCCCCGGGTGGCAGTGTGCGTGCCCGCCGCTATTACCGGCATTGAGAGCGATGCCGTGGTAGAGGCTGTGGTGGCAGCCGGTGCCCGTCAGGTGTACCTGATCGATGAGCCTATCGCCGCAGCCCTTGGCTCCGGCATCGACATCACCCTGCCGGACGGCCGCATGATCATTGATATCGGCGGCGGCACCACGGATATCGCGGTGCTGAGCCTTGGCGGCAAGGTCAAGGCCACCAGTGTGCGCGTGGCCGGCAACCACTACGATGAGGAGATCCTCAAGCACGTGCGCAACAAATACAGTATTGCCATTGGCCAGCGCACCGCCGAGGAACTGAAAAAGCACGTTGCCTGCTGCCCCCAAAAGACCGATTTCCACGAGAGCATGGAGATCAAGGGCCGCAGCCTGCTCACCGGTCTGCCGGTGCGCGTGACCGTTTCTACCGACGACCTGTACGAGCCGGTGATGATGCTCAGCGAGCAGATCGGCACCGCAGCCCATCAGGTGCTGGAAAAAACCCCGCCGGAGCTGGCAGGCGATATCTACCGCAACGGCGTCATGCTGACCGGCGGCGGTGCCCAGCTGCACGGCCTGACCGAATATCTGAGTCAGGAACTGAAGGTGGAAGTGACGGTCTCGCCGGATCCCGTAAACTGCGTTGCACTGGGCACGGCACAGAGCCTTTCCCTCGGTGATAAGCTGGAAACCGGCTTTACGGATGCCACCCCGCGCATCGGCCGCCGCTAAGTCAGGCTCGTTTTGTCCATGCCATATCACAAAGCGGCAAAAAGAAAAATTGTTAATTTTTGTTGAAATGAATGGCAAAATACGGTATACTATATCCAAATTGATTTTCTGCTGACGATGTTGTATCGCTTGCAGTATCCAACAAACAGGAGGAAAAACCATGGACTTAGGTTTCGATGTGGTCGTTACCATTACTGGTATCGTGCTGGTGTTCCTGATCCTCGTGCTGCTGATGGCTATCATCACGCTGGAGGGCAAGATCTTCGACTCGATGAATGCCAAGAAGAAGGCCGCTAAGACTGCTGCGCAGGCACCTGCCGCAAAACCCGCTGCCGCTCCGGTGCAGCAGGCTGCGCCCGCTCCTCAGGTAGAGGAAGGCATCCCCGGTGACGTGGTGGCCGCTATTATGGCTGCTATCCATGCAATGGGCAACGGCAAGTACACCCTCAAGGCAGTGCGTCGTGGCAAAAATGGCTGGGGCAAGGCCGGCGTGAACGACACCACGGCCCCGTTTTAACACAGGAGGAAGAGCATGACACAGTTTATTGATACTCTGGTCGGTATTTTCCAAAGTTCCGGCTTTGCACAGTTTGGCCAGCCCGGCGGCTGGCTGTACGCCGTGATGATCTGCGTGGGCTGCTTTCTGCTGTACCTCGCTATCGTCAAGGAGTTCGAACCCCTGATCCTGCTGCCCATGGCATTTGGCATGATCCTTGCCAACCTTCCCGGCAGCGGCATCATCCATATGCAGTACTTCGTTGGTGACGGTCTGGAGCACCCCGAGTGGATCGAGATCCTGAACAACGGCGGTCTGGCCGATATGCTCTATATGGGCGTTAAGCTGGGTATCTACCCGCCGCTGATCTTCCTCGGCATCGGCACCATGACCGACTTTGCACCCCTGATCTCCAACCCCAAGAGCCTGCTGCTGGGCGCTGCCGCACAGTTCGGTATCTTTGGTACTTACATGGGCGCTCGTCTGCTGGCCGCTACCGGTCTGGTGGACTTCACCCAGAAGCAGTCCGCTGCCATCTCCATCATCGGCGGTGCCGACGGCCCCACCGCTATCTTCGTTACCTCCCGTCTGGCACCTGAGCTGCTGGGCAGCATTGCCGTGGCAGCGTACAGCTACATGGCACTGGTGCCCGTTATCCAGCCGCCCATCATGAAGGCACTGACCACCTCCAAGGAACGCTCTGTTGTCATGAAGCAGCTGCGCACCGTCTCCAAGACCGAGAGGGTCATCTTCCCCATCATGGTCGCTATCATTGTTTCCCTCATCGTGCCGGATGCCGCCGTTCTGGTCGGTATGCTGATGCTGGGCAACCTGATGAAGGAGTGCGGCGTTGTGGATCGTATCCAGAAGACCGCCGGTAATGAGCTGATGAACATCATCACCATCTTCCTGGCTCTGTCTGTGGGCTGCACCACCAGTGCAAACACCTTCCTGAATACCCGCACCCTGTTCATCATCGTGCTGGGTCTGATCGCCTTCTCCTTCGGCACCGCAGCCGGTGTGCTGTGCGGCAAGGTCATGTACAAGCTGACCGGCGGTCAGGTGAACCCCCTGATCGGTTCCGCCGGCGTTTCCGCCGTGCCTATGGCCGCTCGTGTCTCCCAGAAGGTCGGCCAGAGCGAGAACCCCTCCAACTTCCTGCTGATGCACGCCATGGGCCCCAACGTGGCCGGCGTTATCGGTTCTGCCGTTGCTGCTGGTATCCTGATCAACATCTTCGGCTAAGCAAAACCTGAAACACTATCTCAAGAGCCATCGCACAGCCTTGTGCGGTGGCTCTTTTTGTGCAGGACGATTTCAAATGGCCTCCGCTGCGCTTTGGCCATATTCAGCGGAATTATGATTTATTATTTTGGGATAACGGAGCGTCTGCGGATGCTCCGTCATCCCATTTTCACGGGAGAGGACGTAAGAGGTTACAGCAGCCGTTTCCAGTTACGACCCCTTCTGTGAAAAAGAGGTTCTGAAACGCCCGCAGGCGTTTCAGAATCTCAAATATTAAAATATACTTTCCTTGAACAATGGCCAGAGCGGCAGCGGAGGCCATTCAAAATCGTGTTAGCATTAGTTTTTTCCTGTTTGTGTTTGGCTGCTGCTTGTGCTATCATAGAGAAAAACAGGGCGCAAAACACCCCAAAACAGGAGGGAGCCGTTATGGAAAAAATCAAGCTTGAGGTTGCAGGTGTCCCGGCTGTCCTGTACGGCAAGCGCAGCCGTAAGGTCTATCTCTATGTCCATGGCAAAAACGGCAGCGCGGCCGAGGCAGCCCGCTTTGCCCGCACAGCCTGCCCGGCAGGCTGGCAGGTGCTGGCTGTCGATCTGCCGGAGCACGGCACCCGAAAAAACAGCCCGGAAAAGCTGGTGCCGTGGGTGGTCACTCGGGAACTGCAAACGGTCTATGCCCGGATGCAGCCGGTGTGGAAACATATCCGGGTGTATGGGGTCAGTATCGGTGCGTGGTTTGCCATGCAGGCGTTGCAGACGCAAACGCCGGAAAAGGCACTGCTTGTCTCCCCGGTGGTGGATATGGAAAAGCTGATCCTTGCCCTGATGCAGCAGGCAGGGGTAACGGAGGAGCAGCTGCACGCGGCAGGGGAGATCCCCACAGACTTTGGGGAGACGCTTTCGTGGCCGTATCTGTGCTGGGTGCGGGAGCACCCGCTGCACTGGAAAGTACCCACACAGGTGCTCTATGCTGATACAGATCCCCTTACCGGGCACACCGCCATGGAGCAGTTCCGGCAGCAGACCGGGGCGCACCTGACCATTCTGGAGGGCGGGGAACACTGGTTCCATACTGAGACCCAGCTGGCCGCTCTGCAAAGCTGGGAAAGCTGTCATTTATAATAGGCCGTTTCTCTTTTCCTCAGTCTGTGAAAATGTAAGCCCGGAAAATCCGCAGATTTTCCGGGCTTACATATAAAATACGCTTCCACAACAAAACGCCGCTGACGGCTTTGTGCATCGTCAGCGGCGTTTTGTTTATTGAAAACAGGATTGTGAATGGCAGAATCAGACGTTTGCCTCGCTGTTATGCTCGGCCTTCTTGTATGCAGAGAAGGAGTGGAACACAATGTTCAGGCCCAGCACGATCAGCAGCACGGCAAGGATCAGCTGCAGGCCGTTTGCGATAAACACAGCGCCCCAGGTGGTCTCACCGGCAGGAATGGTAACAGAAGCGGCAGTGCTGATGGCCTTGACCATAGCGATCAGACGCTGCACCAGTGCGGTAAAGGTGACGCACAGCATGATGACCAGCGGGGGGAACAGCATCTTGTTGCTGCGGCCGGTGACCTTCAGGAAGACGCACAGGGTGGCCAGAACCAGAGCGCTCAGCAGCTGGTTGGCGGAACCGAACAAAGGCCAGATGTTTGCGTAGCCGATCTTGGTCAGCAGGAAGCCGAAGGCCAGAGTGAGGAAGGTGGAGAAGTAGACGTTGCAGAACAGCTTGCGCCAGCCCTCAGCGTGCTCCATGTCGTCCACGCTGAACAGCTCCTGGAAGCTCATGCGGCCAATGCGGGCCACGGCATCCAGACTGGTCAGAGCCAGTGCGGAAACGCACATGGTCATGAACACGGTAGCAGCGTAGGCGGGCACGCCGAACATCTCAAAGAAACCGGCAACGCCGCGGCTGAAGATCTGGAACGGGGTACCGGCAGCAGGGGTGCCGTCGGCAGCTGCGGCAGCACCGGCAACACACAGAGCCAGAACAGCCAGCAGGCTTTCAAGGATCATGGCACCGTAGCCGACCTTCAGCATATCCTTCTCGTTTTCAACGGTCTTGGAGGAAGTACCGGAAGAGACGAGGCTGTGGAAGCCGGAGACAGCACCGCAGGCCACGGTGACGAACAGGATGGGGAACATGGTACCCAGCTTCTCGTTGGTGAAACCGGTGAAGACGGGCAGCAGGAAGTGAAGTTCGAAAACGGTAAGTGGTACTTGTGGAACGGTACTGAATTTGTTGAATTCAAGGGTGGTGAAGCTACAACTGGTAATGTTCCTTTCTACTATACAGATCCGAACGATCAAAACTATGCTGTATTGGTGGTATTCGATGAAAACGGACAGAACAAGAAAGAAATTCGTCTTCCATTGAATGAAGGTTTGGCTGAAATAATGATTTTGGACAATACTCGTTCTATGCATATCAACTATCATCGTTACAATGGTACAGACAAATGGAATGGTGCTAAACCGTTGCCTGCAAAAGGTGAATACTTGATTACTCAGCCTACCAAGTCTTTCTTGATTCAGGTGACTCCTGCTAACTACGACTTGTCAACTTTGGATTTGAAACTGGTTAATACTAAGGGAGAAGAAGCACCTGTTGTATTGGGCAAACCGGCTCCTTTTGTAGGCGATTTGAGCGTACAACCGAGAGCAGTATCTACAAGCGGTATCTTTGAGGTAACTGTTGATTCTAAAGATTTTAGTGCAGAAACCATTCAGGCTTGGGAAGATAACTTTCGAAATAAAGGCTTGTCTTTAGTTGCTAATGAAAGTGTACGTTCTACTTATTCTGCGAATCTTTGGATAAGTAAAATAGATAACGTTCCTACTATTTATTGGGATAATAGATATTTTGACAATAATAATATTGAACATATAAACGGTTATGGACAAAATTTGAATGAGGGTAATGAAATCATTGTAGCTCCTCAATGTACATATCTATCCAATAATGCCCAATCAGATCGGAAGAGCGTCGTGTAGGGAA